>Ga0310345_10000477_pt1 | contig 59747 bp, 53 predicted proteins | sample HC15DNA20500_MG_FD_204667 | JGI IMG/M metagenome (GOLD analysis project Ga0310345, IMG submission 204667) | Marine microbial communities from station ALOHA, North Pacific Subtropical Gyre - HC15-DNA-20-500_MG | ecosystem: Environmental > Aquatic > Marine > Oceanic | place: Pacific Ocean: North...
GGCTGTTTTGCGGCAATCCAGCGTTCTAGCACGCTTGCGCAGAATGACTGCGCGGCGCGTGCTACGCCTTGTCTTGCCGCAAAACAGCCCTTGGCGCGGACTCGCACGAAACGGCAACAGGCCCTAGTGCGCTGGGCGGCCTGTGTCGAATACGACGGCTCGGGCTATCACGGCTGGCAGAGCCAGCCGCACGCCTCGAGTGTTCAGGACACGCTCGAGGCGGCGCTCGCGCGCCTTGCCGATCGCCCGGTACGCACCGTCTGCAGCGGACGCACCGATACCGGCGTGCATGCCCAGGGCCAGATCGTGCATTTCGATACCGACGCTAAGCGCAGCGAGCGCGCGTGGCTGCTGGGCACCAATCGCTATCTTCCCGACGATATCGCCCTGCAGTGGGTGATCCCCGTGCCGGAGATGTTTCACGCCCGATTCGGGGCAGTGTCCCGCGAGTATCGCTACTGGATTCTCGATCGCACGGCGCCCAGTGCGCTGTGGCGCAATCGTGCCTTTCATTCGCACCACCGGCTGGACGCCGACGCGATGCATATCGCCGCGCAGCATCTGGTCGGCCGTCATGACTTCAGCGCATTTCGGGCCGCCGCCTGCCAGGCGAAGACGCCCTGGCGCGAGGTCAGCCGCTGCGATGTGAGTCGGCACGGCGACTGGGTGCGGCTCGACGTGCAGGCGAACGCCTTTTTGCATCACATGGTGCGCAATATCGTCGGCAGTCTTCTGCCTGTGGGGCGCGGGCTGTGCGGCGACGACTGGATCGCGCAGCTGCTTGCGCTGGGCGATCGACGCCGGGCCGGTATGACGGCACCCGCCCAGGGACTGTCGTTGCGGCGCGTGCACTACGGACCGGATTTCGACCTGCCGCCGCCGGCGCTGGATGACGACGGCTGGTAAACTGTCGTATTGGCGTAGCAGTCGCTCGACGAGCGCAACGGCGGATGAAACGAGTACGGGTCAAGATTTGCGGCATCACGCGAAGCGAGGACGCGGCGGCAGCCGTGGCCGCGGGCGCGGACGCGATCGGGCTCGTGTTTCATGCCGACAGCCCGCGTGCGATCTCGATCGACCAGGCGCGTCGCATCAGCCGCGAACTGCCGCCGTTCGTGGCCCGGGTGGCGTTGTTTCTGGAGCCGGCCGCCGCAGACGTTCAGGCGGTTCTCGATCAGCTGCGCCCCGACGCCCTGCAGTTTCACGGACGCGAAACCGTCGAATTCTGTCGACGCTTTGCCTGGCCGTACATGAAGGCCGTGCCCATGGGCGAAGACGCGGTCGACCTCGGCGCGTGGGCAGACCACTACGATGACGCCCAGGGGCTGTTGCTCGATGCCAATCGCGCGGGTGCGGCCGGCGGCAGCGGCAAGACGTTCGACTGGGACGACCGCATTGAACTGCCCGGCATGCCCACCATCATTGCCGGCGGGCTCGACGCCACCAACGTGGGTGAAGCCATTGCGCGTTTCGCGCCGTATGCGGTGGATGTCAGCAGCGGCGTGGAAAGCGCACCCGGCATCAAGGACGCAGAGCGGATCAGGTCTTTCATGGCCGCCGTCGATCGTGCCCAGCCCGGCGGCGAGGCGCGTCGCGAAAGTGTCGCGCCGCGATGACGGCACCGGCGTGCACGCCGAGCGTTACCGTAGGCGAGCGGCGGGCGCGAGACAAGACGATTTAGACACGAAGATCATCGACCGAGTCGCCGCAGCCAGCGGCCGGTCGACCAGAGGTTCAAACGATATGGCGAACACTGACGCGCAACCCGTGGACACCTCGGCTCCGCTGGCGCAGGCCTGGCGGAACATGCCGGATGTACGCGGCCACTTCGGGCCCTATGGCGGCCGCTTCGTGGCGGAGACGCTCATGGCGCCGCTCGAGGAACTGGCGCAGGCCTATGAATCCGCGCGCAATGACCCGGCCTTCATGGCCGCCCTCGATGCCGATCTGGCCGATTATGTCGGCCGGCCCACGCCGGTCTATCACGCGGAGCGGCTGTCCCGAAAAGCGGGCGGCGCGCAGATCTGGTTCAAGCGCGAGGACCTGAATCACACCGGCGCGCACAAGATCAACAACACCATCGGTCAGGGCCTGCTCGCCGCGCGCATGGGCAAGAAACGCATTATCGCCGAGACCGGCGCCGGCCAGCACGGTGTGGCCTCGGCCACGGTCGCGGCCCGGCTCGGGCTCGAATGCGTCGTCTACATGGGCAGCGAGGACATGCGCCGGCAGGCGACCAACGTTTATCGCATGCGTCTTCTCGGCGCCGAGGTGCGCCCGGTGGAGTCCGGCTCGAAAACGCTCAAGGACGCGCTCAACGAGGCGCTGCGCGACTGGGTCGCCAACGTCGACGACACCTTCTATATCATCGGTACCGTCGCCGGCCCGCACCCGTATCCCGCGATGGTCCGCGATTTCCAGGCCGTGATCGGCCGCGAATCCCGCCGTCAGATGCTCGAACGCTGCGATCGTCTGCCGGACGCGATCGTGGCCTGTGTGGGCGGCGGCTCGAACGCCATCGGGCTGTTCCACCCGTTTCTGGATGATGAAGAGGTGGCCATTTACGGCGTCGAGGCGGGCGGCGACGGCGTGTCGACCGGACGCCATGCCGCGCCCTTGTCGGCCGGGCGCTCGGGCGTGCTGCACGGCAACCGCACCTACATCATGCAGGACGAGAACGGCCAGATCAGCGCGACCCATTCGGTCTCGGCCGGTCTCGATTATCCGGGCGTCGGGCCGGAACATGCCTGGCTCAAGGATATCGGTCGCGCTCACTATGTGGATGTCGGCGACGCAGACGCGCTGGCCGCGTTCCACGAGTGCACCCGCATCGAGGGCATCATGCCGGCGCTGGAGTCCGCGCACGCGGTGGCCTACGCCCAGAAGCTCGCGGCGACCATGCGCGAGGACCAGATCGTGCTGGTGAACATGTCCGGTCGTGGCGACAAGGATATGGCCAGCGTCGCCGAAGCCGCAGGAGAATCGCTATGACCCGTCTGGCGACCCGATTCGACACGCTGCGCGAGCAGGGGCGTACCGCACTCATTCCGTACATCACTGCCGGCGATCCGGCGCCGGATGCGACGGTCGGTTTCATGCATGCGCTGGTCGAGGCCGGCGCAGACGCGATCGAGGTCGGCGTGCCGTTTTCCGACCCGATGGCCGACGGGCCGGTGATTCAGGGCGCCTGTGAGCGCGCGCTCGCGGCGGGTACGAGCCTGTCGCGCGTGCTCGACATGGTGGCCGAGTTCCGCGAGCGCGATGCGCAGACCCCGATCGTGCTCATGGGCTATCTGAACCCGATCGATCGGCTGGGCCTGGACACCTTTTCGGAGCGCGCGGCAGCCGTCGGTGTCGACGGCGTGCTCATCGTGGACATGACCGCCGAAGAGGCGCCCGAAGTCGCGCCGACATTGCAGGGCGCGGGGCTCGATGCGGTCTGTCTGATCGCGCCCACCACCGGCGATGCGCGCATCGAGCGGATCTGCGCCAACGCGGGCGGCTTCATTTACTACGTGTCGTTCAAGGGCGTGACCGGTTCGTCGAGCCTCGATGTGTCGTCGCTCGCCGAGAAGATCGAACGCATCCGCGCGAAGAGCGCGCTGCCCGTCGCGGTCGGCTTCGGCGTGAGCACGCCCGACAATGCAGCGGATGTCTCGCGGGTGGCAGACGCCGTGGTGGTCGGCAGTGCCCTTGTGCGCCAGATTGCCGAACACGGCACCGACCGATCCGCCACCGAGGCGGCTTTACGCGATACGCTGTCGGCCATGCGTCGAGCGATCGATGAACAGGACAACAGTACAGGGGAGGCACGCCGCGCATGAGCTGGCTCGAAAAACTGATGCCGTCGCAGATGCGCAACGATTCCGCGGCGAAGAAAAGCACCGTCCCGCAGGGACTCTGGACCAAGTGCAGCAATTGCGGCGCGGTCCTCTACAGCGCCGAAATGGAACGTTCGCTCGAGGTTTGCCCGAAGTGCAATGCCCACCAGCGGCTGCGCGCGCGCAAGCGTCTCGATCTGTTTCTTGATCCGGACAACCGCGAGGAACTGGCGCTGGGCATCGAGCCGCGTGATCCGCTCAAGTTCCGCGACAGCAAGAAGTACCGTGATCGCCTGAGTCAGGCGCAGAAGGATTCCGGCGAGCGCGAAGCCGCGCTCGCGATGGCCGGAACGCTCAAGCAGATGCCGGTGGTCGCCGGAGCGCTGGATTTCCGCTTCATGGGCGGCTCGATGGGCAGTGTGGTCGGCGAGACCTTCGTGCGCGGCGTGGATGCCGCGCTCCAGCGCGGCTGCCCGTTCATCTTCTTCTCCGCCAGTGGCGGTGCGCGCATGCAGGAAGGCCTGTTCTCGCTGCTGCAGATGGGCAAGACCAGTGCGGCACTGACACGGCTGGCCGATCATGGCCTGCCGTTCGTTTCGGTGCTCACCCACCCGACCATGGGCGGGGTGGCAGCGAGCTACGCCATGCTCGGCGATATCAACGTGGCCGAGCCGGAGGCGCTGATTGGCTTCGCCGGGCCGCGCGTGATCGAACAGACCGTGAAACAGACGCTGCCCGAAGGCTTTCAGCGCAGCGAGTTCCTGCTTGAACACGGGGCCATCGACATGATCGTCGAGCGCAAGGACCTGCGCGATCGTATTCACCAGGTGGTGTCGGTGTTCATGCACCAGGAGGCCGCGGCGCCGGCTCCCACCGGCGAGGCGTGAGCGCCGCCGCACCGCTCGACGGCAGCGTCGACGACTGGCTGGCATGGCAGCTCACGCTGCATGCCACCGAAATGGACCTCGGGCTCGAGCGTGTCGGGCAGGTGGCCGACGCGCTCGGTGTGCGCGCGCCGGCCGCGCGTACCGTGGTCGTTGCCGGCACCAACGGCAAGGGCAGTTGCGCGTCGCTTATCGAGTCGATGTTGGGCGAACACTGGCGTGTCGGCACGTATACCTCGCCACATCTCTGGCGCTACAACGAGCGTTTTCGTGTCGACGGCGCGCCGGTCACGGACGACGCGCTTTGTGCCGCGTTTCGCGCCATAGAGCAAGTCCGTGGCGACATCTCGCTGACCTTCTTCGAGTACGGCACGCTCGCAGCACTCTGGCTGTTTGCCGATCAGCAGGTGGACTACGCCATTCTCGAGGTGGGCCTCGGCGGGCGACTGGATGCGGTCAATATCGTTGATGCCGACGTGGCACTGATCACCAACATCGGGCTGGATCATGTCGACTGGCTGGGCCCGGACCGGCAGAGCATCGGTTTCGAGAAGGCCGGCGTCATGCGGGCAGGGCGCCCGGCGATCTGCTGCGATCGCGACCGGCCCGCTTCGATCGATACCGTCGCTGCACGAACGGGGGCGGATCTGCGCGCCATTGGCGAGGCTTTCGACGTGAGCCCGCAGGCCGGCCGGTGGCGGTTCGTCCACGGCGAGAACACGATCGACATACCCGCGCCGCAAGGCGTGATTGCCGAAAACCTGGCCGGCGCGCTGGCCTCGGTACAGGCGTTGACCGGGCGCTGGCCGTCGGTCGCGACCATACAAAGGGCGTGTCGCATACAGGCCGGGCTGATCGGTCGACGCGAGCGTGTCGACGACATACTGCCGATCATCTACGATGTCGGCCATAACGCCGAAGCCGTCGCCGCACTCGTGCGCGACCTCGTCAGCCAGCCCGTGTCGGGCCGTACGCATATCGTGTTCGGAATGCTCATCGACAAGCCCGTGGAAACGGTAGCCGCCTGCCTTGAAAAGGTTGCCGATCGCTTCTATCTAGCGGGTCTGGACGGTCTCGGCACACGCGGACTCGATGCTGCGGCACTGGCACGGCGCAGCGGTATCGACGGGCCCTGTTTCGACCATCCGCGTGCCGCGCTCGAGGCGGCGCTCGAAGCCGGCGAGGCGGGCGACCGCGTTGTGGTCTGTGGTTCCTTTCTCACCGTGGCCCACGCCCGGAGGCAATTGCCGTCATGAAGGATGTGATGAAAAAACGAGTCGTAGGGGCTGCGGTCTTGGTGATTCTCGGTATCGCGCTGCCGTTGATGCTCGCCCGTTGCATGCAGGGCGGCGGTGATGAACAGTCGTCGATGCGTGTCTATGAAGTCGCGCCGGACGGCCAGGCGCGGCCCGCCTCCGGCCAGGACGATTCGCAGCAGGCCCAGGCCATCGACGGCTCGAGCGGTGTCGGCGCGGATCGCGAAGCGTCGGCGCAATCGCCGGACACGCCGGATCTGCCCGAGGCGGTCTCGCCCTCCAGCGAGCCGGACGCGCCGCAGCCGGCGGCTTCGGAATCCACGCCGGAGCCGGAACCGGCCCCGGAACCGCGCGAGACCCAGCAGCCGAGGGGCGCATCGACGGCTGCGGCGCCCAACGAGAGCGAAAGCGGCGGCAGCCTGCGTCAGCGCCAGAGCCTGTCGGGCTATGTGGTGCAGGTGGCGAGTTTCGGTGACGAAGCCAACGCCGAGCGTCTGGCCCGCGAGCTCAACAGTGAATTCAAGGCGTTCTATCGCGCCGGCGACGTGAACGGCAAGACCTACTACCGCGTACGGGTCGGCCCGTTCGAGAACGAGGCGAGCGCCAACGCCGCTGCCGAACGGCTGCGCAGCAGCGGCCGAGCGACCCTGGTACGGCGCGCGGAATGACGCGCGCCGGCCGCGCTGGCGGGCGGTTTGCTAGACTTGGTGCGTCCGGCCGGCGCGAGCGAGTGCAATGATCTGGGTCGATTTAGCCATAGTTGCGGTGATCGCGCTGTCTGCGATCATCGGCTTCTTTCGCGGTTTTCTGCGCGAGTCCATTGGGCTTGCGACCTGGATACTCGCCTTCTATCTCGCCTTCGTGTTCGCCGATGCCGGGGCGGTGTTTCTGGAACGCTGGATATCGGTCGCTTCCGCGCGTCTCGCCGTGTCGTTCGGCGTCATCTTCATCACGATCCTCGTTCTCGGCGCCATCGCCAATTACATCATCGGACGCCTGGTGAATCAGACCGGCTTTGCGGGCACCGACCGGGCCATCGGCGGGCTGTTCGGCGTGCTGCGCGGTGTCGCGGTGCTGGTGGTGCTCGTCTTGCTGGCGGGCGTGACGCCGGTACCCCGCGATGCGTGGTGGCAGCAATCCATCTTCATCGGCCACCTGCAGGACGGCGCGGTCTGGGTTCGCGGCTTTCTGCCGCCCGACCTCGCGGGCGCGGTGACCTATCCGGGCGTGCCCGAAGCGCCGTCCTCGCCCAAGACATCCTCTACTTAAACCTCGCTTTCGGACTCCTCTATGTGCGGCATTGTTGGCATTGTTTCCCACACCCCGGTCAACCAGGAAATATACGATGCACTGACGGTGTTGCAGCATCGTGGCCAGGACGCGGCCGGCATCGTCACCACCGACGGCGGGCGACTTTTCCTGCGCAAGGACAACGGCCTGGTACGCGACGTGTTCCGCACCGACCACATGCTGCGCCTGCAGGGCAATGCCGGGGTGGGGCATGTGCGCTACCCCACGGCGGGCGTGGAGACCAGCGCCGAGGCGCAGCCGTTCTACGTCAACACGCCGTACGGCATCTGCCTGTCGCATAACGGCAATCTCACCAACGCGGATCAGCTCAAGGAAGAACTGTTTCGCTCGGACCGGCGTCATCTGAATACCGATTCGGATTCGGAGATCCTGCTCAACGTGTTTGCGCACGAGCTGATGCGCAGCGAACGCCTTCAGCTCGCACCGGCCGACATCTTCGAGGCGGTCACCGCGCTGCATCGACGCTGCAGCGGCGGCTATGCGGCCACCGCGTTGATCACCGGCTATGGCCTGATCGGCTTTCGCGACCCGCACGGCATCCGCCCCGTGGTCTACGGCAAGCGCGAAACCGAGGCCGGTACGGACTACATGATCGCCTCCGAGTCCGTCGCGCTCGACGCGCTGGGCTACGAGCTCATCGACGACATCAACCCCGGCGAGTGCGTGGTCATCACTCTCGACGGCCAGATCCATGTCCAGCAGTGCGCCGACAATCCCAGCTATGCGCCGTGCATCTTCGAGTATGTATATCTGTCGCGCCCTGACTCGGTGATCGACGATGTCTATGTCTACAAGGCGCGCCTGCGCATGGGCACCTATCTGGCCGAAAAGATCCAGCGCGAATGGCCCGACCACGATATCGACGTGGTGATCCCCATTCCCTCGACCAGTCGCACCGCGGCCGTGGAACTGGCCAGCCAGCTCGACGTGAAATACCGCGAGGGCTTCATCAAGAATCGTTATATCGGGCGCACTTTCATCATGCCCGGCCAGCAGCAGCGCGCGAAGTCGGTGCGCCAGAAGCTCAACCCGATCGATCTGGAGTTCGCCGACAAGAACGTGCTGCTCGTTGACGACTCGATCGTGCGCGGCACCACCTCACGCCAGATCATCGAAATGGCCCGCGAGGCCGGCGCGCGCAAGGTTTATTTCGCCTCCGCCGCGCCGCCGGTGCGTTACCCGAACGTCTACGGCATCGACATGCCCAGCGCCACCGAGCTGGTCGCCCACGGCCATAGCGAGGAGGAGATCGCCGAGATCATCGGCGCCGACCGGCTGATCTACCAGGATATGGACGATCTGGTGCGCTCGGTCGCGGCCGGCAACGCCGATCTCGACAAGTTCGAGGACTCGGTATTCTCGGGGGAATACATCACCGCCGACATCAGCGCCTCCTATCTGGAGCAGCTGGAACTGTTCCGCGCCGACGCCGCGCGCGAGGATCGCCGCCGCAAGGAGAACGCGGTGCTGGAACTGCACAACGATGGCTGAGGGCGCGAATAGCGCCCTAGGCTCTTAATACGCATCTATGTCACGGAACACGAACAGCAAGCTTGCGGTTCTCATCGACGCGGACAACACACCCGCATCGCGTTGTGCCGAACTACTGGCAGAAGTGGCTACTTTCGGAATGGCAAGCGTAAAACGCGCCTACGGCGATTGGACGACCGGACATCTGAAGGGGTGGAAGGAACATCTGCACGCACATGCGATTCAACCCATCCAGCAGTTCGGTTACACCGCGGGTAAGAACGCGACAGACTCGGCATTGATCATCGACGCCATGGATTTGCTTCACCAAGGTCACTTGGATGGGTTTGTTTTGGTGTCTTCGGATAGCGACTTCACGCGTCTGGCAACGAGGATTCGAGAATCCGGCCTTTTCGCCTATGGATTCGGGGAAAAGAAGACCCCGCAGGCGTTCGTTTCAGCATGCGACCGGTTCGTATATACCGAGATTCTCAGCGCCTCGGCGAGCTTTGTCGCCACCGATGAATCCAGTAACGAAGAGTTGCGACGCATTATGACCTCGGCGATCGATGCGGTGTCGAAGGATGATGGCTGGGCGACCCTCTCTGGTGTCGGTAGCCATATCAACAAGAACAATCCTTCCTTCGATGCACGCAACTATGGCTATTCCAAGCTGGGCAAACTGGTCGCGGCACTCGACTATGTCGAAATCGAAGATCGAGACATCAACAGCGGTTCGGGCAACGCCGTTTACTATGTTCGAATGCGTAGCGATTGAGCCACATGCCCGATAGGCCGCGGGCGTCGTTTTCGGCTGCTTCGGTACGCAGGCCAACACTGCGCGGCTTGCCGGCGAAATACAACGGCTTCATACTGCATCCGCGCCGATTTGGAACAGCTTGCGGGCGCCCTAGGGCCTGCCAATATTTACGTGCATCGCCGCGTTGCTGTTCAAAATCGCGCCAAGCAAGGCGGGAGGAGCGAAGTTGGGTTTATACCCAATGAGCGACGACCAACGCCGCTTGGCGCGATTTTGAGCGCAACCCTTCGGGACGCATGCGATTTTCCTGCAATCCCGCGTTGCGGCTCGCTAATGTAGCGCAGCTACACAGCGCTCGCCGCGCCTCGGCTTGCAACAAAATCGCATGCGGCGCGACGATTCAGGTAAGTATTGGCAGGCCCGAAATTCCGCTAAACGGGTCGAGGGACGGCAAGCCTGCTTCGCAACGCGACAGCGGGCTTTTTTGTGTCCGCGATCCAACGCCTGGAGATTTTTATGACCGACGATTTCGACGACAGCTGGGGCACCGCCACGCGCGGCGTACGCGCCGGCACCCATCGCACGCCCGAAGGCGAGCACAGCAGCGCGATCTACATGACCTCGAGCTTCGTGTTCGACTCCGCGGACGCGGCCGCCGCGCGCTTCGCGGGCGAAGAACCGGGCAATATCTATTCGCGCTTCACCAATCCCACGGTCGACGCCTTCAGCAAGCGGCTTGCCGCCATGGAGGGTGGCGAATGCTGTGTCGCGACCGCGTCGGGCATGTCGTCGATTCTGGCCACCTGTCTGGCCACGCTGGAAGCGGGCGACCATATCGTGGCCGCGCATACGCTGTTCGGTTCCACCATCGGGCTGTTCAACAACTATCTGGGCAAGCTGGGCATCACCACGAGCTATGTCGCGCCCGATGATCTCGACGCCTGGAAGGCGGCCATCACGCCGGCCACGCGCATGCTGTTCGTGGAGACGCCGTCCAACCCGCTGACCGAAATCGTGGACATGGCAGCACTCGCCGATCTCGCGAACGAAAACGATGCGCTGCTGGTGGTCGACAACTGTTTCTGTACGCCCGCGCTGCAGCGCCCGCTGGATTTCGGCGCTCATGTGGTCATCCATTCCGCGACCAAGTTCCTGGACGGGCAGGGCCGTGCGCTTGGCGGCGCGGTGATCGGCGATGCGGATACCGTCGGCGACAAGGTGTTTCGTTTCCTGCGCACCTGCGGGCCGACCATGAGTCCGTTCAACGCCTGGGTCTTCTACAAGGCACTGGAAACGTTGCAAGTGCGTATGCGCGCGCACTGCGAGGCCGCCCAGAAGGTCGCCGAGTGGCTGGAGCAACAGCCCGCGGTCGAGCATGTGTACTACCCGGGTCTGGCTTCGCATCCGCAGCACGAACTGGCGGCCCGGCAGCAGCCGGGCGGTTTCGGCGGCATCCTGTCGCTACGCCTGGCCGGGGGGCGCGACGCGGCGTTCAAGCTCATCAATGGCACGAACATGATCTCGATCACCGCCAATCTCGGTGATACGCGCACGACGATCGTGCACCCGGCAAGCACCACCCATGCGCGCATCTCGGCCGAGGATCGTGCCCGTGCCGGTATTACTGACGGCGTGGTGCGCATTTCGGTCGGGCTCGAGAACGTCGAGGACATCATCGCCGATCTCGAGCCAGGGCTGGCGTGAGCATGAGGCCGGACGACGTTTTCGCCGCGCTGATGACGCGCGACCCGGCCAAGAAGTGCTCCGCGGCGAGAGCGCTGCACGCGGCCGACAGTGCACCGCTGGCGGAGGCGAGCGGCGAACCCGAAGACGTGGTCGTGCCCGGCCGCCCCCACGCGCCTGCGCTCGTGCACCCGGCGAAGCTGTCGAAACGTGGGCTCGGCAAGCCGGAAGGGCGCGCGGCGCTGATTCATGCCATCGCGCATATCGAGTTCAACGCCATCAATCTGGGCCTGGACGCGGCCTATCGTTTTCGCGACATGCCGACGGATTTCTATGCCGACTGGCTGCGCGTGGCGGCCGACGAATCCCGGCACTTCGAACTGTTGAACAATCGCCTCGCCGACTACGGGTTCACCTACGGCAATTTCGATGCCCACAACGGCCTGTGGGAGATGGCAGTCAAGACCGCCCACGACGTGATGATTCGCATGGCGCTGGTACCACGCGTACTCGAAGCGCGCGGACTGGACGTCACGCCCGGCATGATCGAGAAATTGCGTCAGGCCGGGGATGCCGAAACGGTGGCGATCTTCGAGATCATCCTCGAAGAAGAGGTCCCGCACGTGGAGATCGGTACGCGCTGGTTCCGCTACTGCGCCGAGCCGCGCGGCCTCGATCCGGACAGCACCTTCACGCAGCTGCTCGATGAGTACATGAACGGCGGCCCGCCGGGGCCGTACAACTTCCCGGCCCGTCGCGAGGCGAAGTTCTCGGAAGACGAACTGGACTGGCTGGCCACTCGCCACTCGAAGAGCGGCTAGCGCGCGATATCGCGCTCAGGCCGGAATCGGCGCCGCCAGCAACGAACGCCGCTCGATACCGGCGGCATCGACCGTGAGTATCTCGGCCCGATCCGGGCGCCAGTCCGCGAGGACGATGCGCTCGGCGGTTTCGCCCTGAACATCCAGCGTATGCGTGGCCGGGCGGTGCGTATGGCCGTGGATCAATCGACGCACGCCGTGGTGCGCCATGGTTTGGCGAACGGTCTGGGCGTTCACGTCCATGATATGCGCAGGTTTGATCGCCTTGCCCTCGGTACTGCGCCGGCGTGCGCGCCGCGCCAGGCGGCGTCGTAGCCAGAGCGGCAGCTTCATCATGCGCCCACGCCAGCGCGGGTCGGTATAGCGGGCACGAAATTTCTGATGTGCCGTGTCGTCGGTACAGAACACGTCGCCGTGCGAGAGCAGGGTGGGCGTGCCGTGCAGATCGACGACCACCGGGTCGTCGAGAATCTGCATGTGGCTGGCCGCCACGAATGCCTCACCGACCGCGAAGTCCCGATTGCCGCGCATGAAATACAGCGGCACGCCACTGCGCGCCAGTGCGGCGAAACGCGCGACGACCGCGTCGTGGGTTTCTAGCGATCCGTCGTCGCCAATCCACACATCGAACAGATCGCCCAGCACATAGACGGCCTCGGCCGCGCGGGCCGGGCCGTCCAGATAGGCGATCAGACGCGCGGCATTCGGGTCATCGGCGCCGCGCAGATGCACATCGGCGAACAGATGCGTCGCCATGAGCTGCGTTCCGCGGCTATTGGCCGCTGACCTCGGCGGATTCGATCACCACCTGCTCCTGCGGCGCATCCTGGCGGAAAGGCCCGGCGCGGCCGGTCTGCACATCGGCGATCTGGTCGACCACGTCCATGCCGTCGGTCACCTTGCCGAACACCGCGTACCCGGCGTTGCCCCGGCTCGGGTTCAGCGGCGCGTTATCGGAGAGATTGACGAAGAACTGCGAGGTGGCCGAGTTCGGATCGCTCGTGCGCGCCATCGACAGCGTGCCGCGGTCGTTCTTCACGCCGTTGTCGGCTTCGTTGGTGATCGGGTCACGCGTCTTCTTCTGCTGGTAGCTCTCGTCGAAGCCACCGCCCTGGATCACGAAGCCGGGGATCACGCGATGAAAGATGGTGCCGTCGTAGAAACCGTCCTGCACATACTGAAGGAAATTGGCGGCGGTCTTGGGCGCCTCGTCTTCGAAGACCTCGATCGTGATATCGCCGAGGTTCGTATGCATGACAACCATGGGGGCTTCCTTGCTGGCGTTGCCGGCGGCAAACGCGGTGGACGCGCTGAGCGCGAGAGTGAGACAAACGACAAGACGCAGAATACGCAGGGATTTCATCAGGCAACGGCCTCCAGGGGTTCGACACGGGCCAGGGCCGCGTCCAGTACATCCAGGCCGGCATCCGGCTTGTACGCCTGCTCGGAAAGCAGGCGACGCCAGGCGCGGCCGCCCGGCTGGCCATGATACAGACCGAGCATGTGGCGGGTAACGTCCTTGAGTGCGCCGCCCGCGGCGAGGTGATCGGCGATGAAGCCGCGCATCGCGTCGACAATCTCGTGCCGCGTCGGTGCCGGGGCTTCGGCTGCGAAAAAGCGCCGATCCACCTCGGCCATCACGTACGGGTTCTTGTACGCCTCGCGGCCGATCATCACGCCGTCGACGTGTTCGAGCTGCGCGGCCGTCGTATCGAGATCGACGATGCCGCCGTTGATGCTCATCGGCAGGGCGGGGAAATCGCGCTTGAGCGCATGCACGCGCGGATAGTCCAGCGGCGGGATCTCGCGATTCTCCTTCGGGCTCAGGCCGGACAGCCAGGCCTTGCGCGCATGCACGATCAGCTGGTCGGCGCCGACGGTGTCCACGGCATGCGCGAAGGCGTGCAGGAATTCATAGCTGTCCTGGTGATCGATGCCGATTCGCGTTTTCACCGTCACCGGAATCGACACGCGCGCCTTCATCTCGGCTACGCAGTCTGCCACGCGCACCGGCTCGCCCATCAGGCAGGCGCCGAAGGTACCGTTCTGCACGCGGTCCGACGGGCAGCCGACGTTGATATTGACCTCGTCGTAGCCGTATTCCTCGGCCATCACGGCACACTGCGCCATCGCCGCCGGATCGCTGCCGCCCAGCTGCAGCGCGATCGGATGCTCGTCGGCGTGATAGGCCAGAAGACGGGCCCTATCGCCATGAATCAGCGCGCCCGTGGTCACCATCTCGGTATACAACAGCGCATGCCGCGTGATCTGGCGCATGAAATAGCGCTGCTCGCGCGTGGTCCAGGCCATCATAGGGGCGACCGATATGCGCGAAGCGGTCAAGGCGCGTTTTTCGGCGTCACTTTTCATGCGCGGCATTATCGCAGACACGCCCGTCGGTTGGGACCATGGGCGCCACGCCCGATGTCGCAGTGCCGCAGACGCATCGGCACAATGGGGCAGACACGCGCTTTCGCTGCTTTAGAGGACCGCCATGTATTCCTTCGCCCGGGATGCGCTGTTCGCGCTCGAACCGGAAACCGCCCACGACGTGACGCTGCGCACGCTGGCGCGCACGGCGCCGTTGGCGCGGCGAATTTACGGGCGGCATGTGCCGCATGCGCCGGTCGACCTGATGGGTATGCAGCTGCCGAACCCGATCGGCCTCGCGGCGGGGCTGGACAAGGACGGCCGCTGTATAGACGGATTGGCCGCGCTGGGTTTCGGGTTCGTGGAGATCGGTACCGTTACCCCCGAGCCGCAAGCCGGTAACGCGCGGCCGCGCCTGTTTCGCCTGCCGCAACAGCGCGCGCTGCTCAACCGCATGGGATTCAACAACGACGGCGTCGAGGCGCTGGTCGCGCGGGTGAAAGCGAGCAGGCGAACGGGCGCGCTGGGCATCAATATCGGCAAGAACGCCGTCACGCTCGCAGACCGGGCCGTCGACGATTATCTGACCGCGTTGCGCGCGGTCTACGCGTTCGCGTCTTACGTCACCATCAACATCTCCTCGCCCAACACGCAGGGTCTGCGCGACATGCAGGGCGGTGACAGCCTCGACGCGCTGCTCGAACAGCTGCGAGCCGAGCGCGACCGGCTGGCCGACGCGCACGACCGGTATGTACCGCTGGCCGTGAAGATCGCGCCGGACCTGGATGGCGAGCAGCTGGACACCATCGCCGATCGGTTGCTGCATCACGGTATCGACGGGGTGATCGCGACGAACACGACGATCAGCCGAGAAGGCCTGGCGCCGCGCTGGTGGCAGGAGGCCGGGGGACTGAGCGGCGTGCCGGTGCGCGATGCGGCCACGCGGGTGATCGCCGCGCTGCATGCGCGTCTGGGCGATCGGATACCGATTATTGGTGTCGGCGGGATTCAAAGCGCGCGGGACGCCACCGAGAAACTGGAAGCCGGCGCCACCGCGCTACAGATCTACACCGGCCTGATCTACAAGGGCCCGGCGCTGGTACGCGAATGCGCCGAAGCGGCGGCGCTGGTGCGTGCCGGCCAGCGTGCGAATGCGCTCAAGGACCTGGTCGGGCGCGATCGAGCGCGCGCTTCAACTGACGGTTGAACAACGCACCGATGAGGTCGATGGAATCGGCCAGGCGATGGCCGTCGTCGAGAACATGCAGGGCGGCCCGGCGTTCGCGGGCAAACCGCAGGCTCGAATCCAGCGGCACGATATCGTCGCCCCAGCCGTGCACGACCATGCTGTCGGCCGGGCAGCCCTCGGGTTCGCCCGGATACCCGTCGAGATAGAGCGCCGGCGCGAGCAGCAGCAGGGCGTCGGGCTTCAGTGCGCGACAGGCCATAGCCGATACATAGCCGCCCATGCTGGAGCCCACGAGCACCAACGGCGCGCCCAAGGGTGCATGCGCGATCAGACGATCGACACGAGCGGTCGGATCCATGAGATCGCTGTAGTCGAGACTTTCGACAGCGAAGCCGAGCGACTCGGCCACACCCGCGAGATGCTGGATCTTGCTGCCCCAGGGGCCGCTTTCCTTGCCGTGGGCGAAGACAACGCGAGGTTCGGACATGGGGCGAGGCCTCGAATGGACGATGATCGAAAAGCCGGCGTACTATGCCATGACGCACGGTCTCATCGTGCGCTGGACGTTATTCTTCGCGGGGATCTGCTCTGAAATTCCTGGCTTTTCTGAACTGGGTCGCACTCGGCGTCGGTGCGCTCATGACGCTGCTCTATGCCGTCGTGTGCCTGATGATGCTGCCGTATCCCCAGCTGGTTTCCGATGCCGGCGGCGGGTTCGATCACGTCGTTCGTATCACGATCGTCATGACCGCGTTTACGGCGGTGGCGGGCCTGGCCACATGGCTATTGCAGAAACGTCATCGCGCGTTGTGGCTTGGCCAGGCGGCGCTGGTTGTGGCTCTGGCGGGTGTGGTCGTGTTCGCCGTCACCCAGCGCTAGTGCGCCGCTTGCGTTGCCAGCGGACGACGGGGCGCCCGTGAGCGAGACGATGCGCGTACAGCCCCGCTGGTCGTTCGACGCGCTCGCGCCGCTCGCGACCGGTCTGCTGTGGTTGCTGACGGGTTTTTCCGAGGGCGCACTGCTGTCGATCATGGCCTGCGTGATCGGCGTGCCGCTGCTGGCCACGGCCACTGCGTTGCTGCTGTGGCCGGGCGATCGCCAAATCACCCATTATCTGGCCCTGGTCGCGCTGCCGAGCCCCGTGGTCGCGCTGCTGGTGGCGCCGTGGTTCGGGTTCGCGAGCCTCGCGCTCGTCGCCGGTGGACTGTTGTCTTTTCTCGTGGCGGGTCGCGTGGCCACGCGCCAGATGGTTCTGCCCGAGGGGGTGCCGCCCGCGCCGTTGTCCTTCGGGGTGTGTCGCAAGGTGGCGACCGACGAGGCGTTGCTCGGCTTCTTTGTCAGCTCCGCGCACATCCCGCGCGATCGCGCCGTCGCACGGGACGTCACCGATCTGCGCGCGCTGCGCGCCTATGCCGATGAAAACGATTGGGCCGCGGCGCCCGAGGCGTTGCACCGAACACCGGGCGCCCCGGTCGATTTCAGGCTTGCGCCGAAAAAGTCGCAGGGCTGTCGTTTCGAATGGCTGCGTTTCGACAGCGGCTTCGAGCCGGCGCCGGACCTGCCGGGCGTCGCGCGCTGGCAGGCGCACGGCTCGAATCGCCGCATGGCGGCCCGGATATTTCGCCATCCGGGCGGGCCGCGACCGTGGCTGATCTGTATTCACGGTTATCGCATGGGCCTGGACGGGCTCGATCTGTCGCTGTTTCGCGCCAACCGCATGCACCACACGCTGGGCCTGAACGTTGCCATGCCCATTCTGCCGCTGCACGGCGCACGCAGCATCGCGCGCATCACCGGCGGACATTTCCTGGACGGCCCGCTCGCCGACCTCGTCCACGCGCAGGCCCAGGGACTGTGGGACCTGCGCCGGCTCAAGGCCTGGATCGCGGCACAACAGCCCGGCATGCCGATCGGTGCGCTCGGTTACAGCCTGGGCGGCTACCATGCCGCGCTGCTCGCGGCCTTCGAGGCGGACCTGGCCTGCGTGATCGCCGGTATTCCGTTGACCGATATTCCGGCCGCGCTATGGCGACACATGCCCGGGCTGCATCTGCGCTACATGGAAGCGCAGGGTATTTCGCAGGCCGAGCTGGGCGCGCTCATGGCCCCGGTTTCGCCGCTGCATCTGGCCCCCGTGGTGCCGCACGAGCGGCGCTATATCTTTGCCGCCACCGCCGACCAGCTCGTGGACCCGGCACAGCCGTATCGCCTGTGGGAACACTGGGGACGGCCGGTAATGCACTGGTATCACGGTTCACATCTGTCGGTGCGGCGCGAAACCGACCTGCTGCCGTTCGTGGAAAACGCGCTGCGGCGCCACGGGCTGCTCGGCAATCCCGACGCCGGCTGAGGCGACGCTGAATGTTGCCCGGTTGTGACGCGGGCGCTCGCGCGCGAGAATGCCGCGCATTGCTTGATTTGTCGGCCATTGAAGGGGAATACAGGTGAACAACGTCGTCATATCGGCCTCCGGGCTCTATACACCGCCGGAATCGGTTTCCAACGAGGAGCTGGTCACCGCCTTCAACGCCTATGTCGAGAACTTCAATCGCGACAATGCGGATGCGATCGAGGCCGGCGAGGTCGAGGCGCTGACGCCGTCGAACGCCGACTTCATCTACAAGGCCTCCGGCATCAAGAGCCGCTACGTGGTGGAAAAGAGCGGCATTCTCGATCCCGAGGTCATGCATCCGTGGATTCGCACGCGCTCCAACGACGAGCCGTCGCTGCAGTGCGAGATGGCGATCGCCGCGATCGAACCCTGTCTGGAACGCGCCGGCAAGCGCCCCGAGGATATCGATGCGGTGATCGTGGCCTGCTCGAACCTGCCGCGCCCGTATCCGGCGCTGGCGGTCGAGGTGCAGAAGTATCTCGGCGCAGGGCGTTTCGGTTTCGATATCAACGTGGCCTGTGCCTCGGCGGCCTTCGGCATTCAGACCGCGGCCGACATGATCAAGTCCGGCAGTGCGCGCACGGTGCTGATGGTCAACCCGGAAATTTGCTCGGCGCACCTGAACTTTCGCGATCGCGACAGCCACTTCATCTTCGGTGACGTCTGCACCGCGGCGCTCATCGAGCATGCCGATGACGTGGCCGAAGGGCAGGGCTTCGACGTGCTCGGCACCAAGCTCAAGACCGAGTTCTCCAACAACATCCGCAACAACTTCGGCTTTCTCAATCGCGCCGAGCAGGACGAGCGTACCGACGCCGACAAGCTGTTCGTGCAGAACGGCCGTCGCGTGTTCAAGGACGTCGCGCCGATGGTCGCGGAGATGATTGTCGAGCATGCCAACGAGCTCGACCTCAGTGCCGCGGATATCAAGCGGCTCTGGCTGCACCAGGCCAACATCAACATGAATACGCTGATCAGCAAGCGCGTGCTGGGCCGTGACGCCGAAGCCGAGGAAATGCCCTCGGTACTGGCCGAGTACGGCAATACCAGTTCCGCCTCGCCGGTCATCGTGTTCCACAAATTCTCGGACGACATGGCCGCCGGCGATATCGGCGTGCTCTGTGGGTTCGGGGCCGGCTATTCGGCCGGCAGTGTCGTGACCCGCAAGCGCTAGTCACGGCAGCAATATTTTTCGTTCTTCCGAGGCAGTGATCCCATGAGCGGTAATCCGCAGCGCAAGTTCCGCGCCGACTACGCCGTCCCGGCCTATCTCATCGATACGGTCGATCTGGATTTCGATATTCGCGACACGCAGACGGCCGTGCGTGCCGTCTATGCCGTGCGGCGCAACCCGGAATCGGCGGATACGCAGCAATGGCGTCTCGACGGGCGCGACATGCGTTTCGTTTCCGTGGCCATCGACGATCGCAAGCTGTCCGAGGACGAATACTGGCTGACCGACGACGCGCTGGTCATCCACGATCCGCCCGAGCGTTTCACGCTCACGGTCGAGAACGTTATCGACCCCGAGCACAATCTGTCGCTGGAAGGCTTCTATCGCTCCGGCGATATCCTGTGCAGCCAGTGCGAGGCGAACGGTTTTTCACGCATCACCTATTTCCCGGATCGCCCGGACGTGATGGCGCGCTACACCACGCGTATCAGCGCCGACGCGAAAACCTTCCCGGTACTGCTGGCCAACGGCAACTGCGTGGACTCGGACGAACTCGACGGCGGGCGCCACTACGCCGTCTTCGAAGATCCCTTCGCCAAGCCCTGTTACCTGTTCGCGATCGTCGCCGGCGATCTGGGCATGATCCAGGACAGCTATACGACCACCTCCGGCCGCGAAGTCGATCTGCGCCTGTACACCGAGCACGGCAACGAGGATCAGTGCCACCACGCCATGGCCTCGCTCAAGCAAGCGATGGCCTGGGACGAGGACACCTACGGACTGGAATACGATCTCGACAGTTATGTGACCGTCGCAGTCGGCAGCTTCAACATGGGTGCGATGGAGAACAAGGGCCTGAACGTGTTCAACACGGCCTGCATCTTCGCCCGTGCCGATACCGCGACCGACAGCGATTTTGCGCTGGTGCGCGACGTCGTCGCCCACGAATATTTTCACAACTACACCGGCAACCGCGTGACCTGTCGCGACTGGTTCCAGCTGTCGTTGAAGGAAGGGCTGACGGTCTATCGCGAACACCAGTTCGCTATCGACCAGGGCTCGCCGGGCGTGACGCGCATTCGCCAGGTGCGCACCATGCGCGAGATCCAGTTCCCCGAGGATGGCGGCCCGCGCGCGCATCCGGTCCGCCCCGAGTCCTACGTGGAGATGAACAACTTCTACACCATCACGGTGTACGAAAAGGGCGCCGAGGTGATCCGCATGATCGCCCAGATGGCCGGCCGCGAGGCTTTCCTTGCCGCGGTACGCCATTATCTGGACAAGCACGACGGCCAGGCCGTGACTATCGAGGATTTCGTGGTCGCGATGGAGGAATCCACCGGTCTCGATCTCGAACAGTTCCGGCGCTGGTATGCCCAGGCGGGCACGCCGCGCGTGCGGGTCGACACCGCTTTCGACAACGGCGAACTCGCACTCACGCTCTCCCAGCACACCCCGGCCACACCGGGGCAGAGCGACAAGGCGGTTTTCGATATTCCCGTCGAGATCGCCCTGTTCGATGCCAACGGCGCGCCGGTGCGCGAACCCGAAGTGCTGCGCCTGAACACGGCCGAAAAGACCTGGACGTTCGACGGTTTCGATGCCGAGCCCACCGTATCCGCGCTGCGCGGGTTCACCGCACCCGTACGCCTGGAATACGACCAGAGCGACGCCGCGCTCGCGCGGCTGATGGCCCATGACAGCGATCCGGTCTGTCGCTGGGATGCAGCGCAGGCGCTGTATCTGAAAACGCTGGTGGCGGACGTGGCCGCACGCAGGGAAGGTCAGTCGTCGGTCGAAGCGCCCGATCTGTTGTTCGATGCCATCGAAACGCTGCTCGAAAACCCCCCGGCCGATCGCGAACTGCTCGCCGAGATGCTGACCCTGCCCAGCGAAGCCATGATCGGCGAACAGTTCGAGGCGATCGACGTGTTCGCGATCGATGCCGCGCGTAGCGCCCTCAAACAGGCGATCGCCACGCGCTTTGCTGCACGTTTCGATGCGCTCGCCGACGAGCACGCCGCGCACGGCGCCTATGTGTTCAATGTGGCGGAAGCCGGGCGGCGACGCGTGCTCGCGTTGGCACTGGACTATCTCGCCGCGATCGACGCGCCCGGCATCGTCGAGCGTGCGGCGGCGCTTTATGATGCGGCCGACAACATGACCGACCGCATGGCCGCTCTCGAGGCGCTGCGGGACAGGAGCGATCCGGCGCGGGATCGCGTGCTGGATGATTTCGCCGCCACCTGGGCGGACTATCCGCTGGTCATGGACAAATGGCTGCGTCTACAGGCCATGACCCGGCGCGACGACAGCGTCGAGCGCGTGCGCGAACTGCTCGCCGACGCGCGCTTCGATTTCACCAACCCGAATCGCATCCGCGCGCTGCTTGGCGGGTTCGCCCGGGGCAACCGGCCGGGCTTTCATCGCACCGACGGCGCGGGCTATGCACTGATCGCGGATGAGATTCTGCGGTTGGACGCGCTCAACCCGCAGCTCGCGGCCGCGCTTGCCGGCATTCTCGCGCCTTGGCGGCGGCACGTGGCGGCCCAGGCGAACGGCATGTACGCCGCGCTGGAACGTCTGGGCGCGGCCGAGCTGTCGGACAACACGCGCGAGATCGTGGATGCCGGGCTCGAGCGCAGCGGGGAAGCGGCTTAAAGCGCTGCCACGGGGCAGTCTTCGCGCTGTCATATTGTTGTAATATCGAGTGCCTAGCGTTACGGCGTCATAGTCCCCATGAGACCCAACGTAATGCAGCACAAGCACGTTCTGATCGTCGAGGATGAAGCGCCGATTCGCGACATGATTCGGTTCGCGCTCGAGCGCTCGGATTTCACCGTGAGCGAGGCCGAGGATGCCCAGGAGGCACGGCTCGCGATCGCGGAGCGCCGGCCCGATCTGGTGCTGCTGGACTGGATGCTGCCGGGGGTCTCGGGCGCCGAGTTCGCGCGCGAACTGCGCCGCGACGAGCTGACCGCGGACCTGGCCATCATTATGGTCACGGCACGCGTGGACGCGGACGACCGCGTGCGCGGACTCAACCTCGGCGCGGACGATTACGTCACCAAGCCGTTTTCCTCCTCCGAACTGGTCGCGCGCGTACGTGCGGTGCTGCGCCGCAGCCTGCCGGGCGGCGAGGACGAGACGCTGGAGCTCGACGGACTTACCCTGGACGCCGCCAGCCAGCGCGTGGCGGCGGGCGATTCGCCGGTCAAGCTCGGGCCGACCGAATATCGTCTGCTGCGTTTCTTCATGAGCAACCCGGAGCGCGTGTATTCGCGCGAGCAGATGCTCGACCGGGTCTGGGGGCAGAACGTGTTCGTCGAGGAACGTACGGTCGACGTACACATACGCCGACTGCGCAAGGCGCTGGCGCCGTTCGGTTTCGACCATTTCATCCAGACGGTACGGGGCAGCGGCTATCGATTCTCCAGCAAGGCGGTCTAGCCGGCGCGCAAGCGCCGGGGTGCGCCGATGAGCAGCATGCCGTCGATCGGGGCGGCTCGGGTCTGGCGACGCGAGTGCCTGATCATTCTGCTATGGCTGGCGTTGTGCGCGGTGCTGGGCCTGATGGTGGGCCACGTGCTGGTGGCCGTGCTGCTGGGCGTCTGCGCCTATCTGGGCATGCAGCTGGTCTATGCCTACCAGCTGCATCGCTGGCTGCTTTCGGATCGCATCGAGCCTTCGGACGGCTTCGGTGTATGGCAGGAAATCTATACCGAGCTCTATCGGCTCAAGCAGCGCAATCGCAAGCGCAAGAAGCGACTCAAAAGCATCGTTCACGAGTTTCAGGCGTCGACCGCCGCACTGCCTGACGGCGCGGTCGTTCTGGATTCGCAGGGGCGCATTGTCTGGTTCAACGATGCGGCCGGCGCGCTGATGGCGCTGCGCAGTCCGCAGGATCTGGGCCAGCGGCTGGCCAACCTGCTGCGTCATCCCAAGGTTTCCGGTTATCTGGCCAGCGCCACCGAGATTGGCGAGCTGGAGATTCCGTCCCCGGTCAACGAGGACGATACTGTTCTCATGCGGCTGATTCCCTATGGCAACAACCAGCGCCTGTTGATCGCGCGCGACATCAGCGAACAGAAGCGCCTCGAACACACGCGGCGTGACTTTGTCGCCAACGCCTCGCACGAACTGCGCACGCCGCTCACGGTGTTGCGCGGTTATCTGGAGATGATGGAAGAAGAGGCTGGCGATGAGGGCGCACTGGCGGGCTGGCACGCGCCCATCCGCGAGATGGGCGAACAGTCGCGGCGCATGAACCGCATCATCGAGAGCCTGCTCAAGCTCGCCCGGCTTGAAGGCGAGGGTCTGCAGCAGCGCCAGGAACATGTCGACGTGCCGACGATGATCAATGCACTCGTCGACGACATGCGCCGCACGCCCGCCGGCGCCACGCATGAAATTACCCTCGAGGCGGAGGCCGAACTCGGCCTCTACGGCCGTCCGGGCGAACTGGAGAGCGTGTTCTCTAATCTGTTGTCCAATGCCGTGCGCTATACGCCCGAAGCGGGCGCCATCCGCGTGCGCTGGTGGCGCGACGACGAGGCCGCCTGTTTTTCCGTGACCGATACTGGGCCGGGTATCGAGGCCGAGCACATACCGCGTCTGACCGAGCGTTTCTACCGGGTGGACCAGGGACGCAAGGCCAGCAGCGGCGGCACCGGCCTGGGGCTGGCCATCGTCAAGCACTGTCTCGAGCATCACGAGGGCGAGCTGGATATCACCAGCACCCCTGGTGAAGGGTCGACCTTCACGTGTCGCTTCCCCGCGCAGCGGGCACTCGATCGACGGGCGGCATGACCGGCCGGCCACGGCCTGTCATGACGGCGATTACGCTGTCACGCAACCGTCATATAGCAGTTACATAGCTGTCATATCGCTCCGGTAGTTTCTTCCGCGGCTGACCAAGCCGAGACATTTACAGGGAGACACTACTGATGAACCGTTTTCAATTGCGCGCCGGGGGCGTGCTCGCAGGCGTGGCGATGACGGCGATGCCGATGATCGCATCCGCCGGCATCACGCTGTACGAGGAAGGGGAGAAGTCCCTCGAGATCGGTGGTCGTCTGCAGCCGCAGTATCGGCTTGTCGACGGCGACAACGAAGGCGCCGAGGGCAGCGATTCGGGCGACGACTTTTTCCTGCGTCGCATGCGCTTCTATATCGAAGGCACCGTCACAGAAAACATCTACGGCATCTGGCAGGTGGACTTCGGCGACACCTCCGACGATCCGGAAGTCAAGGACGCCTTCATCAACTATTCCGGCCTGCCGATGGGCAACATCACCGTCGGTAACGCCAAGGTGCCGTTCTCGCGTGAACTGCTGACGTCCTCCAAGCGCCAGCAGTTCGTCGAGCGCACCGTGGTCGGTGACCACAACTTCGGTGTGCCGGACCGCCAGATGGGCGTGACCTACAACCTCGACGACAACGACATGGTGCAGGGCTCCATCGGTGTTTACCAGGCCGGTATCGACCCGAGCTTTTCGAAGATCGACTTCGAATCGCGCGTGAGCTCCGACGCCGAGTACTTCGGCAACATGGTCGCCGGTCGTGTCGATATCACGCCGCTGGGCGCGTTCAAAATGGCCCAGGGTGCGTTCGGTGAAGACACCCGTTTCGGCATTGGCCTGAACGCCTTCACCTGGAACAACGACGACGACATCAGCGAAGGCGATATCCAGAACCAGTTCGACACCGTCAACGGCTATGGCGTGGACGCCGCCTTCCGCGCCGGCTACTTCTCGATGGACGCGGGCGTGCAGTACTTCGATGCCGACACGATCGACGGTGCCGACACCGCGACCGGGCTGGTCAACGAAGACGGCGACGCCCAGTTCACGACCTACCTCGTCAAGGCCGGCTACATGGTTGTGCCGAGCAAGCTCGAGTTCGTGGCCGGTTTCTCTGCGCTGGACCCGGACGACGGTTTCTATGCCGGTGGTGAGAACTACGACGACATGGACAAGCGTTACTCGGCGGGTCTGAACTACTTCTTCAACAAGCACAACGCCAAGATCCAGCTCACCTACGAAATGGGTCGCGACGTGCTGTACACGAACGACGCCAACGGCCAGGTCGAAACGCCGTCCAACATCGGCAGCGACCAGAACACGCTGTTCCTGCAGTTCCAACAGGTGCTTTAACGCCTTCCCTGAAAAGAAGAAGACGGATTGCTCCCCCATCGTGACCCCGGCTTTGCCGGGGTCTTTTTTTGCACGAGGGATTTTCATGAAACATTCAGTGTTGTGCGGCCTCATCGCGGCGAGCGTTTTCGCGCTGGCGGCCTGTAGCGACGACGACAACAACAGCGACGGCGGCAGCGATGGCAGTCAGTCCACGCTGACGATCGAACAGACCGGGCGCTACCAGGTCGAGCCGTTCGCCTTCGATGAAGGGGCCGCCGAAATCGTGGCCTACGACGCCAGCCTGCAGCGGCTGTTCGTGGTCAACGCCAACGCGAATACGGTCGACGTGCTCGATATCGCCGACCCGTCCAACCTGCAGCGGCTCGGAAGTATCGATGCCACCACCGAAGGCGCGTCCGCCAACAGCGTGGCGGTTCACGAAGGCACGGTGGCCGTCGCCATCGAAGCCGAAGACGCCCAGGCGCCCGGCAAGGTCGTGTTCTATTCCGGCAGCGGGCTGGAAAAGCTGGGCGAAGCCACTGTCGGCGCCTTGCCGGACATGGTGACGTTCACGCCGAACGGCGAGCGCGTGCTGGTCGCCAACGAGGGCGAGCCGAACGACGACTACGATAACGATCCGCAGGGTTCGATCAGCGTTGTCGACGTGAGCGCCGGCTTCAACGTGCCGACCGTCACGACCCTCGACTTCACTGCGTTCAACGCGCAGGCGGACGCGCTGCGTGATGCCGGGGTACGCATCTTCGGACCCGGCGCCACGCCCGCGCAGGACTTCGAGCCGGAATACATCGCGGTCAGCGCCGACGGCAGCCGCGCCTACATCAGCCTGCAGGAAAACAACGCGATTGCCGTTGCCGATCTCGACGCGCTCGCAATCACGGCGATATTGCCGCTGGGTTACAAGGACCACAGCGTCGCCGGGCAGGGCATCGACCCGAGCAACGCGGACGGCCTCGCCGTCCGACCCGAGCCGGTGCTGGGCATGTATCAGCCGGACACCATCGCGGCCTTCGAGCGCGACGGCGTCACGTATCTGCTTACGGCCAACGAGGGTGATGCCCGCGATTACGACGGCTTCAGCGAAGAAGTCGACGTCGCCGACGTCACGCTCGATACCGACGCCTTCCCGAACGCCGCGGATCTGCAAACCGAAGGGCAGCTCGGCGATCTCAAGATCACCAGCACCCTCGGGGACAGCGACGCGGATGACGCCTACGAGGCGCTCTATGCCTTCGGCGCCCGGTCGTTTTCTATCCGGCGGGCTCAGGACGCCGCGCTCGTCTACGACTCGGGTGACGACTTCGAGCGCATCACCGGCGAAATCTACGGCGAGGATTTCAACAACGACAACACGGAAAACGACGGCGATTCCCGTTCCGACAACAAGGGGCCGGAACCCGAAGCCATCGCGTATGGCGAGGTCGACGGGCGCGCGTTCGCCTTCATTGGCCTGGAGCGGATGGGCGGCTTCTTCGTCTACGAAATCGACGACGTGTCGGCGCCGCGTTATGTCACTTATATCAACAATCGCGATCTCGATGCCGATCCGCAAGCCGGCAGGGCCGGTGACCTGGGTCCGGAGAGCATCGTGTTCATCGCCGCCGCCGACAGCCCGCTCGCCGGTGTGCCGTTGCTGGTGGTGGGCAACGAAATCAGCGGTTCCACGACCGTCTATCGACTGGGCATGGAATAACAGCGCGATATCAGAGAGTTACCAGGCTGTCACAAAGCTGTCATGAATCGGCAATACGCTGTTCAAAGTCAGCTCCCACACTCACGGCAGGCCAGCGTGGCTGGTCTGAATAATTTTCATCCGGGAGACATTGATGAAACTTCGTTTGCAACACTCGCTGGGCGTCGCGGCCGTCGCCGTCGGTTCGCTGGCGGCCATCGGCACGGCCCAGGCGGCCGAGCAGATCCGGATCGTCGGCTCGTCGACGGTTTACCCGTTCTCGTCCTATGTGGCCGAGGAACTGGGCGCGACCAGTGATATTCGTACGCCGGTGGTCGAATCCACGGGCTCCGGCGGTGGCATGAAGCTTTTCTGCGGCGGCGTCGGCGACAACACGCCGGACATCACCAACGCCTCGCGTCGCATGAAGCCGTCCGAGTTCCAGATGTGTCAGGACAACGGCGTCACCGACATCACCGAGAACGTGGTCGGGTTCGACGGCATCGTCGTGGCGCAGAGCAAGCAGGACGATGCGATCGATCTGAGCCGCGAGCAGATCACGCTGGCGGTCGCCGCCAAGGTGCCCCAGGACGGCAAGCTCGTCGACAACCCGTATACCAAGTGGAGCGATATCGATTCGTCGCTGCCGGATCGCGAGATCCTGATCTACGGCCCGCCGACGTCGTCGGGCACGCGCGACGCATTCGAAGAGCTGGTAATGGAGCACGGCTCGGAGAACATCGACGGCTACGGCGAGGCGTACACCACGATTCGCCAGGACGGCAAGTACGTACCCTCCGGCGAGAACGACAACCTGATCGTGCAGAAGCTGGCCCAGAACAAGGACGCCTTCGGCGTGTTCGGCTTTTCCTATCTGGAAGAGAACCGCGACAAGATCCAGGGCGCCAAGGTCGACGGTGTCGAGCCCGAGCGTGATCTGATCTCATCGGGTGAATACCCGGTGTCGCGCTCGCTGTTCTTCTACACCAAGAACGCGCACATCGAGAAGGTCAAGGGCATGGAGGACTATGTCGACATGTTCCTGTCCGATCAGATGGTCAGCGACCGGGGCTACCTCAAGAACCTGGGGCTGATTCCGCTGCCGGCAGATCGCCTGAAGGCCGAGCGTAGCGAATGGGAATCCCGCGCCAAGCTCAAGGCTTCGGATCTGAAGGGCTGATCGAGCCCGCAATCGGACGCCGGGTCGGGGACATCCTCCACCGTCCCGGCGTCATCTTTCGTATCATGGCGACCCGTCGCCCGATGTCTACTTCCTAGGAACGCGCTTTGGATACCAGCCAGACTCTGCTCGTTTTCTTCGGTGGCCTCGTGCCGATGGCCGCCGTGGCCTTCGCGCTGGGGCGCCGCAAGGCGCTTCTTTCCGACGCCCGCGGTGCCCGCATGCATTCGCTGCCGGGCCAGTACGGCGTGTATGTCGCCACATGGATGGCGCTGCCGGCGCTCGCGATCGGCGTAATCGCCGCCTGTGCCGTGCTCATCGGCGTGCGCGTGCCGTCCGCACCGTTCGTGCTGTCGTTCGCACTCTTCGGCGCGGCTGTCGGTCTTGCCATGGCGCTGCGGCGGGTCGAACCGACCCTGCGCGCGCGCAACGCGATCGAGAAATTCGTCTACTGGACGCTGTTCGCGGCGTCGCTGGTGTCGATTCTCACCACGTTCGGCATCATCATCTCGATTCTTTTCGAGGCGCTGAAATTCTTCAATCAGGTCAGCGTCTGGGATTTCGTGACCGGCACCAACTGGAGCCCGGTCGCCACCTTCCGGCCCGGCCAGGATGCGGCCGACTCGCAGTTCGGCTCCGTACCGCTGTTCGCCGGCACCTTCATGATCACCGCGATCGCCATGTCGGTCGCGATCCCGGTCGGGCTGTTCGCGGCCATCTACATGTCCGAGTACGCGAGCTACCGGATCCGCACCTTCGCCAAGCCGTTGCTCGAGATTCTCGCCGGCATCCCGACTGTCGTGTACGGCTTCTTCGCCGCGATCACGGTCAGCCCGCTGGTGGTCGATGTCGCCGCCTTCTTCGGCCTGAATGCGTCCTACACCAACGCGCTCGCGCCCGGCCTGGTGATGGGCATCATGATCATTCCCTTCATCTCGTCGCTGTCGGACGACGTGATCAACGCCATTCCCAACAGCCTGCGCGAAGGCGCCTATGCGCTCGGTGCGACCAAGTCGGAGACGATCAAGCAGATCGTGCTGCCGGCTGCGTTTCCCGGAATCATGGCGGCTTCGCTGCTGGGCGTCTCGCGCGCGCTGGGCGAAACCATGATCGTGGTGATGGCTGCCGGCCTGCGCCCGAATCTCACCTGGAACCCGCTCGAGGACATGACGACCGTGACGGTGCGCATCGTGGACGCGCTCACCGGCGATCAGTCCTTCGACAGCCCCGAGACGCTAGCGGCATTCGCCCTGGGTCTGGTGCTGTTCGTGGTCACGCTGACGTTGAACCTGATCTCGATCATCGTGATCCGCAAGTTCCGTCAGTCCTACGAATAGCCCGGTCCGGACACGCAAGGAATTCATTGATATGAGTCAAGGGATCAGTCTCCAACCGTCGCGTCAGCTGCGTCGCCGCTACCGTGCCGAGCGTCGCTTCAAGGCGTACTGCGTCGGTGCGTTGCTGTTGTCGATCGCCTTTCTGGTGCTGTTCTTCTCGGACATGGTCCGGCAGGGGCATTCGGCCTTCATTCAGACCGAAATCCAGGCCGAGGTGACCTACAACGAGGACACCGTGAAGTTCACCAACGAGTCGGTGGACGAAAGCATTGCGCCGCTAGTGTCGCGGGCGTTCTTCCGGTCGATACCGCGTCGGGTCGATGCCGACCCGTCGTTGATGGGTACGACGGAGACGCTCTGGCTGACCGCCACGGCCGATGTGGACCAGTACCGCAAGGAGTACAGCGACCGCCTCGAGCCGGAAATGCAGTCCACGCTCGAACGGCTGGAATCCGAAGGCAAGGTGTCTTACGGGTTCAACAAGGGCCTGTTCACCTCCGGCGACTCCAAGATTCCGTCGAACGCCGGCCTCTGGTCCGCATTCGTGGGTACTTTTTACGTGATGCTGGTCGTACTCGCCGTGAGTTTCCCGATCGGCGTGGCCACGGCCATCTATCTCGAAGAGTTCGCGCCGGACAACCGCTTCACTCAGGGCGTCGAGATCAACATCAACAACCTCGCCGCGGTGCCCTCGATCCTGTTCGGTCTGCTCGGCCTGGCGATCTTCATCAATTTCTTCGGTGTCCCGCGCTCCTCCGCACTGGCCGGCGGTCTGACGCTGTCGCTCATGACGCTGCCGGTGATCATCATCAGTACCCGTGCGGCGCTGCGGGCGGTGCCGCAGAACATCCGCCAGGGCGCGCAGGCGGTCGGTGCATCGCGCTGGCAGGCGATCCGGGATCATGTGCTGCCGCTGTCGTTGCCGGGCATTCTCACCGGCACGATCATCGGCGTCGCCCAGGCCATGGGCGAAACCGCGCCGCTGCTGCTCATCGGCATGATCGCCTATATCCCGGATGCCCCGACGAGCATGACGGAGGCCGCGACCGTGCTTCCGGCCCAGATCTTTACCTGGGCAGGCATGCCGGAACGCGCGTACGTGAGCCTGACCGCAGCCGGCATTCTCGTGCTGCTGTCGCTTCTGATCACGCTCAACGCCACGGCCGTGATCCTGCGCAACCGCTTCGAGCGGCGCTGGTAGTCGCCGGCACAAGCTTAACGATTTGAAACATTTTCCCTTTTTCAGGGCGGAGATTTAGGATGCGTACTCGAGACTTGACCGGTGACAGCACCCAGGTGGTGCGTGTGCCCACGATGGAGCGCCCGCGAGTGAATCAGAGCACGAAGATGAGCGTCAGCGATCTGGCCGTGTGGTACGGCGAGAAGCAGGCGCTGCACGGCGTTTCGCTGGACGTGTACGAAAACGAGGTCACCGCACTGATCGGGCCATCCGGCTGTGGCAAGTCGACCTTCCTGCGTTGCCTGAACCGCATGAACGATCTCGTGCCCGGGGTACGCATCGAAGGCGAGGTCGTGTTCGAGGACCAGAACATCTATGCCTCGGAGGTCGATGTCGTCGAGCTCCGCTCGCATATCGGCATGGTCTTCCAGAAGCCGAATCCGTTCCCGAAGTCGATCTACGAGAACATTGCCTACGCGCCCAAGATTCTCGGGCAGGTCCGCAAGCGCACCGACATGGACGATCTCGTCGAGCGTTCGCTCAAGCGTGCCGGTCTCTGGGAAGAGGTCAAGGACCGTCTCGATGCGCCGGGGCTTTCGCTTTCCGGCGGTCAGCAGCAGCGGCTGTGCATCGCCCGCGCTATCGCGGTGAGCCCGTCGGTGCTGCTCATGGACGAGCCCTGCAGCGCGCTCGACCCGGTGGCCACCGCGACGGTCGAGCAGCTCATCGACGAGCTCAAGGAAAACTATACGATCGTCATCGTCACGCATAATCTGCAACAGGCGGCGCGCGTGGCCGGCTACACGGCATTCTTCCATCTCGGCAACATTGTCGAGTTCTCGGATACCGATTCGCTGTTCACGCATCCGCGCGAGAAGAAGACCGAGGACTACATCACCGGCCGCTACGGCTAGCGCCGCGGTTCGGGCAGAGGAAGCAGAACATGGACAAGGTTGGCCTGGAGAAGCACACGTCGAAACAGTTCGACGCCGATCTGGAGGACGTGCGCGAAATGGTGCTGTCGATGGGCGGGCTCGTCGAGCAGCAGATCGCCGACGCGGTACGCGCGCTGATCAGCGGCGAGGGCACGCTCGGCGAGGACGTGGTTCAGGGCGACACCCAGGTCAACCGCATGGAAGTCGAGATCGACGAGGAGTGCACGCGCATCCTTGCGCGTCGCGCGCCCCAGGCGGGTGATCTGCGTCTGATCATCGCGATCGCCAAGACGATCACGGACCTCGAGCGCATCGGCGACGAGGCGGAGAAGATCGGCCGCATGGCCACGCATCTGGCCAGCTACGACCGGCCCAAGAGCGCCTTTCGCCAGATCGAGGTGCTCGGCCGTCACGTGCGCGAGATGCTGCGCGAAGCACTCGATGCCTTCGCCCGTCTGGATTCCGAGGCCGCGGTGCGTGTCGCCCAGCAGGACGAGGACGTCGATCGCGAGTACGAGGGCATCGTGCGCCAGGGCATCACCTACATGATGGAGGACCCGCGCACCATTCGGCACATGCTCGATGTGCTCTGGGCAGTGAAGGCGCTGGAACGCATCGGCGATCATTCGAAGAATATCGGCGAATACGTCGTCTACTTCGTCGAGGGCAAGGACGTGCGCCATATCGGCCTCGAAGCGCTCGAGAAGGAAGTCAGCCAGAGCGCGCGCCGGCGTCGCGACGGCGAATAGCATTCCCGGCCGCGCCACGAAATGGCCGATCGCGTCGTCGCGTGACGAAAAATCGCGCGGCGGCTTTGATACTATCGGCGGCCCTGTTTGGCGCGGATAGCTGAGTTGGCCCAGAAGAAGCGTTCTACGCGATCACCCCAACGTCGTTCCGGCACGAAAAAGCGTGCGAACCAGCGGCCCGGTTTCTTCCGGCGCCTGCTGCCCTATGTCTTTCTGCTGGGTTGCATCGCGGCCGCGGTGATCGCCGGCTATATGGTGTATCTCGACGGCGCGGTTCGAGCGCAGTTCGAGGGTACGCGCTGGACGCTGCCGGCCAAGGTCTATGCCAGCCCGCTGGAGCTCTACGCCGGGCTCGATCTGTCGCGCAGCGAGATCACGGCACGGCTGGACCGGCAGGGCTATCGCGCCAGTTCCAGCCTCTCGCGCGGCGGTACGTACCGCAGCAGCGGTGGCCGTCTGGATATCCATACCCGGCCGTTCAAGTTCTGGGACGGCGAGCAGGCCGCGCGTGAAATCCGGCTCGGCTTCAACAGCAGCGGCGTGAGTTCGCTGAGCGCGATAGACGACAAGGGCGATATCGCGCTGATTCGTCTCGACCCACTGATGATCGGCAGCATCTACCCGAAACAGGGCGAGGACCGGATTCTCGTCAAGCTCGGCGATGTGCCGCCCATGCTGCCGGCAGGGCTGATCACGGTCGAGGACCGCGATTTCATGAATCACTGGGGCGTGTCGCCCAAGTCGATCATGCGGGCGGCCTGGGCCAATCTGCGTGCCGGGGGCGTGGTGCAGGGCGGTTCGACCATTACCCAGCAGCTGGTCAAGAACTTCTACCTGAACAATCGCCAGACGCTGGTGCGCAAGGCCAAGGAAGCGCTGATGGCGATCCTGCTGGACGCGCACTACTCGAAGCCGGAGATCCTCGAGGCCTATCTCAACGAGGTCTACCTCGGTCAGGATGGTGGCCGCGCGATTCACGGTTTCGGCCTGGCGAGCTATTTCTATTTCCAGAAACCGCTCGAGGAACTGCAGCCGCAGGAAATCGCGTTGCTGGTCGCGATGATCAAGGGCCCGAGCTACTACGACCCGCGCCGCCACCCGGAGCGCGCAACCCAGCGCCGCAATCTCGTGCTCGACATGTTCCACGACGCCGGCTTTCTCGAGGACGACAGCTGGCGCGAAGCCAAGAAGGCCGGCCTCGGCGTAAGCGCGCGTACGGTGCGCAGCACCAGCCAGTATCCGGCTTTCATCGACCTCGTTCGCCGTCAGCTGCTCGGCCAGTACAAGGATGCCGACCTGACCGAGGAAGGCCTGCGTGTGTTCACCACGCTGGATCCGGCCGTGCAGGCCGCGACCGAGGAACGCGTGTCGAAGGGCCTCGATCAGGTCGAGGCGGCGCGCGGCATCGAACGCGACAGCCTGCAGGCCTCGGCGGTCGTCACCAGTGTCGAAGGTGGACGTATTCTGGCCCTGGTGGGCGGTCGCGACGCCGGCTTTGCGGGTTTCAACCGGGCGCTCGATGCGCGTCGGCCGATCGGTTCGCTGATGAAGCCGGTGGTCTATCTCACCGCGCTGGCGCAGCCGTCGAAATACAACGTCATCACGCCGCTGGACGACAGTGCGCTGTCGGTGAAACTGGCCAATGGCGATACCTGGCGGCCGCAGAACTATTCCAAGCGCACGCACGGCAACGCGGTGCCGCTGCATTACGCGCTGACCCACAGCTACAACCTCGCGACCTCGCGGCTCGCGCTGGATGTGGGCATTCCCAACGTCATCGACACGCTCAAGTCGCTGGGCTACAACGGCGATCCGCTGTCGGTGCCGTCGCTGGCGCTTGGTGCCGTCGACATGGCGCCGCTGCAGGTCGCGCAGGTCTACAATACGCTGGCGGCGGGCGGTTACTACACGCCGCTGCTGGCCATTCGCGACGTCACCACGCGAGACGGCGAGCCCCTGAGCCGCTATCCGCTCAAGATCAAGCGGGCGGTCGACGAGTCGCCGGTCTATCTCACCAACTGGATCATGCAGCGTGTGGCGCGTTTCGGTACCGGCGCCTCGATGTACGACATTCTGCCGCGCTCGCTCAATGTCGCCGGCAAGACCGGCACGACCGACGATCTGCGTGACAGCTGGTTCGCCGGCTTTGCCGCCAACCGGCTGGCCGTGGTCTGGGTGGGCCGCGACGACAACAAGCCCGCGCAGTTGACCGGCGCGACCGGTGCGCTGCAGCTGTGGTCGCGCATCATGGCGGACATCGAGCCGCGCGGCATCATGAACGTGCCGCCGGAAGACGTCGTCGAGGTGCCGCTGCGCATGCGTTTCGACCCGTCGCGCGCGGGCGGCGAGGGCGCCTACGGTTACGATCGGGACTGCAGCCGGACCGCGCAGGTGCCGTTCGTGCGTGGCGAGGTACCGGATGGGCTTTCGTCCTGCGATAGCGATATCATGCAGGAGAACCGCTACCGTCGCCGTCAGCCGCCCGAACAGCGCGAGCAGGACGACGGCAACTGGCTGCAGAAACTGTTTGGATGATGATCATGCAACGACTTCCTGTCTTCATCGCCGTGCTCGTTCTGGCCGGCTGTGCGACCTCGCAACGCACCAGTTTTCCGCCGCCGGAAGGGCCGGCCTCGCCCCAGTCACCGGCGCCGGAGCGGCCGCAATCGCAGCCGGGCGATCAGGTGGGAACCCCCGCGCCGCAGACGATGCCGGCGCGTACTGCGGCCGAGGCGAGCAGCCCCGCGGTGCTGTCGCTCATGGGCCGCGCGGATACGCTGGCGCGCAACGGCAACATGGACATGTCTGCCGCGACGCTGGAACGCGCGCTCGACCTGGAACCGCGCAACCCCTTCGTGTATCAGCGACTGGCCAGCGTGAAGCTGGCCCAGGGCCAGACCGGACAGGCTGAAGCCATGGCTCGCAAGTCCAACAGTGTCGCCGGCAACAACCCCTTCGTGCGCGCCGACAACTGGCAGATCATCGCCGAGGCGCGCCGTACCGGCGGGGATCGCAGCGGCGCGGATGAGGCGGCCGGTCGGGCCAGCGACTATCGCAGTGCCAGCCAGCAACTGATGCGATGAGCGCGGCGGCGGGCGCCGCACTGTTCGGTGACGATGCGGCGCTGGCAGCCGCGCTGCCCGGCTATGCCGCACGCGCCGGGCAGGCCGAGATGGCCCAGGCGGTCGCGCAGGCGATCGATGCGGGCTCACGGCTCGTGGTCGAGGCCGGTACGGGTACCGGCAAGACGCTGGCCTATCTGCTGCCGGCACTCGCCTCGCGGCGCAAGATCATCGTGTCCACGGCCACGCGCTATCTGCAGAGCCAGCTTGACGACAAGGACGTGCCGCTGGCGCAGACAGTGCTGGGGCGCGACGTGCACGCGACGGTGCTCAAGGGCCGCGCCAACTATCTTTGCCTGCACCGGCTGAATCTCACCGAAGGCAGCGGCGATCTCTATCTGGCGCCGAGGATTCGCGCGGTGCGCGAGTGGGCGGCGCGCACCCAGACCGGTGATCTTGGCGAGTTCGGCGACCTCGGGGACGGCGATGCCCTGTGGCCGCGAATCACGTCGACGACCGACAACTGTCTGGGCCAGGAATGTCCGCTTTACGAGCAGTGCTGGGTGGTGCACGCACGGCGCGAAGCACAGGCCGCCGATCTGGTGATCGTCAATCACTACCTGCTGTTCGCCGACCTGACCCTGCGTGAGTCCGGGTTTGGCGAAGTGCTGCCCGGCGCCGACGCGATCGTGCTCGACGAAGCGCACCGGCTGCCCGATATCGCCGGCCGTTTCTTCGGCCAGGCCCTGTCGGCGCGTCAACTCAAGGATCTGGTGCGCGATGGCCTGGCCGAACTGGACACGCTCGGCGGCGACATGCCCGCGCTCAAGGCGAAGCTCAAGGACGTCGGCAACGCCGAGCGCCGGTTTGCCGATGCGCTGGGTGACGCTCCGGGCAACCGCAGCTGGGTGGAACTGGAAACGCCGGAGCGCGCGGCTGCGCGCGACGACCTCGACGCCGCGCTGACGGCGCTCAGGACGGGGCTCGACCCCGTGGCCAGCCGCAGCGATCGTCTCAAGGCACTGACCCGGCGCGCGGGAGAACTGGCGGCGGCGCTGACCGGTGTCAGTGTCGTCGACGCCGACCGCATCAGCTGGCTGGAAAAACGCGGCAACAGCTGGATCTGGCACAGCACGCCGCTGGATGTCGCCACGCCGTTCTCGCGCGCCATCGAAGCCTATCCGGGGGCCTGGATCTTCACCTCGGCAACGCTCGCGGTGAAAAACGATCTGGATTACTTCTGTCGCCGGTTGGGGCTGGCGGATGTCGAACAGCAGGTGCTGGCCAGCCCGTTCGACTACGAGCGCAATGCCATGCTCTATGCGCCCCGCGCCATGCCGGCGCCGAACACTCCCGAGTTCGACGATGCCGTGGTCGCACAGACGCTCGCCTTGCTGGAGTCCTCCGGCGGCGGGGCGTTCTTGCTGTGCACCAGCTACCGCGCGGTGGCGAAGTACGGGCAGGCGCTTCACGCCGCCGGCATCGATGTGCTCACCCAGGGCAGTGCGCCGCGTGCGACGCTGCTCGCCGATTTTCGCGACGACGACAACGCGGTGCTCGTGGCGACCAGCAGTTTCTGGGAGGGTGTGGATGTACGCGGCCAGGCGCTGCGGCTGGTCATCATCGATCGGCTGCCGTTCGCATCCCCGGCGGACCCGGTGCTCGCGGCGCGTTTCACCGCCATGAAGGACGCTGGGGAAAACCCGTTCATGGACTACCAGCTGCCCCAGGCCATCATTACCCTCAAGCAGGGCGTGGGCCGGCTGATTCGCGACGCCGCGGATCGCGGCCTGCTCGCGATCTGCGATCCGCGCCTGTTCACGGCCCGGTATGGCGGCGCGATCCGTGCCAGCCTGCCGCCCATGCCGGTCACGCGCGAGCAGGCCGTCGCCTGCGAATTTCTCGGTAGTCTCGCGCCGGCATGAGTGGGCTGAAAATACTGGCGCTGGATGCGTCCACCGAGGCCCTGTCGGCCGCGCTCGTGGATGAAACGGGCGCGCGCGAGTTCGAGCGTTTCGAGATCGCCCCGCAGGCGCACGCCCGCCGTCTGTTGCCCCTGGCCGAGGAACTGCTCGCCAGCGCCGGCCTCGCGCTGGCCGACATGGACGGTTTCGCCTTCGGCCGCGGGCCGGGCGCGTTCACCGGCCTGCGCATCGCGGCCGGGCTGGTTCAGGGCCTGGCCGGCGGTCTGGATCGCCCCGTGGTGCCCGTATCCACGCTGAGCGCGCTCGCCGCGCGTTGCCAGCGCGATGAAACCGTGGATGTCGTGCGCGTCGTGCAGGATGCCCGCATGGGCGAGGTCTATGTCGGCGATTTTCGCCGCGGCGACGACGGCGCACCCGAGACGTTGGGCCCGGAACGCGTGATTCGCCCGGCCGATCTCGATGCGGCCGCGGAGACCGACGACTGCATTCGCGCGGGCAATGGCTGGCCGGTGGTGGCCGAGGCACGCGCGCTCGACGCCGATGTGCTCGCGCCGCGTCACACCTGGCCTCACGCGCTCGATATCGCCCGGCTGGCCAGCCCGCTGCTTGCGCGCGGCGCGGGCGTGGCGGCGGCCCAGGCGTTGCCGGTCTATGTGCGTGACGATGTCGCGCGCAAGCCGGGCGGCGCGCGCTGAACGTCTTCAAACAACAAACACAGGAGATTGCACCATGCTCTATCGACTGGACGACGTCGAACCGACAACCCCCGAAGCCGGGCAGTTCTTCGTGGCCGACAACGCGACCGTCATCGGCCGCGTCACGCTGGCGGTTGATGCCAGTATCTGGTTCAACGCGGTGCTGCGTGGCGATCAGGAAGAGATCGCGATCGGCGAGGGCAGCAACGTCCAGGAAGGCTGCGTGATGCATACCGATCCGGGGTTTCCGCTGACCGTGGGCGCCGGCTGCACGATCGGCCATCAGGCGATGCTCCACGGCTGCACGATCGGCGACAACAGTCTTGTCGGCATCAAGGCCACCGTGCTCAACGGCGCGAAGATCGGGCGCAACTGCCTTATCGGCGCGGGCGCGCTGGTGCCGGAGGGCAAGGAGATCCCCGACAACAGCATGGTGATCGGCGTGCCCGGTCGCGTGAAGCGTGAACTCAGCGATGCCGACGCCGACAAGCTGCGCCACGGCGCGGCGCACTACGTCGAAAACTACAAGCGCTTTCTGGCCGGGCTGACGCCGCTCGGCTGATCCGTGCGAGCAGGGCGGCCGATCACGAACGGATCAGGCGCCGGGCGTGGCCGCGAGATAGATATCGAAACGGATCGCCTTGCCCTCGACCGTGCGATCGGGCGGGGCGAGCGGGATGCTGCGCGCGTGCTGCTTGACCACGACCTGCCGGGCCGCGCGACGGCGGGCGTGCGCTAGCAGATCGGCCACGTCGGTATCGCCGCCGACGAGTTCACTCAGCCAGGCGAGCGCCTTCTGCGGCCGAGCCTTGCGCCGCGAGGATTCGAACATCGGATCGATATAGATCACGTCCGCGGCGGGGGCGGCGTCGGCGTCGGCGTCGGCAAGGTATCGAATAGCGTCGGCGCGGTGGTTGGCGTGCCAGTATTCGAGCCACACGGGCGGTGGTTCGGCGGCTGCGGCGCGTTCACGGGCGTCCGCGACCAGTGCGAACAGCACCGGGTGCCGCTCGAGCGTCGCTACACGACAGCCGAGCGCGGCGAGGGTGGCGGCGTCGCGGCCCAGGCCACAGGTGGTATCCAGCACGCCGCTGTCGGGGTGACGACGCAGCCCGATGGCCTTTGCGAGCGGCGACTTGCGGCCGCCCGCGGCGCGCCGTTCGACGCCGCCGTCGCGCAGATCCAGACACAGCCCCTGGTCGTTGGGCCCGGCCTGGGCGTGGCGTAGCGTCAGACCGCCCGTCTCGTATTGCAGGTAGAAACCATCAGTGGGCGCCTGCGCCACGCGCGCGAAGTCGGCGACCGCGACAGGCAACGCCGTCGTGTCGTGCGCTGGGGTGACAAGCGGCGGCAGGGCGCGTGTGTCCATCGGCGAGTCGAACCGTCCTGTCATGACAATGAGAATGTCCGCGAGGCGCGTGTTCCAAGTGACCGAGGCGTGGCCAGTTTGGCCAGTGCGGTCACGCCTGCATTATAGTGACGGGCCTGCAATCGAGGATCCTCACTATGGTCGAGAACGCCGCCCGGACGACATCCGGCAATGCCCTGGAAGCCCTTCGCGAGCGCACCATCGTGGTGGCCGACAGCGGTGACTTCGAAACCATCCGCGCCTATCGGCCGACTGATGCCACGACCAATCCGAGCCTCGTGTTGCAGGCGGCGGGCGACCCGCGCTATCGGCATCTCATCGACGAGGCCATGGCGGCGGCGCCCACAGCCGGCCTCACGCGGGTCGAACGGCTGATGACGCTTTTCGGGCGTGAACTGACCCAGGTCGTGCCGCGCTATGTCTCCACGGAAGTGGATGCGCGCCTGTCCTTCGATACCGATGCCACCATTCGCAAGGCGCGCGCGCTGATCGCGGATTATGCGGCGCTCGGCGTATCGGCGGACCGCATCCTGATCAAGATCGCCAGCACCTGGGCGGGTATTCGGGCAGCCAGCGTACTGGAAGCCGAAGGCATTGCCTGCAACATGACGCTGATCTTCTCGCTTGCCCAGGCCCAGGCCTGTTTCGAGGCCGGCGTGACGCTGATCTCGCCGTTTGTCGGCCGGATCACCGACTGGCACAAGAAGGCCGAAGGCGTGGATCACTACGCGCCACAGGATGACCCCGGCGTGTGCAGCGTGCAGCGCATCAATGCCTATGCCAAGACCCACGGTTATCCGACACAGGTGATGGCGGCGAGCTTTCGCAATCGGGATCAGATCCTCGCGCTGGCCGGCGCGGACCTCATGACCATTTCGCCGGCTCTGCTGGAAGAACTCAGAGGCATGGACGCGGCCAACGCGCCCGGCATGTCGACGCAACCCAGCGAGGTAGCGCGCGTCATGCTCGACCGCGTGGCCTTCGATTGGGCCCTCAATGCGGACGCGATGGCCACCGAAAAACTGGCCGAAGGGATACGCCGCTTCGCCGACGATCAGGCCGCGCTCGAGTCGCGAATGGCGGACTGAGAGGGCGCGGCATCAGCCCTCTAGATAATCCAGGACCGACTGATAGCCGCCTTCGGTGAGCAGGATGGCGTTGACCGTGGTTTCGTAAATGCGGCCGGCGCTGCGCAGTTGTTCGATCTCGCGACCGTCCTGGCTCGCGCTGAGATAATAGAAGTCGCGACCTTCGTCGAAACTGTCCTTGAGCTGCTTGAACGCCAGGAAGGCGGTGCCTTTCTTCGCACCACGTGCCTGATCGATTTCCTTCAGACTCCAGGTCTTTTCCGTCTTGGCCATGCAACGCTCTCGGCTTGAGTTGGCGTCAAGCTAGCAGGCGCCCCCAGACGGGTCAACGACCGCTGCATGACGCCGCCATGCGTTGTTTCACGGCACTCGATTTTCGTAATCTAGGGGCGTCAAGCGGCATCTACACAACCAGCAGGTACCCGGATGAAAGTCAACGAACTGGTCGCGCAGTGGCAGGCGAACGCGGGCGAGACCCGTACCGACGAAACCTACGAGATTCGGCTTCCCCTCTACGATGCGGCCAAGGTCGCGGCACTGTGCGACCTGTTCCCGGGGCTGACCCAGGAACGCATTCTTACCGATCTGCTGGCCGCCGCTCTGGATGAGCTGGCGAGTTCCTTCAGCTACGAGCCCGGCAGCGAGATTGCCGCGTACGACGAGGAAGGCGACCCCATGTATGCCGACGATGGCCTGACGCCGCGCTTCCAGGCGCTGGCCAAGGAATACGCCGAGAAGCTCAAGGCCGGCCAGACTATTGACTCGAACGGCTAGCGCGTTGCAGCGGTCAAACGATCAGCCGGGCCGCGACTGGCGGCGCCGGCTCGAACACGCACTGCGCATACCGCTGCCGGCCGGTTTCGGCGCGCCCGGCGAGAATCGACCCGTCGAGGATCACGGCATCGCCGCGCGCCGTGCCGGCGTGCTCATTCCGGTGGTTGGCGCTGCAGAGCCCTATGTGTACTTCACCGAGCGCAGTGCGTCGCTGCGCCACCACCCCGGGCAGATCAGCTTTCCGGGCGGCAGTGTGGAAGCGCGAGACGCGGGCCCGCAGGCCGCGGCGCTGCGCGAGGCACAAGAGGAAATCGATCTGGATCCTGCGCACGTGCAGATTCTCGGCGAGCTGCCGGAGTATCGGACGGTCACCGGCTTTGTGGTCAGCCCGTTTGTGGGCTGGGTCGACCCGGGCGCGCGCGTCGCGCCCGATGATGCCGAGGTCGCGCGGCTGTTCGCCGTGCCGTTGGCGCATATCGTGGATCTCGACAACTATCACCGCTACGAAATCGAGCGAAACGGCCGGCATTATGAAGTGCAGGCGCTGGACTATGCTGGCGACCATATCTGGGGCGCGACGGCCGGCATGATGCTCGGGCTCGTGCAGCGGCTCGCGCATGCCGAAGGCCGGATGGCGACCGCCGCCGGCACGGCCTGCGGCGCGGACTGAGATCGTGGCCGGACGCAAGCAGGCCAAGCGCGAGCTCGAGGCGCTACAGGCGGAATTGCAGCGTCTGCAGCTGGCTTACGCGCGCCAGGGCCGCAGCGCGGTGGTGGTTCTGGAGGGCTGGGATGCAGCCGGCAAGGGCGGACTGATCCGTCGCATTGGCTGGGTGCTGGACCCGCGCACGCTCTCGGTCTGGCAGATCGGCGCGCCGGACGCTGTCGAACGTCGCCAGCACTGGCTGCAGCGTTTCTGGGCCCGTATCCCGCCTGCGGGCGAGATCGCGATATTCGATCGCAGCTGGTACGGGCGGGTGCTCGTCGAGCGGGTCGAGGGTTTTGCCACCGCGCAGACATGGCACCGCGCATACGACGAAATCAACGGCTTCGAGCAGGCCCTCGTCGACGACGGCATTCGGGTGGTGAAACTGTTTCTGGATATCGACAGCGCGACCCAGCTAGAACGCTTCGTGGCGCGTTACGAGAATCCGGCGAAGCGCTGGAAGCTGACCGCCGAGGACATCCGCAATCGCGGCCGCTGGGGCGCCTACGAGAGCGCCTATACAGACATGTTCGCGCGCTGCTCGACGCGCGTCGCGCCCTGGCATCGCATCGACGCGAACGACAAGCGACGCGCACGTGTCGAGGCCCTGCGTGTGATCGTCGATACGCTGGGCGCCGGTGTCGACACGGCACTGCCCGCGCCGGATACCGCGGTCGAGACCTTCATGGACGCATTGGGGCCAGGCGGGCGCTAGGGCATCATCCGTCGCGGTCGGTGCCCTTGGCCTGGCGGGCGACGTCCATGAGCGGCTCGATCAGGTCCATCGGCAGCGGGAACACGATGGTCGAGTTGTTCTCCCCGGCAATGTCCACGAGTGTTTGCAGATAGCGCAGCTGCAGGGCCTGGGGCTCGCGCGCGAGCTGTTCGGCTGCGCCACGCAGATTCTCTGCTGCCTGCATTTCGCCCTCGGCGTTGATGACCTTGGCGCGCCGTGCGCGTTCGGCCTCGGCCTGGCGCGCGATGGCGCGGGTCATACTCTCGTCCAGATCGACCTGCTTGATCTCGACATTGGCGACCTTCAGGCCCCAGGCATCGGTATGCCGATCGAGAATTTCCTGGATGTCGGCATTGAGCTTGTCGCGTTCGGCGAGCATCTCGTCGAGCTCGTGCTTGCCGAGCACGCTGCGCAGGGTGGTCTGGGCCAGCTGGCTGACCGCATCGTAGAAGTGCTCGACCTCCACGATCGCCTTGTCGGCATTGATCACGCGAAAGTACACCACCGCGTTCACCCGTACCGACACGTTGTCGCGCGAGATCACGTCCTGCGGCGGCACGTCGAGCACCACCACGCGCATGTCGACCTTCACCATCTTCTGAATGATGGGGATGACCAGGAACAGGCCGGGGCCCTTCACGCCGGTCATGCGGCCGAGGGTGAACATCACGCCGCGCTCGTATTCCGGCAGGATCTTGATCGACGCAAAGATCAGAAGCGCCAGAAGGACGACGATGGCGAAGCCGAAATTGATGAACATGACTATCTCCTAGGGGATGGCCGCAGGAAAGACCGGTTCGGCGACGGGCCGCCGGTCGTGAATGGCTGGTCCGCCGGGCCGGCGGGCCGCACGAACACCTTCAGGCCTTCGGCGGCGGTGACGATCAGTCGGTCGTCGCGCGCGACCGGCGCGGTGCTCTGCGCCAGCCAGGATTCGCCGTGCAGCAAAACACGGCCTTCGTGCTCGAAGTCGGCCAGCGCCACGCAGCGCGCGCCGATGAGACCGGCGTGGCCGGTCTGAACCGATTCGCGGCGCGAGCGCAGAAACAGGTAGAGAAAGAGAAAAAGCAGCAGCGCGCTGGCGACCGCGATGCCGCCGATCACGCCGAAGGGGATCTCGAAGCCGGGTACGTCGGTATCCATGAGCATGATCGAGCCGAACACGAAGGCCGTGAGGCCACCGAGCCCGAGGATACCGAAGCTCGGCGCGAACATCTCGGCGACCATAAGGCCCGCGCCGAGCGCGATCAGGGCAAGACCCGCATAGTTGACCGGCAGTACCTGGAACGCGAACAGCGCGCAGACGAGGCTGATCGCGCCGACCACGCCGGGTACGGCCGCGCCGGGGTTCAGGCCTTCCAGGATCAGGCCGTAGATGCCGATCATGAACAGCAGATAAGCCACTGTGGGGTTGGTGATGACCGACAGGAGTTCGGTCTGCCAGCCGGGCTCGCGCCGATCCACGGTCGCATTCTTTGTGGAAAGCTGCTGGACGCCGGCGGCCGTCTCCACGCTGCGGCCGTCGATGGCGCCGAGCAATTCACGTGTGTTCGCGGCCATCAGGTCGATGACGTTGTCGTCGAGCGCGGCCCGCGCGGAAAGGCTTACGCCTTCGCGAACCGCCCGTTCAGCCCAGTCCGCGTTGCGCCCGCGCTGCTCGGCAAGCCCGCGAATATAAGCCACCGCGTCGTTGACGACCTTGCGCCGCTTGGCGGTGGCATCGTCGGCGCCGGCACGCGCCGCGCCGGAAGCATTCCCGTCTTCCGGCTCGCCGTTCTCCTCGTCGTTCGTCTTGTCCTCGTCCGACGCTTTGGGCGTTTCGGCGTCGCCGAAACCGCCGCCGAGCGATACCGGCGTCGCCGCCCCGAGATTGGTGGCGGGCGCCATGGCCGCGATATGACTCGCGTAGAGAATATAGGTGCCGGCACTCGCCGCCCGGGCGCCGCCCGGCGCCACGTGGCCGATTACCGGGACCGGGGACGCGAGGATCGCCTTGACGATATCGCGCATGGCGCCATCCAGGCCGCCGGGGGTATCGATGCGCAGAACCACTGCCGATGCGCCGGCCGCGTCCGCGTCCTCGAGTTCGGTTCGCACGAAACGGCTGGTGGCAGGGCCGATCGCGCCTTCGATCGCGATTTCGCGTACTGCGGTGTTCGCGTCTTGGGCCACAACGCGGCTCGCGCTGCCGATGAAAACGGCGGCGAATGCGAGCAGAACCAGCAGACAGCGCGATGTACAGGCCATGACCGAATTACGCGGCCATGCCGCGCCGCGATGCGAAAGCCCGCGTCGTTTCGCGGTGTCCGGGGTCAGTCGAGACGCTCATAGAGCGCGACCAGTTGTTGGGTGACCTTGTGCTGGGGCGCATAGTGGATGAGCGGGACAGACGCATCATGGGATTCGCGCACCTTCACCGAGGACGTGATACGGGTCTCGATTAGGGGGTGGCCTTCGGCACCCAGTTCCTCGAGCATGCGCGCGGGCAGCTTGGCGCGGGCCTGAAACTGGTTGACCACGATGCCGTCGATGACGAGATCCGGATTGTGGTCGTCCTGGATCTCATGGATGTTGTCGAACAGCGAATACAGCGCCTGGCGCGCGAAATCGTCGCAGTCGAAGGGGATCAGGCAGCGATCGGCCGCGATCAGCGCGGACTGGGAATAGAAATTCAGTGCCGGCGGCGTATCGATGAACACGCAGTCGAAGCCGTCGAGGCGCTCGAGCGACTGCTTGAGCTTGTAGATCTTGTGCTTGGCCTCGAGCTTGACGCGCAGTTCCTCGAGATCCGGATGCGCGGCCATCACCGACAGGTTTTCGAACGGCGAGGGCGTGATGAAATCCTCGAGGCCGCCGCTGCGACGGCTGCGCGACAGGATGGAGTCGAAGAAATCCGCGCTGCCGGCGTCGGCCTGACGGTCGGCCGAAGACAGCAGGTACTGGCTGGCGTTGCACTGGGCGTCGAGGTCGATGACGAGCGTGCGCTTGCCGCGGGCGGCTGCGATGGCCGCGAGGTTGCAGAGCAGGGTGGTCTTGCCCACACCGCCTTTCTGATTGAACACCACGCGACGCGTCATCGGCCAACTCCTCGGGAAAACGGTTGTTGTCGGTTGCGAGGGCGCCGGTCTGCCTGAAAAATCCGGCTTTTCGCTGTCGTCGAGCTTAGCGGGCTGCCGGCGCCTCGTCGAGCGCGTGCACGACCGCCGGCAGCGCGCGGCTGGCGCGCTCGGCAATGCGGATATCGACCGCGCCGGACACGGCTGTCGGCTCGGGATTGACCTCGATCACGATCGCGGGGCCGGCTACGGCCTGTTCGACCAGGGCCGCCGCCGGATAGACCTGGTTCGAGGTGCCCACCACCAGCACGCAGTCGCAGTGCTCGAGTTCGACCTGGGCGCGCTCCAGCGCAGCCACGGGCAGCATCTCGCCGAACCATACGACGCCGGGGCGCGTGAGCGCCCGGCATTGCGGGCAGCGCGAAAACGGCGCGTTCTCCTCCGGTTCGGCGACCGGCAGCACGGTTTCATGGCCACAGTTCGGGCAGCGATCGCGCCAGATGTTGCCGTGCAGTTCGGCGATATCACGGCTGCCGGCCGCAGCGTGCAGTCCATCGACGTTCTGCGTGGCCACGACCACCGGCAGGTGGCGTTCGAGTGCGGCGATCGCCTCGTGGCCCGGGTTCACCCCGCCGCGGGCAATGAGGGCGCGACGCCAGCGATACCAGCCCAGCACACGTTCGGGCTGTGCCGCGAAGGCTTCGGGGGTCGCGAGATCCTGGGGCGAGAACCGGGCCCACAGCCCGGTCTGGGCTTCGCGGAAAGTCGGGATGCCGGATTCCGCCGAAATGCCGGCGCCGGAAAGCACCAGCAGCCGTCGGGCGCCAGCCAGGGCTGTCGCGGCAGCGTCGATCGGATCGTGCTGTGTCATCGAAAACGCGCCGGCCCCATACCGGCCATTAAAGAATGCCGCCGCCCAGCTTACGGGCCGGCTGCGGTGACGTCACACGCGAGCCGGCGACTAGCGCCGCGAGCGCGGTGCCTTCACCGGGCGCCGGCGCGGCATCCATTGCACGTGATAGAGATCGTGACGCCGATCGAGCATGTTCTGTACCGACCCGGTCGTGCGCGCGTCCTGCAGCACGTCGAGACGCACATCGGCGATCGCCACCATTTCCACGTTGGGGGTGGTGTCGGCGGCGATGCCGTCGCGGGCGAAGGCGAAATCGCAGGGGGTGATGATCGCGCTCTGGCCGTAGTGCAGATCCATGGCGTGGATACGCGGCAGGTTGCCGACGTTGCCGGCGGTGGCGACATAGATCTGGTTTTCCACCGCACGGGCATGGGCCGAGTAGCGCACCCGCAGATGGCCGTTGCGGTCTTCAGTGGAGAACGGCACGAACAGCATGTTCACGCCCTGATCCGCGAGATGCCGGCAGAGCTCAGGGAATTCGCTGTCGTAGCAGACCAGCACGCCGATCGGCCCGCAGTCGGTCTCGATCGCGTTGAGCGAGTCGCCGCCGACGATGTTCCAGTAGTGACGTTCGCCGGGGGTCGGGTGAATCTTGGGCTGCTGGTATTCGGAGCCGTCGCGCAGGTAGATATAGGCGATGTTCTGCAGGTCTTCACCGACGCGGGTCGGGTGCGAACCGGCGATGATGTTGATATTGAACTTCACCGCCAGCGAGGCCATGAGTTCGCGGAACTCGTCGACGAAATCGGCCAGCCTCTGAATGGCCGCGCGATGGCGCAGCTCCTCGTTCTTGATCGACAGCAGCTGGACCGTGAACAGCTCGGGGAAGACCACGAAGTCCGCCTTGGCGTCCGCGGTCTCCTGTACGAAGTAGGTCACGATCTGGGCGAACTCGTCGAAGGAGTCGATCGCGCGCTGGCCGTACTGCACGGTGGCGATACGCACCGTGGCCGGGCGCTGCAGGTGCACATGCGAGTCGCCGACCACGTCCTCGCGGTACTTGTATTCCGGATTGCGCCAGAGCAGATGCGCGCCGTAGCCCATGGAGGCCTCGTCCGGCGGCAGGTAGTTCGGCATCACCCCGAGCAGCTCATAGCCCTGGTTGAGCTGAAAACTCAGCACCGAGTCGCGGATCTCCTTGTTTACCACCGCCTCGACATAAGCCTCGGCGCTGCCGTATTTCTTGTAACGCCGTTTGAGACCCGGCAGCCGCCCGGAAAAGACGATGCCCTTGAGACCGAGCTTCATGCACAGCGCTTCGCGCTCGCGGTAGAGCCGCTGGCCGATGCGCAGGCCGCGGGCTTCCGGGTCCACGCAGATCTCGTAGCCGTAGAGATAGTCGCCGTCGGTATCGTGCGTGGAGCCGTAACCGTTGCCGGTGATCCGTGCCCAGGTATGCGGGCGCATGACCTGATCCTCGGGCAGGCACAGCGTCGCGCAGTAGCCGACCACGGTGTCTTCGTAGACCGCGACCAGCTGGCCTTCCGGGAAGTTGTTGATCTGGCCGCGCAGCTCGTCGAACGTGTAATCGTCGAGGTTGGGGTAGGTGCGCTGCACCACCCGGTTGATTGCCGGAATATCCGACAGCTTGGCGGTACGAACGATCAGGCGCGAACGGCTTTGATTGGGCATGGACAGCTATCCTTGAACAGATGGCTCGAACAGGTGGCGCGATACGACGTCCGCAGTCGGGTTATCGCCGCGGTTCGCTCGAGCACAATGAACAACCGCTGCGCACGATAACGCAGGATCGACTTGGCGTGGCCAGCGCCGCCGCCGGTTTCATCCCGGCAGCGGCGTCAATCCGGCCGCCGATCAGCTCGCGCGGCCGGCCTTCTTGCGTTCGTGTTCCTTGAGCCAGCGCTTGCGTACGCGCACGTTGGACGGCGTGATCTCGACCAGTTCGTCGTCGTTGATGAACTCGAGTGCCTGTTCCAGCGTCATGCGCACGGGCGGCGTGAGGTTGATGTTCTCGTCCGAACCGGCGGCGCGCACGTTGGTGAGCTGCTTGGCCTTGAGCACGTTCACGGTGAGGTCGTTCTCGCGCGAGTGGATGCCGACCACCATGCCTTCGTAGACCTCGTCGTTCGGCCCGACCATCATCTTGCCGCGATCCTGCAGGTTGAACAGCGCGAAGGCCACGGCCTTGCCGGCCGCGTTGGAGATGAGCACGCCGGAATGCCGCTGGCCGATCGCCTCGCCGCCGAGCGGGCCGTAGTGATCGAACACGTGGGTGACGATACCGGTGCCCGAGGTCATGCTCATGAACTCGGTCTGAAAGCCGATCAGCCCGCGCGAGGGAATGATGAACTCCAGGCGCGTGCGACCCTTGTTGTCCGGCTGCATGTTCTGCAGCTGGCCACGCCGCTGGTTGAGGTTGTCGATCACCGCGCCCTGGTGCTCGTCCTCGATATCGCAGATGAGCAGTTCGTAGGGCTCGTGGATAGCGCCGTCGACTTCGCGGGTCACCACTTCAGGGCGGGCGACGGCGAGCTCGTAGCCTTCGCGGCGCATCGTCTCCAGCAGCACCGACAGGTGCAGCAGGCCGCGGCCGGACACCTTGAAGCGATCGGCGTCACCGCCTTGCTCGACGCGCATGGCCACGTTGGACTTGAGCTCACGTTCGAGTCGTTCGCGGATCTGGCGCGAGGTCAGGTAATCGCCTTCCTTGCCGGCCAGCGGCGACTTGTTCACCTCGAAGGTCATGCTCATCGTCGGTTCGTCGACGGTCAGCGCTGGCAGCGCTTCGGGTGCGCTGGTATCGCAGAGCGTGTCGGAGATATCCAGGCCGTCCATGCCGGTCAGGGCGACGATATCGCCGGCCTGGGCCTGGTCGACCTCCACGCGATTGAGGCCGAGAAAGCCGAATACGCCGGCGATCTTGGCGTTGCGCTTGTTGCCCTCGCGGTCGACGATCGTGATCTGGGTGGCGGGCTTGACCGCGCCGCGCGCGATACGGCCAATGCCGATCTGGCCCACGAAGCTGTTGTAGTCCAGCGTGGTGATCTGCATCTGGAACGGGCCGTCGGTCTTTACCGGCGGGGCCGGCACGCGCTCGGTAATGGTGCGGAACAGCGGCTTCATGTCGCCCTCGCGCACGTCGTCGTCAAGGCCGGCATAGCCGCCCAGCGCCGAGGTGTAGACCGTCGGGAAGTCGAGCTGTTCGTCGGTCGCGCCGAGCGAGTCGAACAGATCGAACGTCTGGGTGAGCACCCAGTCGGGCCTCGCACCATCACGGTCGATCTTGTTGATCACCACGATCGGCTTGAGACCCAGCTCGAAGGCTTTTTCGGTCACGAAGCGGGTCTGCGGCATGGGGCCGTCAACGGCGTCGACCAACAGCAGCACCGAGTCGACCATCGACAGCACGCGCTCGACCTCGCCGCCGAAGTCGGCATGGCCGGGGGTGTCGACGATGTTGATGCGGTAGTTTTCGTCGGAATCCGGGTCACGCCATTCGATCGCGGTGTTCTTCGAGGTGATCGTGATGCCGCGTTCCTTTTCCAGATCATTGGAATCCATGATCCGGTCGGCCACGTCCTCGCGCGCCTCGAAGGTGCCGGATTGGCGAAGCAGGCAGTCGACCAGCGTGGTCTTGCCGTGGTCGACGTGGGCGATTATCGCGATGTTGCGAAGATTTTCGATCATGAAGGGTGCGCTCGGGGCGTAGAGAAAAACGCGCGCATTATCCTGTATTAGAGGGCTCCCGGCCAGCCGTGACGCGAAATCGACGGCCTGCGTTGGTCAAGTGAGCGCAGGGGCCGCTGTACCCTGCATGCGATAATGCGTGGCATGAGTGTTTCCAACCATGCCGAAGCGCCCGAAACCGTGGCGCAGGGCCTGACGCGCGGCAGTTCGTCCTACCGGCGCGCGAACATCGCGCTGTTCGCCGCCGGCTTCGCGACTTTTTCGTCGCTTTACAGCGTCCAGCCGCTCATGCCGCTGTTTTCGAAAAATTTCGAGATCACGCCGGCAGTGAGCAGTCTGTCGCTGTCGGTGAGTACCGGCGTACTCGCCTTCACGCTTTTTCTCGCCGGGCTGATGTCGGAGGCCATCGACCGCAAGCGGCTGATGAGCGCGTCGATGGTCGCGTCGGCAGCGCTTTCTGTCGTGGCCGCATTCGCGCCCGGCTGGGGCACGCTGCTGCTTGCACGCGCACTGGAGGGCTTCGCGCTCGGCGGCGTGCCGGCGCTGGCGATCGCCTATCTGTCGGAAGAAGTGGCGCCCGGCGATCTCGGCTCCGCCATGGGGCTATACATAGCCGGCAGCGCGTTCGGCGGGATGAGCGGGCGTGTCATGGCCGGTGTGATCGCAGATATCGGCGGCTGGCGCGCGGCGATCGGCGGGATCGGGGCGCTGGGCTTCGTGGCGGCGATCGTGTTCGTGGTCATGTTGCCGCCGTCACGTAATTTTACCGCGAAGAAGGGGCTCAAGCTGGCCGATCATTTCGCGCCGATTGCCCGTCATCTGCGCCATGGCGCGTTGCCCTGGCTGTTTCTGTGCGGCTTTCTGCTGATGGGATCGTTCGTTTCGGTCTACAACTACATCGGCTATCGCCTGGCCGAGCCGCCGTTTTCGCTTAGCCAGACGGCGGTCGGCGCAATCTTCGTAGTCTACCTGCTCGGCATCGTCGCCTCCGCCGTGTTCGGACGGCTGGCCGACCGCTACGGGCGGGCGCCGGTGATGGTCGGCGCCATCGGGCTCATGAGCCTGGGACTGGTCTGCATGCTCCCGGAAACGCTGTGGACGATCGTGCTCGGCATCGCCCTGCTTACCGTGGGCTTCTTTGCCGGCCACTCCGTTGCCAGCGGCTGGGTGGGGCCGCTCGCCGAAGGCGGCAAGGGCCAGGCGGCAGGTCTGTATCTGCTGGCCTACTACCTGGGTTCGAGCGTGGTGGGCTCGCTCGGTGGCGTGTTCTGGTCTGCATACGGCTGGTGGGGCGTGGCGGGCATGGTGGCCACGCTGCTGCTCACGGGCGTGGCGGCCACCGCACGCCTGATGCGCTGGCAAGGGCGTGCGAATCGCGCCCGGTTCGAGTGATTTTTAGCTTTAGAAATACTCGATAAACGTCTGGTAAAGAAGAAATAAATTCAGCGCTATCACGATTGATGCAATCAGCCAGGCAAGCATCGTGGTCAAGCGGTGATTGACCAGCGAACCCATGATGTCGCGGTTCGAGCAGAACAGCAGCAGCGGGATCAGCGCGAACGGAATGCCGAACGACAGCACCACCTGACTCATCACGAGTGCGGTGGTGGCATCCACCCCCATCGCGAGGATCGCCAGCGCCGGTGTCATGGTGATCATGCGTCGCGCGAATAACGGGATGCGGCGTTTGATGAAGCCCTGCATCACCACCTGGCCGCTCATCGTGCCCACCGACGAACTCGAGAAGCCGCTGGCCAGCAGACCGACACCGAACAGCGTGGCCGCGACGGGGCCGGCGTATTCGCCGAGATGGGCGTAGGCCGCTTCGAGCGTGGCGACGTCGACGTCCGCGCCGAAGAACAAGCCTGCGGCCATGACCAGCATCGCGGCGTTGATCAGACCGGCCACGCCCATGGCGATGAGAATATCGAAGAATTCGAAACGAAAGATCCGCCGGCGTTCGTCGTCGCTGCGCCCCACGACGCGCCGCTGCGTGAGCGCGGAGTGCAGATAAATCACGTGCGGCATGACCGTCGCGCCCAGGATCCCCGCCGCCAGCATCACGCTGTGGCTGCCCTCGAAACCGGGCACCAGCCCGAGTGCGAGGTCGCCCATGTCGGGTTGGGCGACGTACACCTCGTAGGCGAACGAGACGATCACCACGCCCACCAGGGCGGTGATGCCCGCCTCCAGCGGCCGGAAGCCGCGCCGCTGCAGTTCCAGCAGGCCGAAGGAGAACACGCCGGTAATGACGGCGGCCGGGAACAGCGGAATGCCGAACAGCAGGTAGAGGCCGAGCGCGCCGCCGATGAATTCGGCCAGATCGGTCGCGATGGCGATGATCTCGGCCTGGATCCAGAGGCCGATCGTGACCGGGCGCGCAAACCGCTCGCGACAGACCTCGGGCACGTTCTTGCCGGTGGCGATGCCCAGCTTTGCCGACATCGACTGGATGAGGATCGCCATGAGATTGGACACGATCACGACCCACAGCAGCAGATAGCCGAAGTTCGAGCCTGCCTGGATATTGGTCGCGAAATTGCCGGGGTCGATATAGGCCACGGCCGCGATGAACGCGGGCCCCAGAAACGGCCACAGCCCGCGCAGCCCGCGCTGTCGGCCGTCGAGGGCGGCCTGCGCCGCGGTGATGGTGGCGCTTTCGCCCGGCAGGCGTTCGCAGCTGTCTTCGCGGGCTTCAGCGCGCATCGAAACGACGGCGCGTGACGATCGCGGGCAGGATAGCCGGGATGAGAACGCCGCAAGTGTGACGTTCGGCTGTAAAACTTGGCATGGGCTGAAACTAGCGCCGACGCCTTGGTGCGTCAAGCATCTATCGCCGGCACGACACACTGGCGCTGGCCGCCTCGAGCCGTACAATCACTGCATGCAGCATCCGAACCTCGACGCCGACCCGACCGCCCGCGACATCATCGCCGGCCCCATTCTCCGCCAGGCCCATACCGGGCGCATCGTGCTCTGGCTTGCGGTGCGGCGCCCGGTTTCGCTGCAGCTGGCGCTGTATCGAGACGACGACGGCCGCCGCCAGGTCCCGGACGACACGGTCGATCTGGCGCCGTATCGGCGCGACGTGCAAATCGGCGAACGCGCCTGGCTGATATTCCTCGATGTCGATCTCGACGCGGCGGGCGTGGCACCTTTGGCCGAGCGCCGGGCTGTGGGCTACGACCTGCGGCTGGGGGCAGGCGGCCTATCGCTGGCCGAGCTCGAGCCCGGGCTTTGCTATCCCGGCGAGGCGCGCCCGCGTTTCGTCATCAAGACCGAACTCGACAGCCTGCTGCATGGTTCCTGTCGTCGACCGCATCATCGCTCGGGCGACGGCATGGCACGCGCGGACCGTTGGCTCGGCGAGCGCCGCGACAACAGCGAATCCTGGCCGGTGGCGCTATTGCTGACCGGCGACCAGATCTATGCCGACGATGTCGCCGGCCCGCTGCTGCGCGCGATTCATGCGCTGATCGCCGATCTTGGTCTATGGCCTGAAACGCTGGAGGGCGCAGTGCTCGACGACAGCGAAGCGCTCTATGCCTGTACCGCCTGCTATTACCGGCGCGACGAGTTGCTGCCGCAGGAAAAGAGCAGCCGGGACCTGCGGGATCGTTTTTTCGGCGGCACGCGCAAGCCGGTGTTCACCTCGGCGTCCTCGGGCAACCATCTGATCACGCTGGCCGAGGTACTGGCGATGTATCTGCTGTGCTGGTCGGACGCGCCGTGGCGTGGCCTGGAATACACCCGGCCGCCGCTCGACGAGGAAGAAAGCGCGACCTACGACGACGAGGCCGCAGTGATCGACGACTTCGTCACCGAATTGCCGGGCGTGCGACGGCTCATGGCGAACAGCGTCACCGCGATGATCTTCGACGATCACGACATCACCGACGACTGGAACCTCACCGGCGCGTGGATGGATACCGCCTACGGCCATCCGTTCTCGCGTCGGATCATCGGCAATGCCCTGGTCGCCTACCTGCTGTGCCAGGGCTGGGGCAATCGGCCGGAAATCTTCGAAGAGACGGTCTGGCCGTGCGTCGAGCGTTATACCGCAAACCGGGATGCCGTATCCCATGATGCGCTCATCGACTGCCTGCTCGCGTTTCGCGGCTGGGACTTCATCCTCGACACCGATCCGGGCGTGGTGGTTCTCGATACACGCACGCGACGGTGGCGGCGCTCGCGGCGGCCGTCGAAGCCGTCCGGCCTGATGGACTGGGAAGCCCTCAGCGAAATGCAGACCCACCTCATGGACCGACGCAGCGTCGTGATGGTATCGGCGGCGCCGATATTCGGCGTCAAGCTCATCGAGAACATCCAGCGCGTGTTCACCTGGTTCGGCAAGCCGTTGATGGTCGACGCCGAGAACTGGATGGCGCATCGCGGCGCGGCCCATACGCTGCTCAACATCTTCCGCCACGGCAACACGCCGAAAAACTTCACGATTCTGTCCGGCGACGTGCATTACTCGTTCGCCTACGACGTGACACTGCGCTTCTCGGCGGCGCGCCAGAAGATCTGGCAGATCACCAGCAGCGGGGTGAAGAACGAATTCCCGCGCAAGCTGCTCGACTGGTTCGACCGCCTCAACCGCTGGCTCTACGCGCCGTACTCGCCGCTCAACTGGTTCACCAAGCGTCGGCGCATGCGCGTGAACCCGCGTCGGCCCACGCCGGCTGATCACGGCGAACGCCTGGTCAACGGCGCGGGCATGGGTTACGTACGGTTCAACCCGGCCGGCCAGCCGATCGAGATTCGCGAACTCGGCGTGGACGATTCCGATGTGGTATTCGAAGTCAGCGACGAGGAGGAGGTCTGAGGCTGAACCTAACGGCGCGCGTGTTGCCAGAGCAGGGGCGCCGCGTCGCTACGCGGCTTTCATCCCCGCCTGGAGACGAACCGATGACGAGACCGGTACGGATACCGACCCTGGCCCTGACGTTGCTAGCCGCCATGCCCGCAAGTGTGTGGGCACAGAATGCGATCTCCGAACTCGATACCAACGGCGACGGCGCGATTGGTCGCCAGGAAGCGGTATCCGCTCAGGTCGAGGCCTTCAAGCGTCTCGACGCCGATAGCGACGGCCAGGTTCGGCTCGACGAACTCGAGGCCAGCCAGGCCGCGCCCGATGCCGAAACGCCGACGCGCGAGGTAGAGCGCGCCCGCCGCAAGGCGCGTGAGCGCTGGCTGGCGAATCTCGATCGCGATGAAAGCGGCGGGGTTTCGTTGTCCGAATATCAGGCCGCGATGACGCCGTATTTCGATCGGCTGGATACCGACGGCAACGGCGTGCTCGACGGCTCGGAGCTCAAGCGCGCCATCGGCGAGCCGCAATAGCGCCAGAGCCGTGCCCGCGACATCTTGCCGCGGGCACGTGTACGCACGCTATGCCGTGGCCGCCGAGGCATTGCCGGCCTGACGTAACAGGGCCGGATCCGGATAGGTCGCGGATACACCCTCATAGTGGTTGAGTTCGACGATGATGGCGCGCGCGCCGGCTGATTCGATGAATCGGTCGATATCCTCGCGGATATCCGCGTCCATGAACCGGGTTGCCGAGGCGTCGATGATCAGCGTGCCGCCCTCGGGCACGCCCGCCAAATGGCTGCGCAACTCCTGTCGATTGAGAAACGACACTTCCGTGTTGAGCCGCAGCAGTGCGTGGTCCCCGCTGCGCGTGAACGACAGCGCCGAGCGATAGTTCGCCCGTACCAGAAAGCAGGTCGCGCACAGCATGCCGACGAGTACGCCTGCGAGCAGGTCCGTGACCAGGATCGCGCCGATGGTGACCACGAACGGAATGAATCGCTGCCAGCCGCGCTGATACTGCGCCATCACGAGCGCCGGCCGCGCGAGCTTGTAGCCGGTGTGCAGCAGAATGGCCGCCAGGCAGGCCAGCGGTATCTGTTCGAGCGCAAAGGCCAGAAACGCCACGCTCGCGGTCAGCAGTACCCCGTGGATGAAGCTGGATAGCCGCGTACGCCCGCCGAACTGAACGTTCGCCGAGCTGCGCACGATGACAGCCGTAATGGGCAGCCCGCCAATAAAGCCACTGACCATGTTGCCCAGCCCCTGGGCACGCAATTCGCGATTGGGCGGCGACGTGCGCCCGAGCGGATCCATGTCGTCGACGGCTTCGATGCTCAGCAGGGTCTCGAGACTGGCCACGAGGGCGATGGTCACGGCGGTGAGGTAGATGCCCGGCGTCATCCAGTGGCTGAAATCGGGCAGGCGCAGTGTTTCGAAAAACGACACCGGGCCGTCCAGGCCGGGCAGCTGAACGTGGCGTGCGGCGTCGAGTGCGAGCGACGAGCCCGCGAGCGAGGCGCCGGTATTCAGGGCGATGCCGAAGGCGACCACCAGCAGCGGTGCCGGAATGATGCGCAGCCATGGCCGCTGTCGGACCCAGCGGGTTTCGAACAGCAACAGCAGGGCGAGTCCGCACACGGTGATCAGAACAGCGAGCGGCGATGTCTGGGCGAACAGCGCCTGCGGGTCTGCGAGGCTGGTCTCGGTCTGGGCGCCGTGGCCCAGCGCCAGCGGAATCTGGGTGGCGATCAGGATCAGCCCGATCGCCGCGAGCATGCCCTTGATCACGCCGCTGGGCACGAAGGCGCCGATACCGCCGAACCGCAGCACGCCGAACAGCATCTGCAGCGCGCCGGCGAGTATAGGGTGGCGAAAAGCAGGCCGCCGTAGCCGAACTCCTCGATAGCCGCGAGCACGATCACGGTGAGTCCGGCGGCGGGCCCGCTGACACTCAGCTGCGAGCCGGAGGCGAGCGAAATCACCAGGCCGCCGACCATGCCGGCAATCAGGCCGGAGATCGGCGGCGCCCCGGAGGCGATGGCAATACCCAGACACAATGGAATGGCGACGAAGAAGACGACGATGCCGGCACGCAGGTCGCGCCCGGCATGACGGAAATCGAACGGGTTCGATAGCGAAGTCATGGCGTTGACTCTTGAAGTAACGAGCGGAGAGGAGCGGGGCGGTTGCGGCTCAGGCCGGCACGGCCTGGGGGAGCGGCTCCGGTTCCGGGTAGCAGACCGATTCGAGCAGGCCGCGATCGGTCGCATACACGAGGCCATGCAGTGCCGGCGGACGTGTGGCCGTTCGGATCAAGGTCAGCTCGGCGAGCCGCTCGACCTGCGCGCGCACGTTGAGTTCGACCAGGCGGTTGATGCGCGCGCTGACGCCATCGAGGGCGTCGAGCGTCTCGCGATGGCGATTTCGCAATGCCTTTAGCGGTTCGATATGGGCGTCGACATGAGCCAGCGGCACGGGTTCGTCGCTGCAGGCCGCCGCCACGCCGCCGCAACCGTAGTGACCGCAGACCACGATATGCGGGACCGCCAGCACATGAACCGCATATTCGAGCACGCTCAGGAAACCGGCTTCGCCATCGGCGACCAGGTTGGCCACGTTGCGGTGGATGAACAGATCGCCCGGTGAAGCATTGCAGAGTTGCTCCGGCGGCACGCGGCTGTCGGAGCAGCCGATCCAGAGCGCATCGGGCGCCTGGCCATGGTTCAGACGGGTGAAGTATTCCGGGTCGCGGGCCGACATCTCGTCGGCCCAGGCGCGATTTTCCAGCAGCAGCCGGTCGCGAAACTCCATGGTGATTTCCTTCTCGCGTGAGTGTTTCGGACAACGACCCCTCGTTGCTCGACGCGCTTTCTACAGCATCTCTCGCAAGATCCGGCCGCCGTATCGTGGTGAATACAGCGACCGGTCATCACCATTACTGACTTCTAAAAAATGTGCAAGTTCAACTCTCTATGAAATGACGCGACGCAACACCCTCGCGCCGCATACACCCCGGCAGCGCAAGGCCGGGCACGGCGGGTGGATGGGTCCGCGCCTGCTAACGCGACAACGCCTGGCGTAGTGCTTGCGCGCCTTCGGTCAGCGCCGCGTCGCCGCCCGCGATTGCGCCGGCGACATTCAAGAAGCCGTGAATCATGGTCGGTCGGCGCGAGACGTGCACCTCGACCCCGGCGGCCTGCATCATCCGTGCATAAGCCTCGCCTTCGTCGCGCAGGGGGTCGAAACCGCCGGTGATGACGATCGCGGGCGCAAGACCCGCGAGATCGCCGTAGATGGGCGAGACCTGGGGATCGCGATTGTCCATCCCGTCCGGGATGTAGTGGCCGCGAAACCAGTCCATCGAGGATTTTTCCAGCAGGAAACCGCTGGCGAAGGTCCTGACCGATTCGCGGTCCTCGGCGAAATCGACCGCGGGATAGAACAGCAGCTGAAAACAGGGCGCGGCCTCGTCATCGCGGGTAGCCTGTGCGACCACGGCCGAGAGATTGCCGCCGGCGCTGTCGCCGCCGACGGCGAGACGATGGCTATCGATACCGAATTCGTCGGCCCGGGCGACGATATCGCGGAATGCGGCAATGGCGTCATGGGCGCCGGCCGGTGCCGGATGCTCCGGCGCGAGGCGATAGTCGACCGCGATGACCACACAGTTGGCGCGTTCGGCCAGCGCGCGGCATACGCCGTCGTGCGAATCCAGCGAACCGATCACGAAGCCGCCGCCGTGGTAGAACACCAGTGCGCCGCCTCTGTCCGGGCACTCGGCCGGGCGGTAGACGCGCGCGGCGATCGGCCCGTCAGGCCCGGCCAGCTGTGTCTCGCGCGTATCGACGTGATGCTGCGTCGTCGGCTCGAGCAACTGACACTGACTTTCCATGAGGGCGCGTTCACGCGCGACCGGGCGGCCGCCGAGCGCGGCGCCGCCGCGGAGGTTCTGCAGGCGAAGCAGCATCTGTGTCTGCACATCCAGCGTCTGGCCGTCGCGGATGACGGGTCGGCCGGCCAGAATGCGCAAAAGCGCGGCGGGCAGGTTCAGCGTGGCGCGAGCCATGCCGCCTTCGATGCGGCTGGCGAGGGTTTTTGCCTTCATGATCACCTGGGGTCTGACGAACGGGTGGCCCGAGTCAAATCTGACCGGGGGCGTTGTCAGAAGTCTAGCGCATCGGGCCGCCGCTGCGCTGGGCGGCCCGATGCGCGGTGCGGCTCATGTCGGTGCGCTAGTTTCGAAAACCCTGGGACAGCACATAGAAATCCACGCCCATGCCGGCCAGTGGTTCGCGCAACTGATCGAGTTCGGCTGCCGGGCCATGGACTTCCAGCCGGATCAGCGTGGCGACTTCCCGGGCCTGGGCAAACAGCTCGCCGATGTTGTCGAGATGCGCGAGCACGCCGGCCGCGCCGTCATAGCCTTCGCGACAGGTCGCGGTATTGCCGTCGAAGAGAAAGCCGTAGTACAGGCATGCGGGCTCGCTGCGGGACGCTTCGACAAAGCGATCCACCAGCGCCATGAATTCGTCCATGCGCTCGTCGGGGACTTCGAAATACGGGGCGATCGAGCAGCAGTTGTCGGTGGCCATGGGATCTTTCTCGTTGTGGATTGATG
>Ga0310345_10000478_pt1 | contig 59729 bp, 45 predicted proteins | sample HC15DNA20500_MG_FD_204667 | JGI IMG/M metagenome (GOLD analysis project Ga0310345, IMG submission 204667) | Marine microbial communities from station ALOHA, North Pacific Subtropical Gyre - HC15-DNA-20-500_MG | ecosystem: Environmental > Aquatic > Marine > Oceanic | place: Pacific Ocean: North...
CGCACTCGACTAGGAAACCGCTTCGGCGCGCCCATAGCTCAGTCGGTAGAGCAACTGACTTTTAATCAGTAGGTCACAGGTTCGAATCCTGTTGGGCGTACCAAAACTCCAGACAATCCAGTCTGACACTGCTGCCACCGCCGTGAATTCAGCTGTGCGGCTGTGCTAGCCTTGCGCGGGCGTCCTGGAAGGCCGGGAGGCTGATCGGGGCGAGGTTCATGGCGCGGCGGTAGACCTGCAGCGTGCGTGCCCCAAATTCGTCGCGGTTCCAGGTTTTCGCCGCGTCGAGGCCGCGATGGCGCATCTGGACGAGGTCAGCCCGATTCGCAAATGTCGACATGATCGTGCGGGAGAGGCTGCCGGGCGTGCACTCTTGTGCCAGGCGCCCGCAGCCGTACTTTTCGACGAACTCCACCGCTGTCGGGTCTTCGGCGCAGGCGATGAGCGGGCGGCCGAATGCGGCCGCTTCCCGGTAGACTGAGCCGGTCGACTGATAGCGGGATGGCGCGATAATGCCATGGCAGCGGGCGAGGACATGGCTCATCGAATCGTCGGTGAGGCGTCCGAAATCGAGGATCTGTTCGCGCGCGATCTGTGACAGGGAGAGCCGATCCATCCGGGCTTCCATGTCATGGGGCGCGAGGCCGATCACATGCAGCTCGGGCAGGGGGTCGTCCTTTGCCTGTGCAGAATGCACGACGATGTCGAACGCGATCAGAAGTTCGTCCAGCCCCTTTCGCGGCGCTCCATCGCCGATATAGGCAAGGCGCAGGCGGGCATGCAGCGGCGGGTAGGGCAAGGATGCCCCGGTCCGGACGATCTGAGGATCAACCGAGACAGGCGTCACCATATGGATATTACCCGGCTGGAAGCCGTACCAGTCCTTGATAAAGCGCGCGTGGGTGCGCGTATTGGAAATGACTGCAGCAGCCGTGTTGGCGCATCTGGCTTCCAGACCTCGCGCAACAAAGCGCGACAGGCGGGAGCCGAAGCTGTCGTCATCAGCGGCATCCAGCGCGTGTGGAGCGGTGTTCCGGATGACGACCGGAAGGCCGCAATCCATCAGCATGGCGGCTGGTGCCCCGCAATTCGTCGCTTCGATGAGGTCAAAGGGGCGGCGCTCATGCTCGTCCTGCACGCATTCACGGAATGCAGCGGCGGCGGCGATGTGCTCGAGACCGGGAATGGTCTTCATCAGGCGCCGCAAGCCTGTAATGCGGCCCGCGCAGCCTATGACTTCAATCCGGTCATGGTCGGTACGAACCACGTCATCCCGGTCCATTGTGAAGACGCGCACATTCACGCCGTGTGCGGCAAGCGCATGCGCCGTCTCGCAGGCAACGCGGCCCTTGGCGGTGGGAATCGGTGGGTACTCCCAGGTCAGGAGCGCCACTTCGAGAGCAGGGCTGACATCCGGCCCATCAGCCGGCGCGCTCTGCACGGGGGAATGCTCTTGGGTCATGGCAGCTCAAACGCAGCACATGCATTCCGGTTGCACGGGCAGCATCACTCCCGGTTAAGCTGTGTGACCAATTTGTCACATTGCCCATAAGCGCAATGGTGGCGGGGCGTGTAGCGGGCCATCGGGCCAGTCATCCGAAACGGGCGCTCGAATATTGGGCAGGTTCAGCCCGCATGTCACGGTATTCGCGAAAGTTTTTGCCACTGACCTGCCCAGATGTATCATTCGGGTGATTGCAAGGAAGGAGACGGCGCACCAGCCAGCCATGCCGGACAACAAGATGCCCTTTGACGAAATGTTCGGACACGGAGAACATCCGCGCCAACCCTATCAAACCTATAGTGACTGGTTCCAGTCAGAGAACTCCAGAAGCCTGCGAAAGAAGGCGAAGGAGGCCGAACGCGCGTTTCGCCGAACAGGCATCACTTTCAATGTTTATGGACGTGAGGAAGCCAATGAGCGGCTGATCCCGTTCGATATCGTTCCTCACATCCTGTCCAATCGCGAATGGCAGAAACTGTCGGAAGGGATTGAGCAGCGTGTCCTCGCGCTGAATGCTTTCCTGCACGACATCTATCACCGCCAGGAAATCCTGAAGGCCGGGCGTATCCCGCGTGAGATGATCAGTCAGAATGCAGCGTTTGAGCCGAAGATGATCGGTGTCGATCCACCCGGTGGCATTTATACGCATATTGTCGGTACGGATATCGTGCGCACCGGCGAGGATGAGTTCTATGTGCTTGAGGACAATGCCCGCACGCCATCCGGCGTTTCCTATATGCTGGAAAACCGGGAAACGATGTTCGAGATGTTTCCGGACCTATTCATCCGGCACAAGGTCTGCCCGGTTTCGACCTATCCAAAGCGACTGAGGCGGTCTCTGGCGGCCTGTGCGCCATCGGCCTGCACGGACAAGCCTGTCGTGGCGGTCCTGACGCCCGGTATCCACAACTCAGCCTATTTCGAGCATTCCTTCCTCGCCGACGAAATGGGCGCGGAGCTGGTCGAAGGCCATGACCTTCGTGTCGTCAACGGCCGTGTCGCGATGCGGACGACGCAAGGCTATATGCCGGTCGATGTTCTCTACAGGCGGGTCGATGACGCCTATCTCGACCCGCTCAACTTCAATCCGGATTCGGTGCTGGGCGTGCCCGGGATCATGGACATCTACCGTGCCGGCGGCATTACGATTGCGAATGCGCCGGGCACGGGGATCGCCGATGACAAGGCAATCTATTCCTACATGCCGGACATCGTTGAATTCTATACCGGCGAGAAGGCGAAGCTGCCGAACGTGCCGACATGGCGATGCTCGGACCCGGACTCGCTCGCCTATGTGCTCGACAATCTGGAAGATCTCGTCGTCAAGGAAGTTCATGGGTCTGGCGGCTATGGCATGCTGGTCGGGCCCGCCGCAAGCCGCAAGGAGGTCGCCGCTTTCCGCGCCAAGCTGCAGGCAAAGCCCGACGGCTATATCGCGCAGCCGACGCTCGCGCTTTCAACGGTGCCGATCTTCACGAACCAGGGCCTTGCGCCGCGCCATGTGGATTTGCGGCCCTTTGTGCTGGTCTCGCCGAACGGAGTGGACATCACGCCGGGCGGGCTGACGCGCGTCGCCTTGAAGAAGGGGTCACTTGTGGTCAATTCGAGCCAGGGCGGCGGCACCAAGGATACGTGGGTGCTCGAATCATGATGCTTGGCAAGACAGCTGGCGGCCTGTTCTGGATGTGCCGTTACCTTGAGCGAAGCGCGAACAATGCCCGGCTGATCGAGGCCGGCTCACGCATGGCAATGACGCGGGCGGACGCGTCCGATGCCGAATGGATCTCGGTCCTGTCCACCGCCAATGCGCTCGACGGCTATAATGAACGCCATGACGAGATCAATCGCACGCATGCCATCGACTATATGCTGCGTGACCGGACCAACCCGTCCTCCGTCATGTCCGTCGTGGACGCGGCCCGGAACAATGCTCGCATGGTCCGCGTGGCGCTGACGCGCGAGGTATGGGAAGCGGTCAATGATACGTGGATGCGGCTGAAGGAGGCGCTGGCACGGCAGGTCAGCGAGAAGGACCTGCCGAATGTGCTGGAGCTGATCCGCCAGCAGAGTGCGCAGGTGCGCGGCGCTTTGCATGGTACCATGCTTCGCAACGATATCTTCAATTTCTGCCGTATAGGGACGTTCCTTGAGCGGGCGGATAATGTCGCCCGGATCCTCGATGTGAAGTATTACGTCCTTCTGCCATCGGTCTCGATGGTGGGCAGCTCCATTGACAATTTCCAGTGGGAGACCATCCTGCGATCAGCGGCGGCGGAGCGAAGCTTTGCGTGGCTGAACAAGGAATCGGGGCCGCGGGCCATCTCGGAATTTCTCATCCTTGACCAGCGCCTGCCGCGGTCGCTCGCATTCTGCTATATCAACCTGGCGCGCAACCTTGCCAATCTCGAAGCCGAATATGGCGAGACGAAACCGTGCCAGGCGATCTGTGCGAACATTCTCCAGCGTCTGACCACGACGGATATCGACGCGATCATGGAGGAGGGCCTGCACGAATTCCTGACAAGGCTGATCAATGACAATAACGGGTTGGGCACGCAGATCGAGGAAGACTACCGTTTTGCATACTAAGGATATCAGATGCGGCTGAAGATTGCGCATGAGACGCGCTATGAATTTCCTCAGCCGGTGGCGTACGCGTTGTATCAGTTGCGCCTGACGCCGAAGGCGCGGGCCGGTCAGAAAGTACTGAGCTGGGACGTTGAGGTCGAGGGCGGAACAGAGGAAGCGCGTTTTGTTGATCAGTTCAACAATGAGACCCTGCTGGTCAGTGCCGGTGCGGGTGCAACGAGCCTGATCGTCAGGGCGCATGGCGAGGCCGAGACAGATGACACAGCCGGCATCGTCGGAAAGCATCGCGGTTCCACGCCAATCTGGTTCTATGAGCGAACGTCCGAGCTCACCCGGCCGGGTCCGACCATACGCAGGTTCGCGAATTCGCTGGGAAGCGACTACGATAATGATGTCGACCGGATGCATGCACTGATGCACGCCATCGGGGCGAGCGTGACATACGAGTCCGGCAGGACAAATGTCACGACCACTGCCGAAGAGGCCGCGAGCGCTGGCCATGGCGTGTGCCAGGACCATACTCACATCTTCGTTTCAGCCGCCCGCTATCTGGGCTTTCCGGCGCGGTATGTGAGCGGCTATCTGATGATGAATGACCGGGTGCAGCAGGACGCTTCCCATGCCTGGGCGGAAGTATATGTTGACGCTCTGGGCTGGGTCGGATTCGATGCCTCCAATGCAATCTCGCCAGACTCACGTTATGTCGCGGTTGCAACGGGGCTTGATTATAATGATGCAGCCCCGATTTCGGGTCTGTCCTTCGGGCCGGGCGCCGAGACTTTAGACGTGACGGTTCAGGTTCAGCAATAAGATGGGTTTCCCCCTTAAATCGGCATGACGTATTGCGTAGGGCTCCGCCTCGACAGAGGCCTCGTTTTCATGTCCGACACGCGGACCAATGCCGGTGTCGACAATATTTCCAAGTATCGGAAGATGTTCACCTGGAACAAGCCAGGTGAGCGGACCCTTGTCATGATGACGGCGGGGAATCTTGCGACGACGCAAGCCGTCGTCAGCATGCTGGACGAGCGCACCAAGGCACCGGAAGAGCGCAATCCTTCCATCCTCGAAGTTCCGTCCATGTTCCAGGCAGCGCGCCTTGTGGGCAAGACGCTGCGAAGCGTTATCCGCGAGAGCGCTCCGGGCGAGGGGCCGGATGCGGAATCGCCATTCAAGGCGACCATTATCCTTGGCGGACAGATCGCGGGTGCCGAACCGCGCCTGTTCCTCATCTATCCGGAAGGCAATTTCGTAGAAGCTTCGACAGAAACGCCCTTCTTCCAGATTGGTGAGACCAAATACGGTCGCCCGATCCTCGTGCGAGCCTATGAGCCGGACATGACGTTTGAGGCTGCGGTGAAGTTAATGATGGTGTCCTTCGATTCCACCATGAAGGCGAACCTGTCCGTCGGGTTGCCGCTCGACCTCCTGCTCTATGAAAAGGACAGTCTCGATATCATGGCCGAGCGGCGGATCGAGGAGGACGACCCCTATTACAACCTGATTTCAGCCAATTGGGGTGAGGCGCTGAAGTTCGCCTTTGGGTCACTGCCTGACTACAAGCTCTGAAAGAGCATTTGCCTTTTTTGAACTTCGCGACTACATGGCCAGCTCCCGAAACGAAATGCGCCTATAGCTCAGTTGGTAGAGCAGCTGACTCTTAATCAGCGGGTCCGAGGTTCGAATCCTCGTGGGCGCACCATTTCTCAGGTTCGATGCGCAGCTAGTCAGCTGTCTTGACGTGGCAGCGGGTCTTCCGCAGATCATCATGCCCATGAAAATAATCGGATGCATTCTGGCCGGTGGCCGGGGTTTACGGCTCGGTGGACGCGACAAGGCGGTTGTGGAACTCGCTGGTCGCCCGCTCTGGTCAATCACGACCGCGAAGCTGACGGGAAAGGTCGACGCGCTCGCCGTGCTGGCGCCGGAGCGTCCGGCATGGCTGGAGCGGGACTCCAGCATTGCGTTCATCGCCGACCAGGTGCCCGGCCAGGAGTCCATCGGGCCTGCGGGTGGGCTGCTTGCGGCGCTTGGCTTTGCGCATGACCGCCATGGGCGGGAAGCCGCTGTCCTGACAGCGCCGGTCGATGCGCCTTTCTTTCCGGACGAGCTGCCGGAACTGTTGAAGGAATCCATCGGTCAGGCGAAGGCGGCAATTGTTGAAGCCGATGGGCGGCTGCACCCGACCTTCGGTCTCTGGACATGCGCGGCGCTGGAAGATGTCCGCGCCTGCGTCGATGAAGGCGAGCTTGCGCTGCACAAGATTGCCGACCGGCTCGGTGCGCGGCGAGTTTCGATTGAAGCGGGCAGCGACCGCTTCCTCAACATCAATACGCCGGCAGACCTGGATAGGGCCGAAAGCCTCGTGCGCACTATGCCGGATTGAGCCTCGCCATCCGGCCGGCCTGCACGAGAAACCGGCAGTCGGGGTCAAAAAAAACGCAAACCGGGGCAGAAAATGCGCCGTTGGCGTGTCTTCGGGCTCGCGCAATTGCGCCGGCCAGGTTCTCGGTACAATCAGAGCACAGCTTTGAATGATCAAAGACACGGCACCCGAAGCAGGGTGCACATCTTCGGTGAAGAAGAAATGAGCGTCGCCTGACCGGGCGATCAGGATCATTTGCGCCGGATTCCTCAGGACACGTCGAGCATCCGGCACCATACCGAGGACGAACCATGTCTTTTTCCAAATTGACCGCTTGCAGCGTGGCTGCACTCTGCGCCTGCACTACTGTATCAACCGCGTTTGCTGATGAAGCCGACAGCGGCTTCCACGCGGCGCTGTCCCAGACCAAGCCAATCCTGGACCTGCGCCTGCGCTATGAAGGCGTCGACCAGGACGGGTTTGCGGATAATGCGGACGCGCTCACCTACCGGCTTCGCGCAGGCCTTCAGACTGGCGAATTCCTTGGCACGAGCTTCCTCGTGGAGTTCGACCATATTGGCAACATTGTCGATGACTTCAATTCGACGACAAATGGCAAGACGATGTATCCTGTCGTGCCGGATCCGGAAGCGACCGAACTCAACCGGCTGCAGCTGACCAACAAGTCTTTTCCGGATACCGCAATCACGCTCGGCCGACAGCGCGTCATTCTTGACGACTCCCGCTTTGTCGGAAATGTAGGCTGGCGCCAGAATGAGCAGACCTTCGATGCCCTACGCGTCCAGAACGACTCCATCGGCAAGCTGAAGCTCGACTTCACTTATCTCAATCAGGTGAATCGCATCTTCGGCGACGAATCGGCGATGGGGCGCTGGGAGGGCGATGTGTGGCTCGCCAATGCCTCCTATCCAACCCCTTTCGGGTCCCTGACCGGGTTTGGCTATCTCCTCGACATTGATGACGCGGGCGGAACCATGTCCTCCGAGACCTATGGCGTTCGCCTGGCGGGCGCGCGTGAGCTCGGCGAAGGCAAGCTCAGCTATGCCGCGTCCTATGCCAATCAGAAGGATTACGGATCAAGCCCGTTCGACTATTCGGCGGACTATTACCTCATCGAGGGCGATTACAGTTTCGGGGCCGTCTCCCTCGGTGCAGGGTATGAGGTTCTCGGCGGGGACGACCAGCGCGGGTTTCAGACTCCCCTCGCAACGCTTCACAAGTTCCAGGGCTGGGCTGACAAGTTTTTGGTCACGCCCGTGGGCGGTGTGGAGGATATCTATGCAAAAGCCGGCTACAAGGTCGGCGATGTCGGCCCGCTCAGTGGCGTCTCGATTGCGGCAATCTACCATGATTTTTCGGCAGATGAGGGCGGATCCGATTACGGTAGCGAACTCGACCTTTCGGCGTCTGGAACCTGGGACAAGGTCAAGCTGACCCTCAAGTTCGCAGATTATCAGTCGGACGGGTTTGCGAGTGACACGCAGAAGATCTGGCTGCAGCTGGATTTCGCTCTCTGACGGGAATGGCAACGTCGCTGGCATCTGGAGCCGGCGCAAATCGGGGTGCGCAAGTTAACGTGAATTCGTCAGACGTTCCTCTGCGCGTGCTCATCATCGATGACGACCCCGAACGCATCAAGCTTGTCGAGGAAGGGCTGGCTGCGAATGCTGTTGTACACACGGCATCTCGCACGCATGGCCGGCTCCTCCTCGACATGATTTCCCGCATTGGACCGGACGTAATCATCATGGACTGTAATTCACCCGACCGGGATACAATCGAGAGCCTGCGCCTTGTCGCGCGGTCGAACCCCAAGCCCATTGTCATGTTTGTCGAGGAAGAAGGGGGCGACCGCATGCAGGATGCGATTGATGCGGGCGTGAGCGCCTATGTGATCGATGGACTCATGCCGCGGCGCGTGCGGCCGCTCATCGACACGGCGATTGCCCGTTTCCGGCACATGGACGGGCTTCGATCCGAGTTGCAGAAAACCAAGGACGATCTCGCCGCCCGCAAAGTGATCGAGCGGGCCAAGGGGCTGCTCATGCAGCATCACGGCATGACGGAGGACCAGGCATTCTCCTCCATGCGCAAGATGTCCCAGCAACAGGGAAAGCCAATCAAGGACGTGGCCTCCAATGTGATCACGATCCTGGAGATGCTGGCAAACAAGGCGGGAGAGCTTCCGGAATGACGGCGCAGACATTGAATATCGGATTTGCTCCGTTGACGGACTGCGCTTCGCTGGTGGTGGCGCGCGAGAGGGGTATCTTTGCGCAGAATGGACTGGATGTCTCTTTGCGGCGGTTTGTGTCGTGGGCTGCGATGCGGGATGCACTGGGAAGTGGGGTGATCGATGCGGCGCATATGCTGTCGCCGATGGTCGTGGCGTCCGCTGCGAGGCTGGGCCCGTTTCCGGGAGACTTCACGACCGCCTTCACCATGAACCTGAACGGCAATGCCATTACCGTCTCGAATGCGCTTCACGAGGAAATGCAGCAGCGCGCGCCGGACCTGATGGAGGAGCTTCCGCTGACAGCGCGCGCGTTGAAGCGGGTCATCCAACAGCGACAGGCCAAGGGCGGCGCACCTCTGACCCTGGCACATGTCTATCCCCAGTCCATGCACAGCTATGAGTTGCGCTTCTGGCTGGCGGAGGCCGGTATCGATCCCGACCGTGACCTGAACCTGGTCGTTGTCCCGCCATCGCTGACGGTGGATGCGCTGTCGACGGGACACATCGATGGCTATTGCGTGGGTGAGCCGTGGAACAGCGCGGCCGTGGTTGGGGGATTGGGCCGTACACTGATCACATCGGGCGAAATCTGGTCGAACGGTCCGGAAAAGGTGCTGGCAGTTCGCAAATCATGGGCGTCTGACCATCACGATACGCATCTCGCTCTCATCGCAAGCCTGTCGGAGGCATCGAAATGGCTGGATGACGTGGCTAACCGGCAGACTGCGGCGCGGATGATCGCAGCGCCTGAATATGTGAATACGGCCTATGATGAGATTGTCAGTTCCCTGACCGGTGTCGGCGTCCAGACGGGCGGTCACCTTCGCCTCAAGATGCCGGACTTCAACGTCTTCCACCGCTATGCCGCGAATTTTCCGTGGCGCTCACATGCCAAATGGATCCTGTCGCAGATGGTGCGATGGGGCGAAGTGCCGGAGACTGTCGACGTGGAGTCGGTCGCGGAAAACGCATTCCGACCGGACATTTACTGCGAGGCTGTCAAAGCACTTGATGTGGCATGCCCCGTCTCGGACCAGAAGGTCGAAGGCGCCCACCAGCATGCCTGGCTGATGGAGACGCAATCGCAGCCCATTGCCTGCTCAGCCGACCGGTTTCTCGATGGCAAGCCGTTCGATCCGGCACGGTTCAGCGACTATGTTTCGGGGTTCGACATTCGCCGCGGCGAGGACAGGCTGGGTGAAAGCGACCGCAGCCAGGTCGCAGACCTTGGGAAATAGGGCGGATCAGGCCTGCTCGGCCTGCTGCGCGGAAAGCTGACCCGCCGCTGCACTCAGCGGATAGCGGATAAACAGGATGGCAGGGTTGCTCACGCCCTGTTTGCGGGCATCGAGGGCCAGCCTGTCCAGTCGGCTCGTAACACGTCGGGCGTTGGGACGTCCGGAATTCTCGATCCAGTCCGCTGCGATGTGCCCCGGAACGCCTTTCGCCACAAGGGCTGTCTGGATCCGCCAGGCCTGCGCCACGCTCATATAGAAGGCGACGCACACGCCGGGCTTCACGAGATTAGACCAGTCCGGGTCCTTGTTCGGGTCCGCTGATTTGCCCGTCGTCACGACAAAGCTCTGAAGTTCCATGCGTTCTGTGACGGTGATGGCGTTTTCGGCTGCCGCAGCAAGTGCAGCGGTGACGCCGGGCACGATTTCGATTTCCGCGCCCAGCTCGACAGCAATGGCGACTTCCTCTGCCGCGCGCCCGAACACCATTGGGTCGCCTGATTTGAGGCGGACCACATGACGACCGTCCCTGAGTGCCTCTTTGAGGATACAATTGATGTCGGCTTGCTGGCGTCCGCCATCGCCGCAGCCTTTTCCGACGTACCGCTTTTCGGCAAGAGGTGAGGCAAGCTCGAGAACATCCGGTTCGACCAGCCGGTCGAAGAGGACGAGGTCAGCCTCGCCGATCCTTCGGCTCGCGCGGATGGTAAGAAGGTCGGCCGCTCCGGGGCCGCAACCGATCAGGGAAAGTTTCGCTGACATGGTCTTCACTCCGCCGCTACGTGTTCGCTGATATTCACTGTTTCGAGGGACACCTTCAGAAGGCTCGCAATTTCGCTCTTGCAGGACCCGCAATTGGTGCCCGCGCCTGTTGCTGCTCCGACGGCGCTGACGCTTGCCGCGCCGTCTTCGATTGCGTCGAGGATGGTCTGGCTGCCTACGCCCATGCAGGAGCAGACGATCCTGCCACATGAGGCGCCAATGGGTGGCCGGCCCGCCAGAAGTCCGATGCGGACGTCGGATTGGAGGTCAGTGCCAATCAGGCCCGCGAGCCAGCTTCTGTCCGCTTCGACAGGCGCGCCTTCAGTGCCGATGACAAAGCCTGTCAGCGTCTTGCCGGCGAAACTTGCGATCGCTTCGCGGCCCGCCCCGGTCGAGAGTGCCAGCGCGTCCGGCTCCCTGACAATGGTGCGCAGGGCTGTGATCATGTCTCCGATACCAGCGACTTCGAGACGCCAGCCCTTGTCTGTGCGGGCAAGTGCCCAGTACGCAAATGGTTTCAAGGTTTCCGCATCCGGTTCCTCGGTCAGGACGGCAAAGGCCTGCCAGTCGATCTTGAGCGGACGCAACGCAACGGTGGAATGCTTCGATTCCGGCTGGCCGGATGCAGGATCGGTGTTCGGCGCGACCAGCGCGTCAATGCAGGCCTTGGCGCTGAACCGGTTCGTCCAGTGCATGGGGGCGAAGACGGTTCCTTTCGATACGCGGTCTGTCACCAGTGCCCGCAGGCGAGCAATGCCATAGGCATTTCGTGCCTCAACAAGGCAGGCCGGCTCAACGCCGATTGCCTTTGCGTCGTCGGGGTGAACTTCGAGGAAGGGTTCTGCAATATGAGCCGACAGGCGCGCGGATTTTCCCGTGCGGGTCATTGTGTGCCAGTGGTCACGAATGCGCCCGGTATTCAGGATAAAGGGCAGGGTTTCGGATGGCTGGGACTGGGCCGGACGGAAAGGTGTCTCAATGAAACGGGCCTTCCTGTCCGGCGTGTAGAACTTGCCATCCGCGAAGAAGCGGTGCGAGCGTCCCTCAAGCTTGCCCGCAGGTGAAGTGGCAGCGGGTAGAGGCCACTGGAAAGGGGAGAGGGCGTCATAGTCGCGGTCTGAAATGTTGCCATGCGTGCCAATGTCGAAATCGCGCTGATCGTTATTCTCGAAGCCCGACAGCGCGGCATATTCCCGATAGATGTCTGCCGGCGAGGCAAAATCAAATCCGGAATAGCCAAGGCGTTGCGCTACGGCGCAGATGGCCTGCCAGTCATGACGGCATTCGCCGGGTGGCTTCAGAAAGCTGCGCTGCCGGGAAATGCGTCTCTCCGAATTTGTCACGGTGCCCGTCTTCTCGCCCCATCCGGTCGCCGGCAGTGCCACATGGGCATAGGCCACCGTGTCCGCACTCGACACCACATCGGAAACCACGACGAAGGGGCAGACGTCCAGGGCGCGGCGGACCTTGTCTGCATTGGGCAGCGAGACGACCGGATTGGTCGCCATGATCCACAGGGCCTTGATCTTCCCGTCAGCAACGGCATTGAAGAGGTCAACTGCCTTGAGGCCCGGACGGGTCGCCATATTTGGTGCGTTCCAGAAGCGGCCGATGCGGCTGACATTGTCCGGCTCGAAATCCATATGGCTGGCCAGCTGGTTTGCGAGGCCGCCCACTTCGCGGCCACCCATCGCATTCGGCTGCCCGGTGATCGAGAACGGCCCCATGCCCGGCTTCCCGATACGGCCGGTCACCAGGTGGCAATTGATGATCGCGTTGACCTTGTCCGACCCGGCTGAAGACTGGTTCACGCCCTGCGAGAAGACGGTGACGATGCGGTCAATCGCAATGAACCACCCGAAAAATGTGGCGAGATCCTTTTCCGTTATGCCTGTCATCGCGGCGAGTTCGGATGATGAGACGGCGTCGACGGCCTTCAGCGCCGCGTTGATGCCTGACGTGTGCTGCGCGACAAAACGGTCATCCTTGGCCCTTGAAGTCGCCAGCGCCCTGAAGAGCGCGTTGAACAGGTGCACGTCGAAACCCGGCCTGATGGGCAGATGGAGGTCTGCGTCTTCGGCGGTCGATGTGCGGCGCGGATCGATCACGACCAGCCGCGTGCCGCGTTTCTCGCGGGCCGCGAGGATACGCTGGTAGAGAACCGGGTGGCACCAGGCGAGATTGCTGCCAACCAGAACGATGAGGTCGGCCTCTTCGAGGTCGTCATAACAGCCCGGCACAGTGTCAGTGCCAAAGGCGCGCTTGTGACCGACGACGGTGGACGCCATGCACAGACGCGAATTGGTATCGATATTGGCCGTGCCGACGAAGCCTTTCATCAGCTTGTTGGCGACGTAATAGTCCTCGGTGAGGAACTGGCCCGACACATACATGGCCACACTGTCAGGACCGTGAGTGTCTATAGCGTCGCGAAAGCGATCGGCGATCAGGTCCAGGGCACAGTCCCAGCTCGCGCGTTTTCCATGGATATGCGGGTGGAGCAGACGTTCCTCATGCGTCAGGGTCTCGCCGAGGGCTGACCCCTTGGAGCAGAGGCGTCCGTAGTTTGATGGGTGGCCGGCGTCGCCTCTGACTTCAGCCCGCTGCCCATCGGCCGATGGCCTTGCCAGTACACCGCAGCCGACCCCGCAATAAGGGCAGGTGGTTGCGGTTTCAGGGAAGGGATGCTCGTCTGCCATTCAGCCGCGTCTCGTCAGCGGGCCGGGAAGCGGACATGCACGGCGCGCCCGTCGCGCACTTCAACCGGATAGGTCTGTATCTGGCCTTCGTCAGCGCCTCTCGCCTTTCCGGTGGCAAGGTCGAACACCCAGCTATGGAGCGGGCAGGTCACGGCACAATCATGCACGATACCTTCGCTGAGCGGCCCGCCTTTGTGAGCGCACCGGTTTTCGATCGCGAAGACAGCATCATCAGACGTGCGAAACAGCGCGATTTCGACACCGTTGAAGCGCGTGCGACGCGACCCGCGGACCGGAATGTCATCGACCACGCAGACATCTATCCAGCGTTCCATTGGAAATCCTCCATCCATGCCTTCACTCCGCCAGGACCAGTTCATTGAATTCATGGGCATCCTTCTGGCCGCTCGCACGCTCCGCCCATGGGTCGGTCTGCGCATTGCGCTGGGAGTCGAGGAAGCGGGCGTAAAGCGCGGCGCGGTTTTCAGCGTCGTCGACGATCTGCGCCTGGATTTTTTCAATGCCGACGCGTGCTGACCATTTGTAGATGCGTTCGAGGTAGAAGCCCTGTTCGCGGTAGAGCTGCAGCAGGGCTGCGCACATTTCGAGCGCGTCCGCCTCCGTCGTCACCTTGGTGAGCAGGTCAGTGCCCCGGACTTCCATGCCTGCCGCGCCGGCGAAGTGGATTTCATAGCCGCTGTCGACGCAGACCACGCCAATATCCTTGCACGTCGCCTCAGCACAGTTGCGCGGGCAACCGGACACGGCGAGTTTCACCTTGTGCGGCGTCCAGGACCCCCACATCATCTTTTCGAGCTTGATACCGAGGCCGGTCGAATCCTGCGTGCCGAACCGGCACCAGTCCGAGCCGACGCAAGTTTTCACGGTGCGAAGGGATTTGCCGTAGGCATGGCCGGAGACCATGCCAGCCGCATTGAGATCGGCCCAGACGGCGGGAAGATCTTCCTTACGGACGCCGAGCATGTCGATCCGCTGTCCGCCGGTATATTTCACGGCCGGGATGTTGAATTTGTCGACAACATCTGCGACGGCCCGCAGCTCTGCCGCAGTGGTCATCCCGCCCCAGGCGCGAGGGACCACGGAATATGTGCCGTTCTTCTGGATATTGGCGTGAACGCGTTCATTGATGAAGCGGGACTGGCCGTCATCAACATATTTGTTCGGCCAGCTGGCGATCAGGTAATAGTTAAGCGCCGGGCGGCATTTGGCGCAGCCGCAGGATGTCTTCCAGCCGAGCTCCTGCATCACCGCCGGGATCGATTTCAGCTGTTGTGAAACGATCAGACGGCGGACGTCGTCGTGGCCGAGGTCTGTACATCCGCAGACGGTCTTCTTCGCGGGCGCTGCAAATGCATCACCCAGGCGGAAGGCGAGCAGGCTTTCGACCAGGCCCGTACAGGTTCCGCAGGATGAGGATGCCTTGGTGCAGGCACGAACCCCGTCGAGGTCGCAGAGGCCATTCTTGTCGATGGCTCCGATGATCTGACCCTTCGATACGCCGTTACAACCGCAGATCTCTGCCTCATCCGGCAAGGCTGCAACGGCCGCCATAGGGTCCAGGGGGGCGCCCCCGGCAAATGACTGTCCGAAAATCAGGGTCGCGCGAGCCTCGGGCAAGATTTCCTCGGCTTTCCTGATCTTGTCGAAGAACCACGCCCCATCGGAGGTTTCGCCGTAGAGGACCGCGCCGATCAGGCGGTTCTGCTTCAGGACAAGGCGCTTGTAGATGCGCCGGGCCGGGTCACGGAAAACAATCTCGTCGCGGTCGTCGCCATCGGCGAAGTCACCGGCCGAATAGAGGTCGACGCCGGTGACCTTGAGTTTGGTGGCTGTCTCAGTGTGCACAAAGGCCTGGTCTGCCGATCCCGCCAAAGCAGCGGCACAGACCTTGGCCTGCTCGTAGAGCGGTGCGACGAGGCCGTAACAGTTGCCCTCGAACTCCACGCATTCGCCGAGCGAATAGATGGAGGGGTCGGAGGTTTGCATCCTTGCGTCGACCAGAATGCCCCGCCCGACATCGAGGCCGGCATTCTTTGCGACAGCGACATTTGGTCGAATGCCGACGGCCATCACGATGAGGCTCGCGGGCAGATCGGTGCCATCGTCGAGACGGATGCCTTCGACACGGTCCTTGCCGTAGATTTCCTTGGAATTCGCGCCGGTACGAATGGTGATGCCGCGGCCCGAAAGCTCCTTTTCCAGAAGGTAACCGGCGGACGGGTCGAGCTGTCGTTCCATCAGCGTCGGCATCAGGTGCAGGACGGTGACGTCCATGCCGCGAAGGCGAAGCCCCGCCGCCGCCTCAAGGCCGAGAAGGCCTCCGCCAATCACCACAGCTTTCGCGCCAGGTTTGCAGGCTTCGATCATCCGGTCCGTATCGTCGGCATCGCGATAGGCGAGAACGCCGGGCAGGTCGTGGCCGGGCAGGGGAATGATGAACGGGTTGGAGCCGGTTGCGATGACCAGCTTGTCGTATGGGACATCGCCATTCTCGCCGCTCACAATCTTCTTTTCGCGATCAATCGCGACAACACGCTCACCAAACCGGCAGGTTACGCCATGTTCGGCATACCAGTCGTCATCATGAGTGACGATCTCCTCATAACTCTTCTCGCCGGACAGGACGGGCGACAGCATGATGCGGTTATAGGTTCCGCGTGGCTCAGCATTGAACAGTGTGACGTCGAAGGCATCGGGCGCAGTTTCGAACAGGTGTTCGAGCAGGCGGCCGGCTGCCATGCCAGCGCCGATGATGACCAGTTTCTGTTTGGACATTGCGACGGCTCCTCAGCAATACCAGGCGACGACGTGCGAAAGCTCGCCGCCCCGGTAGATTGGAAAACAGACGGCGGATGCGTATCCGGCCGTGTCGGCCGGTGCGCTGGAGACGGCAGGCAGACCCTCGCCGATGGCGCGGCCTATGAGACCGCGATAGGCAAAGACTTCGCGTGGCTTGTCTTCGTCCCAGAGCGGTCCGTCGCGTTCGCAGACCCCGTCGGCGAGAACGGCTTTGCCGGCGGACCCGACGACGGCCGGGCGCGCGTCCCAGATCTCGAAACGCCGCGCGATGGGCGTACCGCGCGCCGACAGGAGCGTGAGGACGATTGCATCGCCCGATGGTGTTTCAACCGGCAGGCCGAGACCCGTGGTAAGACCCGCCCGCCCGGCACTGTCGGCGCGGACAAAGCGGTATCCGGCGCCAAGGTCGCGAAACAGCATCGGGGTTGATGAGGCCCAGACGCCGCCGGGCAGGCCCTGGCCTTTCGGGAAGTGCGTGTGCTGCGATACCCATTCAAAATGCTTGGCAGCTCCGTAATAGCCATCTTCAAGCACCATGAGCCCGTTCTTTTCGGCCCAGAGCTCGATCGCACCCATGCGCTCGGCGTCGTCGCTACACAGCACGACCAGCACGGCCTTGAGCGTGTCCCCGGCAAAGACGGGGATCGCGGCTGCGCTTGTGAGGCCAGCCTGACGGGCGGCCGCTGCGCGCTTGAAGAGCGGGTCGCTCAGGTCTTTCAGGACGACGGGTCGCGCAAGGTCCCAGGCTTTGCCGGGCAGGCCTTCCGCCTTCGCGAAACTTTCCTCGGAGGAGGCCTGTTCGAAGTCAGAAAGCTCGCCATAGCTTCCGACGGAAAAGACGAGCTTTCCATCCTCCGGGACCCAGACTTCGGATGCGGAGACGAAGGTCCGTACCGGTGTTTCGACAATCGTTTCCATCACGCGACCTCCTCGACTTTTTTGTCGGGAGCTGGCGCCTTCTGCTTGCCGTGTGCGCCAGTCTCATACTCTTCCAGGAAGTCGAGAACCTGCTCGCGGTACATGTAATAGTCCGGGTGTTCGAGCAGCGCCTTGCGGGTGCGCGGGCGGGGGATGTCGATCTTGAGCACCTTGCCGATCCGGGCATTGGGCCCATTCGTCATCATGATGATGCGGTCGGCCAGCAGGATGGCTTCGTCGACATCGTGGGTGACGCACATGGCGGTCACCTGCGTGCGCTGCCAGACTTCCATCAGCACTTCCTGGAGTTCCCAGCGCGTGAGGCTGTCCAGCATACCGAATGGCTCGTCGAGCAGCAGCAGCTTTGGCGAGAGCGCAAAGGCGCGGGCGATGCCGACGCGTTGCTTCATGCCATTGGAGAGATCAGAGGCGCGCTTGTCGATGGCGTCGCCCAGCCCGACCTTGTGCAGATAGTATTCGACGACCTGCTCGCGCTCTTCCTGCGTTGCTTTTGGATAGACCCGGTCCACACCGACAGCGACATTCTGCTTTGCCGTCAGCCATGGAAAGAGCGACGGCGCCTGGAAGACGACAGCCCGGTCCGGGCCAGCGCTTGAGACTTCCTTGTTGTCAAGGATGATGCCGCCGCGGGATACGTCGTTCAGGCCGGCGGTCATGGTCAGAACGGTTGACTTGCCACAGCCGGAATGTCCGATCACCGAGACGAATTCGCCCTTGGCAATCTTGATGTCGAAATCATCGACAACGGTGAGTGGGCCTTTCGGTGTCGGATACACCTTGTCGACCTGGGAATATTCCAGATAGCGGTGTTCAGCGATGCCGGTGGTTTCGGCTGCTTCGGCATAGGCCTTTGGCCGGCCAAGCGTGATCGGCGTGACATCTGGTAGGGGCGGCTCGACCTGGGCGCGCTTCTTTGCAATGCCGACATCCATCAGATAGGCGGTGACGTCGCGGCGCAGCGTCTTGAACCCTTCGTCATGATTCATCGCCGTGCGCTCGCGCGGACGCGGAAGGTCAACCTTGAAGGACGGTCCAAGCGTGGCGTTCGGGCCGGGATTGAGCGGGATGATCCGGTCCGCAAGGAGGATCGCCTCATCCACATCATTGGTGATCAGGATGACGGTCTTCTGGTCTTTCGCCCAGATTTCGGTGATCTCATCCTGCAGATTGGCGCGTGTAAGGGCGTCGAGCGCGGACAGCGGCTCATCGAGCAACAGGACCTCAGGGTCCATAGCGAGCGAGCGGGCGACGGCCACACGCTGACGCATTCCGCCCGACAGTTCGGACGGCCGACGGTCAGCGGCATGGTCGAGCCCGACCATTTCGATGTAGCGCTCGGCGCGCGCCTTGCGGCTCGCCTTGTCTTCCTTTGTGAAGACAGCATCGACCGCAAGCTGGACATTCTGCGCGACAGACATCCAGGGCATGAGCGAATAGCTCTGGAAGCAGACTGCGCGTTCCGGCCCCGGACCCTCGACAGGCGTGCCCTTGATCAGGACTTCGCCCTCGTCAGGAAATTCAAGGCCAGCGATCAGGTTGATCAGGGTCGATTTGCCAGACCCTGAAAAGCCGACGATCGCGACGAATTCACCTTCCTCGACCGAGAGGGAGATGTCCTGGAGGACCTCCATCCGGTCTGTGCCTTCGCCGAAACCCTTGGTGACGTTTTTCAGTTCTAGGATAGCCATCTCTTCGTCTCCGGATCAGCGGGTTGATGAGAAGGTGAACATCGTCTGCAGCGCGACCATGACGCGGTCGAGCAGGAAGCCGATGATACCAATGGTGAGAACAGCGACGATGATCTTGGCGAGCGACTGGGATGACCCGTTCTGGAATTCATCCCAGACGAATTTTCCGAGGCCCGGGTTCTGCGCCAGCATTTCAGCGGCAATCAGCACCATCCAGCCGACACCAAGTGACAGCCGCATACCGGTGAAGATCAGCGGAAGGGCGGATGGCAGGACGAGCTTCGTTACCTTTGTATAGGGCGTGAGCTTCAGCACCTTGCCGACATTGACGAGGTCCTTGTCGACGGTCGCAACGCCGAGGGCGGTGTTGATCAGTGTCGGCCAGAGTGAACAGAGCGTGACGGTGATTGCCGAGGTCAGGAAGGATTTCGACCAGCCTGAATCCGTTGCCACTGTTGCAGAAACGACCATGGTTACAATTGGTAGCCATGCAAGCGGTGAGACCGGTTTGAAGATCTGGATAAGGGGGTTGAACGCCGCATTCATCGAGGGCGACATGCCCATGATGATGCCCAGCGGGGCGGCTATGATCGTGGCGAGGAAAAAGCCGAAGAAGACGGTCTGGAGGCTGGTCCAGATCTGCTGATAATAGGTCTTCTTGCCTGTGTAGCCGACATCGCTGACATCGTCTGGACGGCCTGCCGCGATGAGGGCGGCATTTCGCTGTTCCTGTCTCTGATAGAAAGCATCAGCCTTGGCCTGTTCCTGCAAATGGTCCTGATGCAGGACGCCATACTGTTCCCACACTTCGACCGGGCCCGGGATCGCGCCGAGGGAGGTCTTCACCTGCGGGGCCAGTTGCGCCCAAGCCACCAGAAAGACGAGGATCGCGACAATTGGAATACCGAGGCGCTGCCAGAGCAGGCCGAGATTGCGTTTCACGCCATCACCGGCGGCCATCATGAGCAACGGTGTCACCCAGGACAGGGCGAAGACATCAAGGAATTTGGACGCCTTGTTGATGGCGGCGAACCATTTTTCCTTGCGGTCGGTTTTGGTGACTTCGGCCTCCGGCTCTGGTTTCGGCTCGACGACGTCGGGCTCTGTGGTTGTTTCAGTTGCGAGTACAGCGGACATTTGGATGCTCCTGCAGTAAGGTCTGGAGGTCGCCGGTGCCCGGCCCAGCGGGGCGGGCACCTTGCTGACCTGTTAGTTTGAGACGGCACCGTTCGAGACGGTCTGGTCGTCCTTGAGGCCGATCGGCAGGCTGCTCAGATACGCATTCGGAGCGCGCCCATCGAAGGTGATGCCGTCAATGAATTCGCTCTGCGGGGCCTTGTAGCCGTCACTGTCCCACGGAAAGTCCGCCTCATCGGCGAGGCCTTCATCCACCAGGGAACGGGCCGCTTTGAGGTAGATGTCGGGGCGGTAGACGGACCTGGCCGTCTCGTCATACCAGGCGTCGCTCTTGCCCTCCGGGATCTGGCCCCAGCGGCGCATCTGGGTGAGGTACCAGACTGCGTCGGAGTAGAACGGGTAGGTCGCGTTGTAGCGGAAGAAGACGTTGAAGTCGGGGACGTCGCGCTTGTCGCCCTTTTCGTATTCGAACGTGCCAGTCATCGAATTCGCAATGACTTCACGGTCCGCGCCGACATATTCGGACCGCGACAGGATATCGACCGCCTCCTGACGATTGGCATTGTCATTCTCGTCGAGCCAGATGGCCGCGCGGATCAGCGCCCGTGTGATCGCCATCGTCGTGACAGGGTTTTCCTCTGCGAAGGCGGCGTTGATGCCGAAGACCTTTTCCGGATTGTCTTTCCAGATTTCGTAGTCAGTGATCACCGGGACGCCGATGCCCTTGAAGACGGCTTGCTGGTTCCAGGGTTCGCCCACGCAGTAGCCATAGATCGTGCCGGCTTCGAGCGTTGCAGGCATCTGTGGCGGCGGCGTTACCGAGAGCAGCGCATCGGCCTGGATCTGACCGGAAACGTCATCCGGCGAATAATAGCCGGGGTGGATACCACCCGCAGCGAGCCAGTAGCGAAGTTCGTAATTGTGAGTGGAGACCGGGAATACCATGCCCATGTTGAAGGGCTTGCCCTCCGCCTTGTAGCTGTCGACGACAGGCTTCAGGTATTCTGCGCCGATCGGGTGTACCGGGCGACCGTCTTCCATGGTTGGAATGTTCGGCTTCATCGCAGCCCAGACATCATTGGAAACGGTGATGCCGTTGCCGTTCAGATCCATGGAGAATGGCGTCACGATGTGTGCTTCGGTGCCGTAGCCGATGGTTGCGGCCAGCGGCTGGCCTGCCAGCATGTGTGCGCCGTCAAGCTCGCCATCGATCACGCGGTCGAGGAGCACTTTCCAGTTGGCCTGCGGTTCGAGCGTGACGAAGAGACCCTCGTCTTCGAAGAAGCCTTTTTCATAGGCGATGGCGAGTGGTGCCATGTCTGTAAGCTTGATGAAGCCGAAGGTGAGTTCGGTCTTCTCCAGCCCTTCCATCGGAATGACGATGGGCGCGTCTGCTGAAGTCGCAGAGGGCGTCTCTGGCGTGGTTGGTGCGGTTGTATCCGAGCCCCCGCAAGCGGCCATGAAGAGGAAAGAGGAGGCTGCGACCGCGCCGAGGACGCTGCGTGTCGTGCTGTTGGAAGAAAGGTAAATGTTGAACATGGAAACATCCTGCCGATTGAGGCAGACCCTGTCGGGGCTGCGTTGAACTTTTGATTTTGAGGAGGCGCTTCGCTCACCAGAGAGCGCGCCGGCCACTTCAAAAGTCCTTCGGCGGACGTCTGAGACCCATGACTACGTCGTCATAAGTCTGCAACATCATGATGGTCGCCTGGATGCAACGCCGGAAACTCGATCAGTCCGCATCGGTGCCGAAACTTGTGCGAATTGCACGGGGTTTGGACACACTTGCCCGCGATGCAGGCACAGATTTGTTTGTTGAGGTTCGCCTGACTCCAGCGAGGTCCGGGGTGCGAATAGTCGAATAGCCGCCACGGACGGACAATCGGCTGGGCAATACAGGGGCTGGGTCGCCATCTGGTCGCTGTGCAAGTCCGTGTCGCGGTCCTATTTGATCAGCGCGGCTGCCTTCGCCGCGATCATGATGGTCGGCGTGTTGGTGTTGCCGGATGTGATGGTGGGCATGACGGAAGCGTCAATGACACGCAGACCGCCAATGCCGCGAACCCTGAGCGTCTCATCCAGAACCGCCATCCGATCCCCAGGCGGCCCCATTCGGGCTGTGCCGACAGGATGGAAGATTGTTGTGCCGATATCTCCGGCCAGTTTCGAAAGGTCGTCACCAGCGCTTTCGCCGGGAACACTTTCGAGGGGATGGAAGCGTCGCAACGCCGGCTGGGACATCAGGCGACGCGTGACCCGGATGGCGTCTGCGGCGACGCGTCTGTCGTCGTCCGTATCGAGATAGTTCGGATCTATGACAGGGGGCGCCATAGCATCGGCGCTCGGAACGCGGATAGTGCCGCGAGACGTCGGGCGCAGATTGCAGGCGGCGACGGTTATGGCCGGGAAGCGGTGAAGCGGGTCTCCGAACTTGTCGAGCGAGAGCGGTTGCACATGGAACTGGATGTTGGCGCGCGTCTCGTCGGGACTGGATCGGGTGAAGATGCCGAGCTGCGATGGTGCCATGGTGAGAGGACCGCGACGGCGAAAGGCGTAGTCGAGAGCCATCGAGACTTTCCCGAAAGCTGAATAGTAGACCTGGTTGAGCGTTCGCGTGCCGGTCACCCGGTATATTGCGCGCTGCTGGAGGTGGTCTTGAAGATTGGCACCGACCCCCGGCAGGTCGATCTGGCATTCGATGCCAGCATCCTTCAGCACTGAAGCGGGGCCAATGCCGGAGCGTTGCAGGATCTGGGGGCTTCCGATCGCGCCTGCGCAGAGGATGATCTCTGCGTTTGCCCTGGCTGAAAAGCGCTGCCCTTTCTGCCTGAACTCAACCTGCGTGGCGCGGCCATCTTCCAGTATCAGCCTGTCAACGAGGACGCCGGTTTCCACCCGAAGATTAGGACGGCGCAGCGCCGGTTTGAGGAAACCGCGGGCTGTCGACCATCTGCGGCCCGATTTCTGGTTGACCTGAAAATAGCTGGAGCCTTCATTGTCGCCGGTGTTGAAATCGGCTGTTTTCGGAATGCCCATCTCTTCGGCCGCGTCCCGCACAGCGTCGAGAATGTCCCACTTCACCCGTGGCGGCTCAACCCGCCATTCGCCGCCTGCGCCGTGCATGTCGGTCTCACCCAGGAAATGGTCTTCGATCTCGCGGAAGACTGGCAGCACATCGTCCCATCCCCATCCGGGTAGCCCCAGGTCCCGCCAGCCATCATAATCGGCGGCCTGGCCGCGCATGGTGATCATTGCATTGATGGCTGACGACCCGCCAATCACTTTGCCGCGCGGATAAGCCAGCGCCCGCCCGTTCAGGCCCGGCTGCGGTGTGGTCTGAAACATCCAGTCGGAGCGCGGATTGCCTATCGCGAAGAGGTAGCCGACCGGAATGTGAAACCAGATCCAGTCATCCTTGCCGCCTGCCTCAAGCAGCAGCACGCGTTTTTTCGGGTCCGCTGAGAGCCGGTTTGCAACCACGCAGCCCGCCGACCCTGCGCCGACAATGATATAATCATAGTCGCCGGGCAGGGGGCGGGTGGCAGTGCCCATCAGCCGGGCTGGACGTTAATGAAGCGGCCACCATCGCGGGCGAGGCGCTTCAGCGTTTCAGCCGGAGCGAACCGTTCATCGTCTGCGCCAAGGCGTTCCATGGTGGCTAGAACGGTTTCGGCGCCCACCATGTCGCCATAGAGCATCGGCCCGCCCTTGTCGGCCGGCCATCCATAGCCGTTCAGCCAGACGATATCGATGTCGGAAGCGCGCTGGGCCTTCTTCTCCTCAAGAATCTTCAGGCCTTCATTGATCATCGGGTGGATACAGGCTGCGATAATTTCATCCTGGCCGGGGGCCTTGCCAGCTTCAATGCCGGTGACCTCGGCGATGATCCTTGCGGTCACGTCGGATGGGATCGGACGGCGGTTCTCATCATAGTCATAATAGCCCGCTCCGGTTTTCTGGCCGCGGCGGTCCAGCTCACAGAGCGCATCGCGGATCGGATTGGCCGTCGTCGCGCCCTTTTTCCAGCCAATGTCGAGGCCGGCAAGGTCTGACATCTGGTAGGGGCCCATGCGGAAGCCGAAGGCATTGAGCGCGGCGTCCACGTCCCACGGCATTGCCCCCTTGAAGACGAGTTTCTGCGCTTGTGCCTGGCGGGCATACAGAATGCGGTTGCCAACGAAACCCGGGCAGACACCGACAAGGACGGCGATCTTGTTGATCGCTTTCGCAAGGTCCATGCAGGTCATGATGACGTCGTCTGCCGTATGGTCTGCGCGCACGATTTCGAGCAGTTTCATGACATTGGCCGGGGAGAAGAAGTGCAGGCCAATCACATCTGCCGGCCGCTTGGTGACGCTTGCAATCTCGTCGATATCCAGCGCCGACGTGTTGGTCGCGAGAATGGCGCCGGGCTTTGCGATGGCATCGAGGTCGGTGAAGATCTTTTTCTTGAGGTCCATATCCTCGAAGACGGCTTCGATGATGAGGTCGCAGTCCGCAAAATCGTTCATATCCAGCGATCCAGTCAGCCGTCCCATGCGCGCATCGACTTCGTCCTGCGGAAAGCGGCCCTTGTCGGCGCTACGCTGATAGTGGCCGCGCACGACGCCCAGACCGCGGTCCAGCGCTTCCTGTTTCTGCTCGAGAATGGTGACGGGGATGCCAGCGGTCGCAAAATTCATGGAGATGCCGCCGCCCATGGTGCCAGCGCCGATGATACCAACCTTGCTGATCGTGCGGCGGGGTGTGTCGTGCGAAATGTCGGGAACTTTCCACGCGTCCCGTCCGGCCTGAGTGATATAGGCTGAGACTTCCTCCGGGGTCATCGAGATAGCTGGCATGTTGATCTTCTTTCTTTGTGTGATTGCGAGCATCGTTTCCGTGATGCGAATATTGCGGAATCGAGCCTTCGTCAAAGCGAGCTGAAAGGCGGACCAAATGCGCGCGGTGCGTAATTCGTGTGCGGGGCGGGCTCCGAACCTCAGAGTCCTCAAGCCGTTTGTGTACTGACCGCACCTGTTTACGCTCCGAGGCAGCGGAATGAACAGGAAAATCGTAAGCGCCGCAATTCAGTGTAACCTGCTACATTTATTACACAATTTGAGTGAATGCCTTCCCTAGGGGCAGGTTTTATATTGCGCCGCACAACAATAATTAATTTACATACAGTCGTGACTGTATTTGCATTCTCCTCAATCAAGACCCCTTAAGGGGCTGATTCAAGGGAGGAAAAATTGAACACATTCAAAGCGACCGCCTCGCTGGCGGCGATACTGATGGCTGCGCCATTACTGGCCATGGCGCAGGACGACTCCGTCGAGCGCCTTGATGCGGAGGCTCAGACTGACGAAGAAGCAAGGCAGGCGACGGTTGTCGTCACCGGTTCGGCGCTGCGGGGCACGCCTGAAGACGCGGCTCTGCCAGTCAACGTTTACTCGGCGCAGGATCTGGAGCTCGAAGGGTCTCCGACGGCGCTGGAGTTTGCAAAGGACCTGCCGCAATCGGGACCGACGAATGGCGAAGCCAACTATTTTGGCGGCGCTGAACTGACTGGCTCACCGAGTTTCAACCTTCGTGGCATTGGCGCCGACAAGACACTGACACTGCTAAACGGCCGCCGAGTGAGTGAAAACCTGTCCAATATTCCGGGCATCGCGGTGGCGCGAACTGAAGTGCTGAAAGATGGCGCGGCCGTGATTTACGGTGCAGACGCCGTTGGCGGCGTGGTCAATTTTATCACTCGGACTGGCTTTGAGGGGCTCGAGGCAACAGCCGATTACAAGTTTATCGACGGCTCGGATGGTGACTATGATCTCGGCATCCTCGCGGGGGCGATGATCGGAGACATCAGTGTGATGTGGTCTGCCGAGGTGCAGCATCGTTCGCGCCTGGAGTCAGAGGAGCGCAGCTTCTCCAGCCTGCCTTACTGGGTGAACCCGTCGCCATGGTCTAACCTGACCAATATTGCGAACTATACGCCGGTCTCCAGCACGTCAAACCCGCGCGCTTTCCTGGCCAGCCCGGTGACCGGATATTATCAGGACGCCACGCAGAATGTCTGCGAAACGCAAGGTGGCATCTGGCAGCCGACCCAGATTCTCGGGCCGCGCTGTGCCTATGGCTATGTGTCTTACTACAACCTCGTCGAGACGCAGGACATCTATCGCGCCTACGCCCAGCTTGAAACGCCGATTGGCGACAATGCGAACTTCCATGCGGATGTGGCATGGTCGATGACTGATGTGCCGGAAGTGTTCGGATCGCCTTCGCTGCCGACGACGCGTGGTCCGGCTCCGGGGATTGGCGCGACATTCCAGTATCTTGTCCCGCGCTCCAACCCGCATGTGGCCGAATGGGAAGCGCGCAGCGGCGCTGCCGCCTTCCCGCTTGGCTTCCTGACGCAGGGCTATTCGATCTCGCTGCTGCGTCCGTTCGCGCACAATGGTAATCCGGTCGGCGGCCGCGGTGAAGGATTTGGCAACGCCGCCAGCGTGCAGAATGAGGTGTTCCGGGCATCGGCATCGCTCAATGGCGATTTCGGCGAAGCTTCGAACATCGGCTATGACTTCGCGCTTACCTTCAACCGCCAGGAATCGGAGAATACGAACCCGGACTATCTGGGCTTCCGCCTGCAGGATGCGTTAAACGGTTTTGGCGGGCCGCTGTGTAATGCGACCGATCTCGATCCGTCGACGCCCGGCATCCAGAATCCCGGCGCGGCCGGACAGAATGGATGTGAATGGTTCAACCCGTTCACCAGCGCATATGCCGGGCAACCCGAACTTGGCCTGGCCAATCCGAACTATATTCCCGGTTCGGAAAACTCGGACCAGCTGATCCGCTGGCTGTTCGATCCCAAGCTGGTGCGTTCTGAGGTCGAGAGCGTGACCTTTGATGCGGTCATCAATGGCATGACTGGAATCCACCTTCCCGGCGGCGAAATCGGCTGGGCGCTCGGTGCCCAGTACCGCGACATCAGCTTCAAGGAAGACGTTCCGAGCTTCTACAATAATGGCAGCGTGCCGTGCTCCTATCCGGGGCAGACAGACTGCGGTGCCGACCCGTTTGGCGTCGGCCCTTTCGGCTTCTTTGCGATCAACTTCCCGGACGATGCCAGCCAGGACGTGAAATCGGTCTTCGCCGAAGTTGGCCTGCCGGTGACCGATGACCTGTTCGTGCAGGGAGCTGTGCGCCGCGAGGAATTTTCGGGCGATATCGCATCAACCGTGTTCAAGGTGTCCGGCAAGTGGCAGGTCGCCGACCCATTGGCGATCCGCGCTTCGTACGGCACCAACTTCCAGGCACCGCCCATCACGCTACAGCCTGGCCGGTTCACCACCGATGTGCGGTCCTATACCCGTGCAAGCGGTGCATGGCTTGGTGCTGACTTCCAGACTTTGGGAAGCATTGAGGCAGCAGAGGCGACTGCATGGAACATCGGCACCATCTGGCAGAGTCAGGGCTTCGCGCCGGACCATGATTTCAGCCTGATCCTCGATTTTTTCAACATCGAGACCGAAGGAGAGATCGGCCAGCTTGTCTCGCATAATGACCTGGCGAACTTTATCTTTGCCGCGACAGGCGTTGCCGACTGTTCCAACCCGCTGATCGGGCGGGTGACGTTCAACCCCAATCCTGTCACGGCTCCGGGCGGCGCATGTGTGCAGGGTGCGACGACATTCTCCGATTTCAACACGATCGTGACCGATGTCGGCAACGGCGCCGGGCAACTGACGTCGGGCGTGGATTTCTCGCTCACATATAACGTGCCGGTTGGCGCTGCCGACGTAACCTTCAGCACGACGGGTACTCGCGTTCTCGAACTCGAGACCGAGGATGAAATCCTTGACGGGGTTGTGGTCAATGCTGGCCGCGACCGGCTTGGTCAGCTCAATTTCTCGTCGGTGGGCTTTGCGGCTCCGGAATGGCGCATCAACGCGTTCGTGAACTACAATCGCGACAAGCATAATCTTCGCCTGACCGGACGCTATGTTTCTGCGCTCACGGACGAGCGTGGACCGGTCACGCCGGACGGTGTGATGCCTGGGACGCTCACGCCATTCGGTGAGATCACCAAGGGCGTGAAGATCGATTCGTCGCTGCGGTTCGACCTTAGCTATGTCTTTGAATTAACCGAGAACCTTCGTCTCTCGGCGACCGTCGAGAACATCGCCGATGAAGACCCGCCTTATGTGCGCAACGAGCTTGGATATGATCCACGTCTAGCCGACCCGCTCGGTCGCACCTTTGAAATTGGTGTGAAGGCAACCTTCTAACCCAGGGGACCCGGCCGGCAATGTGTCGGTCGGGCAACGCTGCGGGGTGATGCATTCGACTATTGCCAGTCATCGGATTCACTTCGCAGTAGGAAACGCCGGCCATCCTCACGGAACCAAGGTCGGCGTTTCTGTTCTAGAGTGACATGTGTCCTCTATATGCTCTCGATTTGCGGGGCTGGCACGCGAATGCACAACACAGATTTCGGCTGAATCATAGGCAAAGCTGCCTTTTGGACGTTCCAATGCAACCAATTGCATTGCCACTCATTTCGTCATTTCCATTCTCTGTTGCGATGCAGCAATTGTGTGCTGCAATTGCGAGCAGTGCTGATTGGGAGGTGACGGGTGAAACGGGTCCAGCTTTTCCGAAGCGTCCTTCCTGTTGTTCTTCTTGCGTCACTGGTCATCGCCGCCTGTTCATCCGAACGGGAAGGGCCGATCACATCCACACCGGAAACCGCATCGTCTGTCGACCCCGCTGCCAGCCAAGCGGACGGATCAAGCCCGGCCAGCGAGGGTGGCAAGACGCCAGGTCCCCCGGACCTGACCATCGAGGACGAAGTCGAGCCGGATCAGTCTGGTGTCACGCCCTCACCGCAGGATCATGAGAGCAGGCCGGTCATACCGGCTCAAAACGCTCCATCCTCGACCGACTCGCCCGGTCTGTCATTCGGCATGACGGAGCTGGAATCGATTGCCAGAGACCGGGCTTCCAGTGCATTTATCCCATCGCCTTCATTGCCGAAGGCCGCAGCCGAGCTCAATTACGACCAGTTCCGCAGGATCCAGAACCAGCCAGGTTCTATCCTCTGGTCTGATGAGGTTTCAGACTACCGCGTCGCGCTCGATCCACGAGGATACCTGTTCGCCGACGAGGTGAGGATCAACCTGATTGATGAAGATGGGATCCGCGCCTTCAACTATGATGCCGGGCAGTTTTCATTTGAAGACCTGCCTCTTGATGACGAGACGCGAAGAACGCTTGGCTTTTCGGGCTTCAGACTTCAGGCACCGTTCAATACTGGCGGCAAGTTCGATGAGGTCATCAGTTTTCGCGGCGCGAGTTTCTTCCGCGCGCTCGGTGCCGGTTCTGTCTATGGCGCGTCTGCGCGCGGCATCTCTGTTGGAACGGCTTCGCCCGATGGCGAGGAGTTTCCCTTTTTCCGCGAATACTGGATCGAAAAGGCAAAGCCCGGCGACAGGACCGCTACCATCTATGCTTTGCTTGATGGCAAGAGCGTCACGGGCGCTTTCATGTTCGAAGTTTCGCCAGGGCCAACCACGCGTGTAGATGTGTCGGCCACCATCTTTCCGAGGAGACGCCTCGAAAACGTTGGCGTCGTGCCGCTGACCAGCATGTATTATTTCTCGCCTCATGACGTCACCAAGGTCAGCGGCGACTATCGCCCGGCGGTGCATGACTCGCAGGGACTGTCCTTCCGGCTCAGCAATGGCGAGTGGGTGTGGCGGCCTTTGACGAACCCAACCGAGCTTCAAGTGTCGGTGCTTGCGCAGGATGTGCCTCGTGGGTTCGGGCTCATGCAGCGCCTGCGAAGTTTTGATGCCTATGCGGATGTCGAGGCTGACTATCATCTGCGCCCAAGCGTCTGGGTTGAGCCGGGTAAGGGCTGGGAGCGAGGGCAGCTGACACTGGTCGAAATCCCGACGACGAATGAGTATAACGACAATATCGTCGTCTTCTGGCGACCCGGCACGCCTTGGAAGGCTGGTGAAGGTCACTCGCTTTCCTATACGCTGCACTGGGGGCTGCAGACGCCGGCCATTGCCGGTGTCGTGCCCGTCAGGCAGAGCCGGGCAGGGCGCACGCCCGGCATGAAGCGCCACCTATTCGTGATTGATTTCGAATCCGCCGACCCGGCGCTCATGTCTGACATGGAAGCCTCGGTCTCGACCTCCGCCGGGACGGTCTCGAATGTCATCATCCGGCGTGAACCGGAAGCGGGACTGACGCGCCTCAGTTTCGAACTGGACGCTGAAAACGCACAATCCGCTGAGCTCAGGGCCCTGATCATGCGCGGTGGGCGACCGCTTACGGAAACATGGATCTATCGCTGGAGCCTGCCATGAGCGGCTATCGCGCGCGCCCGACGGAGTTTCCGCTGACCATGCCGGACCAGGCTTTCCGGTCCAAGCGGGCAAGAGTGCGTCATCGCCCGGAATCGAAGATGTGGCGCAAACTGATGGTTCTGGTGGCGTCCTTGCTGCTGACCGGCTGGGCAGCCCGGGAGATGTATGGCGTCCTTGCGGTGTCGAGCCTTACTCTTCTTGAATGGACGCTGCTGGTTATCTTCGTGCTGAATATCAGCTGGGTCTGTTTTGCTTTCGTCAATGCGACGGTCGGATTCTTCGCCGCACTGATCTCTCTGTACCCGCCTAGACAGGACCATGCCGACATTGACCTCACCAAGGCGCGGACCGTCATTGCGTTCCCAATTTATAACGAGACTGTCGAACATGTGTTCGCGACGGTGCTGGCAACCGCCCGGCTGATGTCCGGCGCGCCCGGCCGGTTCGAATGTTTCATCCTCAGCGACACAACTGATCCCGACGTGGCCCTGACGGAGGAAGCGGGCTATCGAGAGCTTCAGAAGAGCGCGCCGGGCGACGTTGCCATCCGCTATCGCCGCCGCACGATCAATACTGATCGCAAGGCCGGGAATATCCGGGACTTCGTGACGCGCTGGGGTGGCCGCTACGACTATATGATCGTCTACGATGCTGACAGCTATATGGAGCGTGAGACGATCCTGAACCTGGTGGCGGGCATGGAAGCAGCGCCGCGAACCGGGCTAATCCAGACTATTCCTCAGCTGGTCGGCGCAAAGACGCTGTTTGCGCGTGCCCAGCAGTTTGCGTCCGCGCTCTACGGTCCTGTCCTTGGTCACGGCATCGCCTGGTGGGCCCAGAAGGAAGGTAATTTCTGGGGGCACAATGCGATCATCCGCATTCAGGCGCTGGCAGAAGCGGCAGGTCTGCCCATCATGCCGGGTCGGGCACCTCTTGGCGGCTCCATTCTCAGCCATGACTTCGTTGAGGCTGCCCTGCTTCGCAGGGCGGGCTGGAATGTTGAAATCCGGGCGGACCTTGCAGGCTCTTATGAAGAAGGGCCGCCCACCATGATTGACCTGGTGGTACGTGATCGCCGCTGGTGTCAGGGCAACATGCAGCATATGGCGGTCCTGTTGCGGACAAGGGGGCTCACCTGGACCAGTCGGTTCCATCTCATCACGGGCATTTTCTCTTATCTGGCCTCGCCCCTGTGGCTGATCTTCATCACGGTCGGCATGGCACTCTCGCTGCAAAACACCTTTATGCTTCCGACCTATTTTGCTGACGGAGCCGCGCTGTTTCCAACATGGCCAGTGATCGATTCCGCGCGCGCGCTAAGCCTGTTTCTTGCGACCATGGCGCTCCTCTTCGCGCCGAAGGTATACGGCTTGCTCTACGGCCTGCTCAGCCGGGAATGGATAAGTACCACCGGTGTGTTTAGAACAGCTGCAGGGGTTTTCACCGAGCTTGTCGTGTCAGTCCTCAGTGCGCCAATCCTGATGGCCACGCAGACAGGCGCCGTGATCAGCGTGTTCCTTGGCCGCGATTCAGGCTGGTCTCCGCAGGCAAGGAGTGAGGGCGGCTATCGCTTGCAAACCATCCTTCGACACAGTCTCTTTCCGACATTGCTTGGCGTCGTCCTGACGGTTTCATCAGTCGCAATTTCGCCGATCTATGCTGCCTGGCTCGCGCCGGCGACAATTGGCCTGATCCTGAGTGCGCCCATCACACATGTCACGTCAAAGCAGAGCGCCGGGACGTTGGCGGCCACCGTCGGCGGACTGGTAACGCCCGCCGACATTGTGACGCCGACCAGTTTTGCCGGTGCAACAGCGGCTCAGTCGAGCTTCGCCGCTCTGAAACCAGACCGGCTGCAATACCTTATCCTCGACAGAGATCGTCAGCTGGACCGGGATGGGCTTGTCGATCCGTACTGGCCCCTGCGCCAGTACGATGTGCATGAGCCGCTAGCCACGGCCCGTGCACGGGCCGAGCGCGCGACGTCCGCCTATGAATTTGCGACCATGCTCAAACCGAAAGAGAAAATGGCGCTGTTGAATTCGACCAAGGACCTTCAGGCGATCAGCTTCAAGTTCTCGTCATTGCGGCCGAGGAAGCCGGCAGGGGTGGACCAGAGGGGTGCGGCAAGTATTTCCAGACCGAAGCGAACGCACAGGCGCCGAGGGTGATATCGCTCGACCGCGTTTCAGCTAGCGCGTAGGCGATCAACTGGCCGCCGCGTGCTGGTTCTCCATCGGCTGGGTCATCGGGCACCGCGATCACGTTGAACTGCCGGCCACTACGGGTGTAGGTGATCGAGGCGTTGATTTGCTCATCGAATTCGCGTCGGCGCGACGCAGACCAGTTAGCGACAGTCGGATATCGGAAAAATATCAATTACAGTGCCGGCGGGTGCGCAGCCTCGTCATCGATTTATGGAAGACCACAATCTGGATCGGCAGATGCGCGGGGCGATAGTGTTGGTTAATTGCGCGCCGGATCCTGTTAACCCACTGTTTTTTATATACTAAGCTTAATAAAAAATACATCGCGAGACCGTAGTGGCTCAAGGATGTATAATATTCTCTCCTGCGTTCGCGACGAACATAACATCGTTTACGTGCTGGCTGCGGTGTTGGTGTGTGCCATTGGAGCCTGCTGTTCAGTTCTCGTCTTTCGACGCGCGCAGGCAGGGCGCACCCTAATCCAGCAAAGAATATGGGCGGCAGTGTCCGGACTGGTTCTGGCGACGGGGATCTGGGCGACGCATTTCATTGCGATGCTTGGCTACCGCCCTGGCTTCGCCTTCGATTTTGATGGTGTAACGACGGTCGCTTCAGTCCTGGTGGCTATGGGTGGCCTCGTCGGCGTCAGCCAGCTTTTGATCGGCGGTACATCCCGGCTGCGCCGTCTGGTTGCCGGACTGGCAAGTGCCGCGACCATTGGCATCATGCATTTCTATGGCGCGACGGCCCTGAAGGAGGCGGCATTCATTGAATTCGACATGACGTATGTCGGCGCGGCAGTGGCGGTCAGCTCTACGCTGTTTTGTGTCGCCTTTTATGTTGGCTTCGGAACCGCGAGCCGGTTGCGGGTTGCAGTGTCGACGGCTTGCCTTCTTCTCGCAGTCGCGAGCGTGCACTTTATTGGTATGACGGCGATGAACGTGATTCCGATGAACGGCTTTCATGCAGCGGCATGGGCGGTTGATCCGGCGCTCCTCGGGGCTGTGGTAGCCGGAGGTGTCATTGTCATCATTATCGCTGGCGCGCTGGCTGCTGGTCTTGACTCCGCCATTGCAGGGCTTCGCTTTCGAGAGCAACGCAAGTTTTCGCTGCTGGTCAACGCGGCAACGGAAGCCATTCTGATTGCCGACGGCAATGACGTGATCGTAGAGGTGAACGAGGCCGCGCAGACGCTGTTCGAGCAGAGCGAAGCGAGCCTGATCGGCCAGACGGTCGCCTCACTGACCGGGCTCGACCGGGACGAGCGGTGCACGAAGGATTCTGATGACGTTTTTGTGCGTGTCGGCAAGACTGAAGTCCCCGTTGCCGTCTCCGCTCGCGATCTTGATGACAGCGGCGCAGGCCTCGCCGCTATTTCATTCTACGATCTTCGGGAACGACGCCGCAACGAAGAACATATCCGCAAGCTCGCCTATAGCGACCAGCTCACCGGTCTTCCCAATCGAGCGGCTTTCCAGAAAGCGCTTGGCGAACTTTGGCGCAGCGCCGAAGAATCCGGCCAGAAGTTCAGCGTGTTTCTCATCGACCTTGATGAATTCAAGGATGTAAACGATCAGTTTGGGCACGGTGCGGGCGACACCGTTCTCACGGAAGCCGCTACCCGGCTTCGTCTAACCTTCGGCGCAGAGGCCATTGTTTCGCGTCTTGGCGGCGATGAGTTCGCTGCGCTTCTGCCGGATGAAGATGATGACGCCAAGCTGGTCACGCTCGCTGAAGAGCTAGTGTTGAGCCTGTCGCGTCCGATCCGCCACGGAGAGGTGACCGTCCGAACCGGCGCGAGTGTCGGCATTGCTATCTCCAACACCCATGAAGGGATTATCGACCCGGCGGGACTGCTGACCGCAGCGGACCGCGCGCTATATGCGGCGAAGGGTGCTGGTCGTCGCACGTCGCGGCTGTACGATGAGGCGCTGCACGAATTGTCCGAACAGAAGCGTGTACTCGAAGCGGACCTCGTCCGAGCGGTCGAGCGCAAGGAATTTGTGCTGCATTACCAGCCAAAGGTATGCACCGATACGCGCGCGACCGTGGGGTATGAGGCCCTGATCCGCTGGAACCGTCCGGGCGTGGGCCTGGTCATGCCGGGCGAGTTCATCGAATTTGCCGAGCGCAGCCTGATCATTCAGGATATTGGCCGCTGGTGCATCTATGAAGCCTGCCGCGAAGCTGCCCAATGGGAAAGCGGCCTGTCTGTGTCCGTCAACCTGTCGGCGCGCCAGTTCATGGACCCGAACCTCAATTCAACCATCCGCGACGCGCTTCGTCGTAGCGGCCTTGAGCCGGAACGGCTCGAGCTGGAAATCACCGAAACGGCTCTCATCCAGAACATTATGGTTGCCTCGCGTATCCTGGAAAAGATCAAGAAGCTCGGGGTGAAGGTGGCGCTAGACGATTTTGGAACAGGCTATTCGTCTCTGAGCTTTATCCAGAAATTCCAGTTCGATCGTATCAAGATCGACCGGTCATTCATTTCTACGATGGGGACGGACCGCAAGTCCCAGGCAATTGTCGATGCAATCCTGAATCTAGGCAGCAGCCTTGAGATTCCCGTCGTGGCCGAAGGCGTCGAAACCGAAGACCAGGCGCGCGAGCTTCTGCTGCGCAAATGCCGGGAATTTCAAGGCTTCCTGATCAGCAAGCCGAAGCCGATTGAAACAGGCGCGTTTTCACCGCGTGTTGCTGTCGATAAAGCATCCTAAGATTAGAATTCTGTAAGGTAGGCGCGGCCTCCAATCTAAAAACGCTTTGCCTTCAAAGGCTTGATTCAGCACGGCGTTCAGCGCGCCGTGCTGCTTAGCAACTTGTTAAACCTCTCGGTCAATTTTCAGCATGTTGGTTAACGGCAGAGCTGGTATTGTTAAGAGGGTTGAGCATGATGAAACGTCAAGTGCGCTGGGGCGCGGACATTGGATACGCCAAGCCGGTCAAACCACTGGATGCCAAGGTCGTCGAACGTGAGCATGGGCTGAAGGGGTCGCTGAAGGAAGGCGAGCTTGGTTTCAGCCGGATCATAACCCGCAAGATTGCCAGGAAGGATGCCCGCGATGGAATTCCGACGTCTGAAGCGATCACCGAAGACCAGTGGTCAGAGCGTGAGCAGCAGATCGCGGAAAAATCCGAACAGGTGCGCCGCAGCCTGAAGACCTGGATGAGCGCCACATCGGCGGCCGTCCGCAATTTCATTTCAGACCTGACGCCGGCCGATATCCATCCCGATCACCTGCAGGAGGCCATCAAGGCTGAAGAAAACGAGTATCGCCACCACGAAGTCGACGACTCGACTGACGCCAAGGCGCATCACGAAGCCACCGTCATTGAGCTTGAGAGCTTCAAGGAGCGTTATGGCAACCAGCTGAACAAGCGCACGCCTGACATCAAGAAGAATGTCGAGCAGACAATTGCGATCCTGATTTTCATCCTGATCGTTGAAGGCTGCTTCAACGCACTTCTGTTCAAGGACGCTCAGTCATCCGGCCTTCTGGGTGGCATGATGGTCGCCTTCGGTATCTCGGCGGTCAACGTGCTGTTCGGGGTGACAGCAGGCTTTGTCGGGCTGAGGAATCTCAACCATCCGGACATGCACATGAAGGTGCTGGGCGGCATTGTTGCCGGCATCTGCATCATGTGCGGCCTGTTCGTAAACTTCTTCGTCGCTCACTTCAGGGATGCAGTGGAGATCGCACTGCATCAGGCGCTGGCCGATGGCTCGCTAGCCGGTTTCTCCATGTTCTCCATCGCCCCATCGGCCGTGATTGGCGACATGTTCCCGAACATTTTTGGCCTCGATAGCCTGGTCGCAATCGGCCTTCTTCTGATCGGCCTGACCGTCTTCGCAATCGCTGTGTATGAAGGCTATGACCGGATCTCGGACAAGTTCCCGGGCTATGGCCGGGTCTGGCGCAAGGAACGCGCCGCGTATGAAAAGCGCCAGCAAGTCCGCAATGGCGTGCGCGATGACCTGTCTGATTTCTTTTCGCGGTCCCGTATGTTCTTCGAGACCCAGCAGAACCGGCACATTGCCGCCAAGCGCGAGATCGAAAAGGCGATCAACCTGCTTGAGACGCGCCGCGATATCGCTGTTGAGATCGCTGCGCGGGCAGGGGACCAGGAGCGTTCTCTCAAGGTTGCGTACCGCCAGGCACACCGCCGTGAGCGCAATGCCAACCGCGAGCGCCTTGGCGAACAGGCACCAGTGCCGGCCTATTTCGACGAGATCGTGACGCCGAACCTGCCGGCCTTCGACTATTCCAAGGAACGCGAACAGGCGATGGCGGCAATCAAGCGGATCGAGCAGAACATCACAGCGCTCAACATCACCCGCGAATGGATGGAGCAGCATATCCAGCAGGTCCAGAAAGGCCTTTCCTCTATCGAGAAGCGCGTCGGAGACCACATTCAGGCGATCCGTGAAAAGCGGGAAGCCCAAGACCATGCGCGCAGCGCGTAACGGCAGGGAGAGATAGACTATGGCTAGATCTCGAGAAAAAGGGCCCTGGTTCTGGCGCGGCATGATCGGTGCCATGCTGGCGAGTGTGTTCGGCCTGTTCGCGCTCGCAGCTTTCACCGCGGCCCCTGCAACGGTTGCAGAAACCGGTTGCCGCATGGATCGCAAGGACCCGGCGCACACTGTGCTACTCATCGACCAGTCGGACCCGTTCAATCCGAACGATCTCGGCTGGGTCAATGAGTTCGTCGACAATGAAGCGCGTACCTTGCCACGCTTCGGACGCCTCACCGTCGTCACTCCGAACTCTGCAGACCCGTATGACGCGAAAATCATCTACAGCCATTGTTCGCCGGGCAGTGCAGATCATGCCAATGCCTTCCTGCAGAACCCCCGCATGATTGAGGACACCTGGCGCGAGACATTCTATGAGCCGATGGCGAAAGAGATTGAAACGGCGCTGATGGACAAGCGCCAGCCAAGTTCACCGCTGTTCGAGGCTGTGTACTCTGTAGCAGACAGGGCTGATTTCCAGTCTTCGCGCGGCGACCGGCGGATTATCCTCATCTCTGACCTGATGCAGCATTCGGAAGAGTTTTCGATGTACCGGTCGGGCACCGACAAGGAGGCCTTTTCCAATACGCGAATCGCCGGGCAGATGCCGCAGATGAGCGGCGTCGAGATCGTTGCCCGCGTCGTGCCGCGTCAGGAATACGACCTGCCCATGAGCGACGTCAAAGCCTTCTGGAACGACTACTTCGCCCAGACGGGCGCACAGTTCAGTTCAGTCAATTAGAGTATTCCGTCATCCTCATGGTGAGTGAAGTCGAACCCACGAGGATGACGGTCATTTTTGAAGCCCTCGTCCTTCGACTTCGCTCAGGATGAGGGCTTTTCTGCGCCTGTCAGATATCCAGCACGATCTTGCCGAAATGCTTCTGCGCAACCTGGTGTGCAAAGGCACCGGCAATGTCATCCAGCGCGAAATGATCGCTGATGACAGGCTTGATGCCATTGGCCTCAATCGCGTCGATCATGTCTTCCTGATGCTTGCGCGAGCCGACGGTGATGCCTGACACCGTGCCGTTCTTGCCGAAGAGCGCTGCCGTTGGCACCTCTCCAGACACGCCGGTCAGCACGCCAATCAACGAGATGTGACCGCCCACGCGGATCGCCGAGATGGACTGGGCCATCGTGCCCGGTCCGCCGATCTCGACGACTTCATCGACGCCCCGCCCGCCGGTCAGCTCATAGGCTTTCTTTCCCCAGGCGGGAGTTTCCTTGTAATTGATCAGATGGTCGGCGCCAAGTTCCTTGAGTTTGCTAAGCTTTTCGTCAGAGGACGACGTTGCGATGACCCTCGCGCCGGCCGCTTTGGCAAATTGAAGCGCGAAGACAGAGACACCACCTGTTCCCTGCGTCAGCACCCAGTCACCCGGCTTTACAGTATTCTCCACGAACATTCCGCGCCACGCCGTGAGTGCAGCGCAGGTGAGGGTCGCGGCTTCAGCGAAGGAATACCCCTCCGGCATGCGTGTGAAGGCGTGCTCGGATGCTGCGACCAGTTCGGCGCCAAATCCGTCAGCCCCGTCGCCGGGAACGCTCTGGAAGCCCGTCAGTTGAGGCCCACCGGAGTGCCAGTCGGGGAAAAATGTGGAGAGGACCTTGTCACCAGTCTTGAAGCGGGACACGCCGTCGCCGACCGCGACGACTTCGCCTGCACCATCCGACATCGGGATGCGCCCGTCGGGCGTCGGGATCATGCCCATGACAACGGCAAGGTCGTGATAGTTGAGCGAGCTTGCCTTGACGCGCACGAGAATCTGGCCTGGGCCAGCCTTTGGCTCCGGGCGGTCTTCGATTTTCAGGTTTTCCAGTCCGCCCGGCTTCTTGACCGCTGCTACTTTCATATTCGTGATCTCCCTTGATGTTGTGTTGTTGACCACACCAAAACATCGATACCGCTGCGACAGCCAAGGAGAAATCACGGTTTCGAAAGGGCTAGCCTAGCATCGCGGGTGTCCTTCCGATCCATGGCTGTGCGGCTTCAAGCTCATATGCGAGCGATAGCAGCACGCCGTCATCGCCCCTGCGGGCCGAGAACATTGATCCGACCGGGAGACCTGCATCCGTCCACTGGATCGGGACGCTCATGGAGGCTGAACCCGCCACATTCATCGGCGCTGTGAACGCTGCGAAATCGACCACTTCCTTGCGAAGCTCTTCAAATGGCCGGGTTGGGGCCTGCACACCGATCGCGGGCGGGAGCTTCGATACGGTTGGTGTGAGGATCACATCAATGTCGTCGAAGAATGAATGGTAGACCGGCTCGAAGGCCGTGAGATAGGCCTGCGCCGCGTCGAACTGGTCCTGTCTCGCCAGAAATTCCGCTGCCAGACCAAGTGTCCACGGCTCTACAAGGCTTGTGATATCGGTGTCCGGAAATTGCGCCTTTGCCTGGTCAACCAGTCCAGCTGCGCCGGAGGCCCAGAGAAGGAGAAAGTTTTCGGTAAACTCATTGCCATCGACCGGCATCGACCAGTCGATAACCTCATGACCGAGAGACCGGCAGAGTTCGGCCGTTCGTTCAATGCCGTCTCTAGTTTCGGCATCAAGGGATGCCCCATTGATTGGATCCGGTGCGAACGCAATTTTGAGGCGTTTCGTTGATGGACCGAGAATCTGACCTGTCGGCGTTAGCCCGCCATTCGGGTCTTCGCAGGCCGCAAACAGGGCTGCACTGTCACGGACGGTAAGCGTCACCGCATGCTTGATGCTAAGATCAATGCCGGATTCAGGCCGCGCTTGAATCAAGGCGCCACGCGACGGCTTCAGACCGAAGACGCCGCAACACGCCGCTGGAATGCGAATTGATCCGCCTCCGTCGCTGGCCTGCGCAAATGGGACGACACGGGATGCCGTCAGTGCGGCAGCGCCGCCAGACGATCCGCCCGGAATTCGCCCAAGGTCCCATGGGTTTCGTGTAGCGCCGGTCAGCACGGGTTCAGTGGATGAAATCAGCCCAGCTTCAGGAGTTGTGGACTTGCCCAGAACCACAACTCCGTTTTTCCGCCACTGTGCTGCAAACGCGCTGTCGCGCGTCGACATGAAGTCCTTGTACGTGCGGCTCCCGTATTTTGTCGGCGCGCCATTCCATTGTGTGAGGTCCTTGATGAACGTCGGCACCCCTCCGAAGACCCCTTGAGGCGCCGATGCAGCCTGTGCGCGCGCCTCATCGAACAGGGGCGTCGCGATCGCGTTGATCTGAGGATTGACGCGTTCTGCGCGGGCGATGGCAGCCTCCGTAAATTCAAGAGAGGAGATATCTCCAGCCGCGATGAGTTGCGCCATGCGGACGCCGTCCAATGAGTCGGAGGGTGTGGTCGAAGCGCTTAGGATCTGTGCCGGGGCGCAAGCAGTTGTGAATGGTAGCAGCGCGGCGATGGATGTGCCGGTGCGCAAAAAGTTGCGCCTTGTAAATTCGGTCATTTTGTCCTTCCGGTCTTATTCGCTTTGCACCGTGTGCTGGGTTGCGCGGGAAGGCAAGTCTTCACTCAACAATGACGTGGGACAAACGAAAAGGGCGGCAGATTGCTCTGCCGCCCTTGAAAGTGCTTCTTCCGATCAGCTTAACGCTGGACGGTGAACTCGATGCCGACCACGCGGCCTTTCTTTAAAGGTGAGAAGGTGCCGCCGCCCGGATAGGACTGGTAAGGCGTCTGAACACCGTTCGACAGCGGCCCAGGGAATGGGAGCTGGGTGTCGTTGCCGACCTGCACTTCGTCAAGCAGGTTGTCGCCGAAGAAGGAAACCGAGAAGCCGTCATATGGCGTTTCCCAGGTCAGGTCAGCGCTGAGCTGGTTCGATGCCTGGACCCAACCGAAGTTACTGTCGGTATAGGCAATGCGATCACGGAACTGGTAGTTGGCCGTGGTCACGAGCGCTCCGGAATCACCAAGGTCGAGGTCATAGATCGCGCCGACACCGTAGGTCAGCTGCGGAACGCGAGGCAGGTCGAGCCTGAGGTCCTTATCGTCGACTACGCCGTCGGTCGAGATGTCGAACTGGGCGTCGTCATATTCGGCGTCGATCATGCCAACGTTGAAACTCAACAGGAAATTGTCAGTGGCCGCCCAGCGACCTTCAACTTCAACACCCATGATTGTCGCGTCAGCAGTGTTCGTGATGTTCTGAACAACAGCGGCCTCAGGACCGGAGGTGTTCACCTCACGCTGCATGTCGCCAATCTTGGTCAGGAAGGCAGCACCGTTCAGCTGAACGCGGCCATCTTCGCTGCCCGACTTGAAGCCGATCTCGTACGCGTCAACTTCTTCTTCGTCGAAGCCGAAGTTGCCGGTCGTGTTGACGAGGTCCAGGAAGGTCGGAACGTTGGTAATACGGAAGTTGTAACCACCCGAGCGGAAGCCCTTGGTGTACGAACCGTAGGTCTGGAAGTTGTCGCTCCAGAAATACTGAAGGCCGAGCTTCGGCGTCCAGTTGGACCAGTCATCGCCATCGGTGAAGCCGTTAGGCTCGCCGGTGAACGGGTTGATGCCGTCAGTCGGGCAGGTGCCTTCCGAGATGTAGCATTCCGGACGCGGACGGATGTAGGTAACGCCGACATCCTTCTCTTCCTTGGAATAGCGAAGGCCAACCGTTGCGATCAGGTCAGGTGTGATCGAATAGTCGACGTTTGCAAACGCGCCGTAGACGGTGTGGTCCTGCGAGCCGCCGCCGTAAAAGAGTGGCGGATTGCTCAAATCGCTCAGAAGATCGCGGATTTCCGTGTATTCGAGGTCTTGCTCAAAGTAGTAGAGACCCGTGGTCAGATCCACGTTGCCAAACGTTCCTGCATAGCGAAGCTCGTTGGAAATCTGCTCCTGATTGAACTCCGCGCCGGAGTGGAACAGGTTTGCTGGTGAAGCGTCGATGTCGCTGTCAGTCAATGATTCGTATTTCCGGTAGCCAACGATGTTCGTGATCTGGCCATTGCCGAAGTCGACGTCATAGTCTGTACGCAGCGAAACGAAAGTCGTTTCGGATTCGCCTGAGCCCGGATTGTCGATCGCAAAGTCGAAGCTGTCGCGTTCATAGATGGCGCGGTTCTGGCCGGTCGGGCCGTCATTGCGGGCATCATTGTATTGACCCTTGAGAAGGAAGGTCAGGCGGTCAGATGCAAACCACTCAAGAGCGCCGCGGTAGATTGCCGTCTGTGCTTCACCGTGATTGTCGCCGTCAGCGAGGTTTTTGAAGTAACCGGCGTCCGAGTTGTAATACGCACCGAACTTGCCGTTCAGGACGCCTTCCACCAGCGGGCCGGAGACAATTCCCTGAACCGTCGAATTGAGACCACCACGATCACTATCAACCGGGCCGTCGAAACGGGCACGTGCCTTGTAGGTGAATTCGTCGGTCGGGTTACCGGTGTTCAGGACCAGAGCGCCGCCGGTGGTGTTACGGCCGAAGAGAAGGCCTTGCGGGCCGCGCAGGACTTCGACGCTGTCGAGGTCGAACAGGTCAACCACGACGCCGCTGTTCACACCGAGATAGACACCATCAATGAACACGCCAACGGCAGGATCGATCGACGGGATGGAAGAGTTCACACCCAGGCCACGGATGGCGAAGTTTGCCGTGCCGCGTGAGGTGCCCACGTCATCGAGCGACACATTCGGCGCAGAATAGCTGAGGTCTTCGAGGGTGCTGACGTTCAGGGCGTCAAGCGTGCCTGAATTGAATGCGGTGACTGAGACCGGAACGGACTGGACGTCTTCCACGTCCTTCTTCTTGGTTGCCGAGACCGTGACGGTCTGCAGGACACGGTCAACTGCGGATTCGCGTTCCTGCTCAACTTCCTGTGCATGTGCTGACCCGAAGGTCAGAGCGGTGGCCATGGCGGCCGTGGACAGGAAGAATATATTGCGCTGCATAAAATGCTCCCAGATTGAGGTTTTATCATTATGTCGTTCAGTCTGCGTCATCCTCCTGAATCGGTGGACTGGCTGCAGGTTCGAACGTCTTTGGCTTATTTCAGTCTATGCGTTTCACGCAAAGGTTGGCGTGCACATCATGATGAAATGTGCCTTCTGGTGAGGCATTCACGCATCACTTGAATTTGAGTTTTAGTGCACTAACGCACGCCATATTGCGCTTGCGAAAAGGGCCAATCCGGGTGATTCTGCCTATCCCTTGTCGGTAGGGTACCTGCGCGTTAGGCAACGATTCCAAAAATACTAATCCGTCGGGTTATTGCCGAATGCTTTCCGTTCTGGACCTTTTTCGTATCGGCCTTGGGCCATCAAGTTCGCACACTGTGGGCCCTATGCGGATTGCCCGCCGTTTTCTTCAGGAAGCGGCAAAATCCGGCAAACTGGCCGGAGCCATACGCATTGAAATCGTGCTGCAGGGCTCCCTGGCACTCACGGGAGTGGGTCATGGCACCGACAAGGCAGTGATTCTGGGGCTGATCGGCATGCAGCCTGAGACGGCGGATCCGGCAGAAGCCGAAGCAGCATTCCGCCGGACGGTTCAAGGCAAAGAGATCAGGCTGATGGATGGCCCGTCAGTCGCGTTCAATGCTGTCAGGGACATCGTATTCGACACAAAGTCCGTTCCGGACCTTCATCCGAACGGAATGGTGCTGTGCTTGTTTAGTGGTGATGCCGAGCCCGATTTCTCGCGGACCTATTTCTCGACGGGCGGCGGCTTCATCGCCTCCAGACGCCAGCTCGAAAAGCCGGTTCGCAAGGACCTCGTCGATAGTGCCAGGGGTGCGCCGCACCCGTTCAACTCTGCAAGGGAAATGCTGGATATCTGCGCAAGGCAGGGATGGCGGATCGATGAGCTTATCCTGCGCAATGAGGATGCGCGACGCTCGCGTGAAAAAACGTTGAAGCGGCTGGACACGATTGCCGATACAATGATGGCCTGTATTGATCGCGGCCTGTCGAGCACAGGCACGCTGCCGGGCGGGCTGGAAGTCTCACGCCGGGCCAGCGGCCTCTATGAGACCCTGCGCAACAATCCCGGTTCGAACGAACGCGAGCAGCTTTTCGACTGGCTGAACGTGTATGCCATGGCCGTGAATGAGGAGAATGCGGCAGGCGGACGCGTGGTGACCGCGCCCACCAATGGAGCCGCCGGGATCCTGCCATCGGTCATGCGCCACTATTGCAGCGAGGACGGCAAGCTGAACCGCGAGAACGCGCGCCGTTTCCTGCTCGTCGCGGGCGGCATAGGACTGCTCTACAAGCAGCGGGCCTCAATCTCGGGCGCCGAAATGGGCTGTCAGGGAGAAGTCGGCGTGGCCTGCTCGATGGCGGCGGGCGGACTGGCAGCGGTGTGGGGCGCTGATGCTGAAATGTGTTGCGTGGCTGCCGAGATCGGCATGGAGCACAATCTCGGCCTCACTTGCGACCCTGTCGGCGGTCTGGTCCAGATACCGTGCATCGAACGCAATGCCTTTGGGGCGGTGAAGGCGGTGAATGCGGCCCGCCTTGCCATGCAGGGAACCGGACACCACAAGGTCAGTCTCGACCAGGTGATCGAGACAATGCGCCAGACCGGCATCGACATGTCGTCGAAGTACAAGGAAACAAGCACAGGCGGCCTCGCAGTGAATGTCATCGCCTGCTAGCGGCTTGACCCGCCGTCAGCCTTCCCAGTGCAATCGGTGCGTGTCAGACTCAGGCGTATGGATGGCTTTCAAAGCAAGACACCGAGCCGGCCCGGGCTGGACTACCCGCTGGGTGATACGACGCCGAATGTCGGAGAAACGATAGAGATTGTACCCGGCGTGCACTGGGTGCGCATGCCGCTGCCCTTCGCGCTGAAGTGGATCAATCTCTGGCTCATCGACGACGGTGAGAAGGGTTGGACGATTGTCGATACGGGCATGCCCATGCCGGAAACCAAGTCGGCCTGGCGCAAGATATTCGATGAGAAGCTGGAGGGGCGGCCCGTCTGGCGCGTGATCGTCACCCACATGCATCCTGACCATATCGGCAATGCTGGCTGGTTGACGCGAAAGTTTCCCGGCGCTGAACTATGGATCAGTCGCCTCGAATATGTGAGTTGCCGGATGCTTGTCGCGGACACCGGCCGCGAAGCACCCGAAGCAGGCATCACATTCTACAGGGCCGCCGGCTGGACCGAAGCCCAGCTCGAAGACTATCGCGCGCGCTTCGGCGGTTTTGGACGGGCCGTCAGCCAGCTCCCGGATGCCTATCGGCGCCTGAGCGATGGTGACCAGTTCGAAATGGCTGGCAAGACCTGGCGCGTCGTGTCCGGTAGCGGACATTCGCCTGAACATTCATGCCTGTACTGCGATGAACTCAACGTGGTGATTTCCGGGGACCAGCTACTGCCGCGCATTTCTTCGAATGTCTCGGTGCATCCGACCGAGCCCGATGCGGATCCGCTCAAGGACTGGCTCGACAGTTGCGCAAAGCTTCGGCGCGAATTCGCCGAAGATGTACTCGTGCTGCCGGCTCACAATGAACCCTTCAAGGGCGCCCACAAGCGTCTCGATCATTTGGTCAGCGGTCATGAAACCGCGCTGAAGCGGCTTCATCAGAGGCTGGAGGAAGCTCCGCGGCGGGTCGTGGACGTGTTTCCGTCCGTGTTTGGCCGCAAGATTGGCGATGATCTCGTCTCGATGGCGACCGGTGAGGCGGTCGCGCATCTCAATTATCTGGTCGCCAGCGGCAAGGCGAGCAAAACGCGCGATAAGGATGGCGTCGACTGGTACGCAGCGACCTGACCGCAAATACGCTGCCAGCCTGCTCCACAATGGCTCAGGCAAGATTTTTCATCGCCAAGCTTTCGCCATGTCTCTACTCTAGCCCGATCAGGCAGGAGGAGAGGCATGAACGAGCGCGGCGGAACGAACCTTCTTTTTGTTTCTGGATTCGGCCTCGTCATTCTGGGGGCGGCCATTTATGGCCTGTTCGTGCTTCTCGGGATCGGTTTCGCGGTAGGAGAAGCCTCACAAGAGACGGGTACGCCTGTTTACCTCATCCTTCTTGTTCCGGGTATTGTCGTGCTCGGACTTCTTCTGCTCTTCATCAAGGTGGTCGCGGACAGGTTGGCGAGCAAGGAAGATGACCACTATTCAAAGACAGTCGAGAAATAGGCGGGGCATATGATCGTAACCATGGCAGAAACCGTTCCTGGCCGGGAGGTTGGGGAAGTGATCGGAATCGCTCGCGGGAATGTGGTGCGCACCCGTTTCTTCGGTCGCGATATCATGGCCGGCCTGCGTAATCTGGTCGGCGGTGAGGTCCCCGAATATACAAAACTAATGGCAGAAGCGCGCGAGCAGGCCCTTGACCGGATGCGTGCGGACGCCCAAAGCCTTGGCGCCGATGCGATCGTCTCGATGCGTATCACCACATCAATGATCATGGGCGGATCTGCGGAACTGCTCGCATATGGAACGGCCGTCAGACTGAAATGACAGAATCCTCCCAGACTTCGAGAACGCCTGCAGAAGAGCGGTCGTTGAAAGACAAGCTGTTGCATGAAGCGCGCGAGTGGTTCTTCACGCTCGCCATCTTCATTCCGGCTTTCTACATCTTCTCCTTCCTGATCTATGAGCAGCGCGTCATTCCATCCGAGAGCATGGTGCCGAACCTGCAGGTTGGTGACCGGGTCGCCGTCAATAAATTCGCTTACGGCTATAGCCGTTACAGCCTGCCATGGGGCGCCTGGCGGCTGATCCCCTCTGGCGAAGGACGGGTGCTGGGCGGCAAGCCAGAGCGCGGTGATGTGGCTGTCTTCATGCACCCGCACACGGACCGCGTCATGATCAAGCGGATCATCGGCCTTCCAGGTGACCGCGTGCAGATGATTGACGAGCAGCTCTATCTCGATGGGGAACCGATCGACCGGGAATTCGTCCGCCGCATCACATACAATCCGAAGGGGCGCCGCCGTACGGTGGCCCGCGAGTATCGTGAGACGGTTGGCGACACGTCCTGGCTCACGCATGACTGGCAGCAAGGGCCGGATGAGTTCAACCGGCTCGATTCCACGCCTGAGTTTGTCGTGCCTGAAGGCTATTACCTCTTCATGGGGGACAATCGCGACAATTCCGAAGATGGGCGGTCGCTGACGGGGCATTGTCCGGAAAACGCGCAAGGTGTGGTGGACCGTGCCGGTTGCTCTCTGCCGCGAGGTATTTCCGCGGAAGACGCTTCGGTCGGTTTTGTGCCGGCTGAGAACCTGATTGGGCGCGCTGACACTGTGCTCTTCTCCACATATTCATGTTCGAAGGCGGATGCCGAACCCTGTATGAAAAAGCGTCTGTGGCGAGGACTTTAGTCCAGATTCCCTTTTTGGGGGAAACTGGCGCGCGCCTTGCAGTACTGTTTGCAGTATTTGTTTCTGTGATCAGGGATGGCACACATGAAGTTCAGGCTGCTTCACTCATCGGATATGACCGACGACCTCTGGCAGGCATTTGAGCGCCTGCGAGATGCGCGCACGATCTATGACGACCCGTTCTTTGACCCGCTTTTCGCGAGGGTTGTCGCCAGTGTGCGTCCTGATGTGCGCATTGCCGTAGCGTTCGAACAGGGCGTACCCGTCGGATTCTGGCCGCTTCACCGCAGACCCGGTGCCTGGGCCCGGCCCATTGGCGGCTGTTTCTCCGACTGGCATGGTCCCGTGCTGTCGGCGCAAACCACGCTCAAGCCATTTGAATTCCTTCGCGGTGCAGGACTGCTGGGGATGTCGACCTATGGCTGGCTGCCACAGGATGCTGACAGCGAGCAGCGCCTGAGTTTCTGCGGCGCGAACATGAGCGATGTCAGCGGCGGGTGGGACGCTTTCATCGAGAACCAGAACCAGCGCTGGCCAAAGCACTTCAAGAAGATGCGTCGTCTCGGCCGCAACATTGAGCGCGATTTCTCCGATGTGGAGTTCCGCTTCGATAATGAGTGCGGAAAGACATTTGAGCGCCTCCTTGAGCTGAAACGCGAGCAATTTGCCCGCACAGGCCGTCACGATGTGCTTGCGCCACTCTGGTCGCGCCGCCTGTTTGACCGCCTTCGGACGACCAGTGGTCCACGCTTCCGTTTGCGGCTTGTAAGTCTCTATTTCGACGGCCGACACGCCGCAAGCGAGCTTGTCCTCCAGTCGGACAAGGTGATGCATGGCTGGATCACGGCTTACGAACAGGACTTTGCGCAATACTCGCCCGGCAACAGGGTTGTCCACAACATGCTGGAGCGCATTGCACAAGGGGGTCCGGCGATCTATGATGCTGGTCCCGGACTCGACCATTACAAGCGCCATTATTCCAATTATCAGACGCCGATCGGTTCCGGAGTCGTGCGCGCAAAGGCCTTCGCCATGCGTCCAGATCGGCTGCTGGGGCAGGCCTGGCGCAGTGGTGAGAAGCACCTGTCGGGCAAGCTATCGGGCGTGATGACGCAATCGCGGCGCCGACTCGATCAGATTTGCCTGGCCGAAACCCATCTTCTCAGTCGCATGAGCGGTCTAGGCCGTGCCGTGAGCCGGACGGGTGCAGCTCTGCAGCTTGCCGAGTCGGACTAACCCATCTAATCGCAATTTCGGGAAAGTGAGCTTGAGGCGGTGGTTTGAACCTGCAGCCTGTGGCGCTAGGCTGAGAGTGTGATGGGTTCTTCAACTTCCGATCAGAAGACTTCGCGGCGTGGTCCGATCATCGTGTCGCGCCATGGCCGCCCGGCTCTGGATCGCAGCGCTGGCCCCCGGCTGGACTGGCGGCAATATCGCGACTGGTGGAACCGCTACGAAATCGGCAGTCTGGCCCCCGGTCAGCCCGTTCCGGACAATCTGAAGGACGCTGTTGCCGACGCTGATATCGTGTTGAGCTCGACCGCGCCCAGAGCCGTCGAAACGGCGATTCTGGCCAGTGGCCGTGAGCCAGAACAGCATGAGGTGTTCTGTGAGGCGCCGCTGCCGCCGCCGCGCTTCAAGAACCGTAAATATCTGCCCAAGACGTGGAATGTGCTTGCGCGGACGGCCTGGCTCTATGGCCATAGCCTTGATGGAGAGAGCAATCGCGAGGCCAGGGCGCGCGCTAGCCGGGCGGCTCAGCATCTCCATGAAGCCGCTGCTGGCGGCAAAGTCTACCTTGCGGCGCATGGCTGGTTCAATCGCATGCTACGGCCAGCCATGGCGAAACTTGGCTGGGTCTGTGTGCGCGATGGCGGCGATAAATACTGGAGCTATCGCGTCTACGAGTATCGCGGAAAATCTTGAGACGTGACCATTGTGAAGGCTGCGCCTCCTGCTTAGGGTGCGCGGCAATCGCGTAATGTGCAGGAGTGATCGAATGGCCGGCAAGGCAGATCAGGCGATCGACAAGATGAGTTTTGAAGACGCTCTCAAGGAATTGGAGGACATTGTCCGTCGGCTTGAGGGCGGGGATGTTGAACTCGAGAAATCCATCGAGATCTATGAGCGCGGTGCCAGGCTCAAGGCCTATTGCGAAGCCCGCTTGAAAGCCGCCGAGTTGAGGATCGAACAGATTGTGCAGGGCGCTGACGGCAAGCCGAAAACCGAGAGCGCGAGCTTCGACTGAGGGTCTACGCATGGAGTTTGAGAAGCGGCTGACCGAAATTGCCGACAGGGTGACGGTTGCGCTTGACCAGCTTATCCCACCCGCTCAAGGGCCGGAAGCGGATCTTCTGCGTGCCATGCGGCATGCGGCGCTGGCCAATGGCAAGCGGATGCGGCCATTCTACGTCATTGAAACCGGCGCGCTTTTCGAGGCCGACGACAAGACGCTGCTTCGTACTGCGGCTGCGCTCGAATGCGTACACACCTATTCCCTGGTCCATGATGACCTGCCATGCATGGACGATGACGATCTGCGGCGCGGGCAACCAACGGTTCATAAGGCGTTTGGCGAAGCGACTGCCGTGCTTGCCGGAGATGCCCTGCTGACACTCGCTTTCAAGATTCTGGCGAGTGACGAGACCCACCCGGACCCGAATGTGCGCCTGCGCCTGATTGAACGTCTGGCGGATGCTTCCGGCGCGCGTGGGATGGTCGGGGGTCAGATGATCGATATGCTCGAGGATGACAGCCCGCGCGATCTCAACACGATCACCCGCATGCAGCGCATGAAGACCGGCGCGCTGATCTCGTATTCTGTCGAAGCGGCCGGGATTATCGGCGGCGCGAGTGAAAATGCCCGCCAGGCCCTCGCAGGGTTCGCACAGGATCTCGGGCTCGCCTACCAGATCGCTGATGATTTGCTGGATGCAACCGGTGACCAGGCCGTTGTCGGAAAGACGCTTCGCAGCGATGCGGCGGCCGGAAAGGCGAATTTTGTTACCATTCTGGGAGTAAATGGCGCCCGCGAGCGTGTGCGTCTCCTTGCCGCGCAAGCCAAGCAACACCTCGCATTTTTCCACGAACGAGCCCATATCTTGCTGCAATCGGTTGATTATGTCCTCGATCGAACGCGCTAAGACCGTTCGTAACCAACCGAAAACAGATCCTTCTGAAAGGACCGCCTGCTTATGACCGTCCCAGCCAAGACCCGCCTGCTCGACAGCGTGAATTCGCCGGACGACCTTAAAGGGCGTTCACGCGATGACCTCAAGCAGATCGCAGATGAAGTCCGCGCCGAAGTCATCGAGGCAGTGTCGGTGACCGGAGGGCACCTCGGTGCAGGCCTGGGCGTGGTCGAGCTGACCGTCGCGATACATTCAGTGTTCAACACGCCTGATGACAAGCTGATCTTCGATGTTGGCCACCAGTGCTATCCGCACAAGATCCTGACCGGTCGCAAGGACCGTATCCGCACACTCCGACAGGGGGGCGGTCTCTCGGGCTTCACCAAGCGCGCTGAAAGTGAATATGACCCGTTCGGTGCGGCCCATGCATCGACGTCGATCTCGGCAGGGCTCGGCTTTGCCAAGGCACGTGACCTCGCCGAACGTGACAACAAGGTTGTCTGCGTGATTGGCGATGGCGCTATGTCCGCTGGCATGGCTTATGAGGCGATGAACAATGCTGGCTCCGACGCCAGTCGCATGCTGGTCATCCTCAACGACAATGACATGTCCATCGCGCCGCCTGTCGGGGCGATGAGCCACTATCTGTCCAAGCTCGTCTCCTCGCGCTCCTATCGCGGCCTGCGCAAGTTCGCCAAGACCATTGTCAAGCCGATCGGTCTCGCCAATCCGGCCCGCAAGGCAGAGGAATACCTTCGCGGTTTCGCCATGGGCGGCACCATGTTCGAAGAACTTGGCTTCTATTATGTCGGCCCGATTGACGGGCATGATCTCGACGTCCTCCTTCCTGTCCTTGAAAACTGCAAGGCGATGCAGACCGGCCCCGTCCTGCTGCATGTCGTGACACAGAAGGGCAAGGGCTATGAACCCGCCGAGAATTCGGCAGACAAGTATCACGGTGTCGCCAAGTTCAACGTCGTCACCGGTGAGCAGCAGAAGTCGAAGTCCGGGCCGCCAAGTTACACCAAGGTCTTCGCGCAGAGCCTCATTGAGGAAGCACGCAAGGATGACCGGATCGTCGGGATTACCGCAGCAATGCCGGGCGGCACCGGCCTCGACCTGTTCGAGAAGGAATTCCCGGACCGGATGTTCGATGTCGGCATCGCCGAGCAGCATGCGGTGACCTTCGCCGCAGGCATGGCGGCCGACGGCATGAAGCCGTTTGCGGCGATCTACTCGACCTTCCTGCAACGCGGCTATGACCAGGTCGTCCACGATGTCGCGATCCAGAACCTTCCCGTTCGATTTGCAATCGACCGGGCAGGGCTCGTCGGGGCCGACGGTCCGACCCATGCGGGCAGCTTCGACATCGGGTTCCTCGGTGCCTTGCCGGGCATGGTCTGCATGGCCGCCGCCGACGAGGCCGAGCTGGTGCGCATGGTCCGTACGGCTGTGGAGATCGATGACGGGCCAAGCGCTTTCCGCTATCCACGCGGCAATGGTGTCGGCGTGGAATTGCCGCTCAATCCGCAAGCGCTCGAGATTGGCAAGGGACGCATCGTTCGCGAAGGCACAAGCATCGCGATCCTGTCTTATGGTGCCCGTCTACAGGAGGCGCTGAAAGCGGCTGAGATGCTTGCAGCGCAGGGCCTGTCCTGCACGGTGGCCGATGCGCGCTTTGCAAAGCCGCTCGACAAGGAGCTGATCAACCGCCTCGCCAAGGAGCATGAAGTGCTTCTGACGATTGAGGAGGGGGCGCGCGGCGGGTTCGGTGCCTTTACGCTGGAGCATCTCGCCGAGACTGGCGCGCTCGACAGCGGCCTCAAAATCCGCACGCTTCACCTGCCGGACATCTTCCAGGACCAGGATAAGCCAGAGCTCATGTACGCTGAAGCCGGCCTTGATGCCCGCAGCATTGCAGCCCGCGCGATCGAAGCGCTCGGCCGTGGCAATGTGCAGGAACTTGAACGCCTCGCGCGCGCTTGAACCTAACATTTCAGTCACCGCCTATCGCGGAAAATGCCGGGCGATTAGACTGCTGAAACGTTCAGTAAAGAGTGTGAGTCGAGTATGCGTCTGACGCTGTGTAGCGCCGTGGCGATGATAGCAATCGCTGCCTGTCAAACCACCCCCGTTCCTGTCCATCTGACTGACGCAGAGTTCGCCGAACTTGTGACTTCCGCCAAGGCAGAATGGCATCCATATATCACCATAGAAGAATATTCCGCGGCGCTGGACACGGCGACGCTGACCGACGAGCAGCGCGCCCGGCTCTTGTTCGAACGCGGCAAGATACGCCGACTCGAACGCATCAACATTCCCGGCGCCATTGAGGACTTCGAAGCTGCAAAGCTCCTTGTGACAGACACGGAGCTTCGCTCCAGCCTGGAGGCTGAGTTGGCGTTTGCGGTCAGCGACCTTGAGCAGGTGCGCGCGCGCCTCAGCGGCCTGCAGACTCTGTCGGACTGGTTCGTCGATACGGTCGCTATTGGAGACTATGAGGCGGTGGCCGAGCGAATTCGGGCATCAGGCCTTTCACCATCTGTTGAACAGGCCCGCTTTCTTGAAGCGGCAGGATATATCTGCCGCGGCGTGGAAGACGCGCCAAGCAAGGACTTCACACTTGGTGAAGATGTCGGCCATCTTGATGGCGTCAATTGGTGCGAGACGCCCGCAGAATCCTGAAACCAGTCATATTATTGCCGCGGACGATGTGTCATCTCCTCAGGCGTCAACTGTATATCAGGGAGAAGTCAAATGCTCAGATCCATCCTCGCAGGTGCAAGCCTCGTCCTGCTCGCCAGCGCCTGCGCGTCATCCACCGATGCGCCCGTTGAGCCGATAGAAACGGCGGCATCTGCAGAGCCAACCGAATTTGAACTTGCCATGGGGACGGTGAACTCGCTGGTTGAGGCTGGCAATGAGCAGATCGCTATTGATCGCCTCACCCAGCTTCTCGGTGACCCGGGCATGAACGATGAACAGATGGCCAAGGCGCTGTATGCCCGTGCCAAGCTGCGCCATGGCGGCGGGAATGATCTAACGGGTTCGATTGCGGACCTGAAGGAAATCGCCAGCGATTATGCGACGAGTTCGATCGCCGACGATGCTGCTGCCCTGCAGCTCGAGGCAGAAGCTGAGTTTGCGATGCTGAATGACATGCTGACCTCCGGTGAGCCGACGGCGATGGAACGGTTCGAGATCCTGTTCCGGCTCGGTCAGCATCAGGAAGCTGCAGACCTCATGCTGGCAGGCGCACTTGAACCTGAAAATGCCTACATCCTCGACATGTATCAGATCGGCTATCTCTGCGATGGTGATGAACTCGCCGGTCCCGTCTTTGAACTGGTTGAGCCGGATGGCACCCGCCGGTCGGTGCAGTTCTGCGAACTGGGCAAGTAGCAGACTTCCCATAGCGCGTCTGGCACGCTGATTGCTCCTCTCCCTGCAAATTTTCGGGGAGGGGACGCGATGCAAGATTTCAAGGATTTCCTGGTGGTCCTGCTGGCGGGTCTGGCGCTCGTCGGCGTGCTGGTGTTCTGGCCGGAACCTTATACGGAGCCGCTCGCGCCGGATGAAATAGCAGCCTATGAGCTTGCCATCACGCTCGAGCTTGGTGACGAGCGCAACTGACTGTCCTTTGCCTGCCTCTGCAACTGCGGGCGCGACAACAGATTACGTGTCAGCCTCTTCCTTTGCTGCAGCGCTCATGATTGATTGCGCGGGAAAAAGATATTGGAGGAAAATATGGCAGCAGATGGCAGTCCGGCATGGCCGGCAATTTCAATCGCGGAAGCCAATGCAAAACTGGCGGAGCCAGGAACACCGCTCGCGGTCAGCGAGGGCGTGATCAACGGCGTCACCATGAAGTATTATTCTGAGGCGCCGCCGACTATTCGCGCGCTCGTGGAAGCTTCGAAGGCGTTCGGAGACCGACCGCTGCTTGTCTATGAGGATGAGAGCGCCTCCTATCTGGCACACTATAAAGCGGTCAGTCATTTTGCCCACGTCCTGAAAGACAATTTCAATGTCAAACCCGGCGACCGCGTGGCGATCATCATGCGCAACTATCCACAATGGCCTGTTGCGTTTTTTGCTGCGCTCAGCATAGGCGCGATCGCGACACCAATGAATTCATGGTGGACGGCGGATGAGCTTGAGTACGGCTTACAGAATGCCGGCGTGAAAGTCGCCGTTATCGATCCACAGATCTTCGAGCGCATTCGCGAACATCTGGACAGACTGCCCGACCTGGAGTCCGTCATCATCGCTCGCGAGACTGAAGAAGAACGCAACAATCCGCGCGTTCATAATTTCGAGGATTTTGTCGGCGAGACCAATGACTGGATGAAGCTGAGAGATGTTCCGCTCCCGGACGTTTCGATTATGCCGGATGATGACGCAACATTGATGTACACGTCCGGTACCACGGGACGGCCAAAGGGTGCGGTGGCCACCAATCGCGCTATAATCTCGAATTTCCTGAACGCGATGACGTGTCAGGCGCGGATGTTTCTGCGTCGGGGCGAGGCACCGCCGGAGCCGGACCTCAGCGAGCAGCGCGCGACATTGCTTGCCATTCCATTTTTCCACGCGACCGGGGCCTTTGCTGTCCTCATTCCGACATTGCTGCGCGGCGACAAGATCGTCTCCATGTACAAATGGGATGCCAGCAAGGCGCTACCAATAATCGAGAATGAGAAGATCACGACGATTGGCGGCGTTCCCGCGATTGCCTGGCAAGTGCTCGAGCACCCGGATCGGGACAAATATGATCTGTCCTCCATTTCAGTCGTCTCATATGGCGGGGCACCATCTGCTCCGGAACTCGTCTCAACCATCAAGAAGCGGTTTCCGGATGCGGCACCCGGCAATGGATGGGGCATGACTGAAACCTGCGCGACGGCGACGCTCAATATCGGTGAAGACTATGAGCACCGGCCCGATAGTGCCGGCGCCCCCCCCCTGGCGGTCGAGCTCAAGATTGTCGGCCCGGATGGCGCGACGCTTCCACCTGGGGAAGTCGGAGAACTCTGGTGCAAGAGCCCCTCCAATTGCCGGTCTTACTGGAACCGTCCAGATGCCACAGCCGAGACGTTCAAGGATGGCTGGGTCGTCACGGGTGACCTTGCCCGTCTCGATGAGGAAGGCTTTCTCTATCTCGTAGACCGCGCCAAGGACATGCTGATCCGGGGCGGTGAAAATATCTACTGCATCGAGGTCGAGAGCGCGCTTTACGACCATCCAGCGGTGATGGACGCCTCCGTCGTAGGCATCCCGCACAAGGTGCTGGGCGAAGAGGTTGGCGCCGTTGTCCAGCTGAAGCCTGGAAAGACAGTCGGCGAGGACGAACTTCGCGCACACGTCGCCCAGCAGCTGGCCGCCTTCAAGGTGCCGGTTGAAATCCAGTTTCAGACAGACCCGCTTCCGCGCAATGCCAACGGCAAGATCCTGAAGCCAGAGCTTCGCGAGCGATTCCAGCCGCGTGGATAAAATCAGTATACGGAGTGCGAGATGAGTGTGACGCCACGAACAATTGGCGGTGACCCGGTTTATCCTATCGGGCTGGGTTGCATGAACATTACCCATGCCTACGGCCCGCCCATGGATGAAGGCGATGCGTTGAAGCTGCTCGGCCGCGCACTCGACCTCGGTTGCAATTTCCTTGATACGGCAACCATCTATGGCGCGGGCCGCAGCGAGGAGCTGGTCGGCAAGGCCATATCTGAGCGTCGCGGCGATGTATTCCTCGCCAGCAAGTGCGTCCTGTCCTTCAAGGATGGCAAGCGGATCCTCGATGCGCGGCCGGAGTCGATAAAGAAGGCCTGTGATGCGAGCCTGAAGCGGCTCGGTGTCGACATGATTGACCTTTATTACATGCACAGGCCGGACCCGAACGTGCCGATTGAGGAGTCGGTCGGCGCCCTGTCAGAGCTCGTCGATGCCGGCAAGATTCGGATGATTGGCCTGTCTGAAATGGGCGCGGGGCTGCTGCGCCGCGCGCATGCCGTCCACCCGATTGCGGCCATGCAGTCAGAGTACTCGCTCTGGGTGCGTAATCCGGAAATTGCTGTCATGGATGCGTGCCGGGAACTCGGCACAACGCTGGTCGCATTTTCGCCGGTTGGGCGCGGCTTCCTGGCGGATCCGCCTGCCGATCCTGCAAGGTTTCACGAGAGCGACATGCGGGGCATGGCCTTTCCGCGGTTCTCTGCCGAGAACTATCCCGGCAATCTTTCCCTCCTTGATGAGGCACGCGCCTGCGCGAAAGAAGCGGGGTGCAGCGTCGCCCAGCTGGCGCTCGCCTGGACGCTGGCCAAAGGGGAGCACGTCATTCCCATTCCGGGGACCACAAGTCTGGCGCACCTTGAGGAAAACCATCGGGCGGGCGCAGTCTCTCTGACGCCGGATATGGTTGCCCGTCTTGATGCGCACTTTTCGCCGGAAAAGGCGGTTGGCCCGCGCTATAGCCCTCCCGGCCAAGCCAGTGTCGATACTGAGCAATATGAATTCGAAAAGGCTGGTGCCTGAATTGGCTGAAAACGACGATATTGGCAGTTCCGGCAAGGCGGTCGCCCTTGAAAAACGAGACACGGCGCAGGATGGGCGACGATTCTCGCCCTCCGCCGGACGGAACAAGGCTGTTATCGCCGATGTGCTGTCGCGTATTCTGAAAGCGGACGCTCGGATCCTCGAAATCGCGTCCGGGACGGGTGAACACGGCGCGCATTTTGTGTCTGTCATGCCGCAAATTCACTGGACGTATTCAGATGTCGATGCGATCAGCCGTGCCAGCCAGTCAGCTTGGGTGGCACACCACAATTTTGGTGGTCGATTGACCGGCCCGGTCGAGGTGGACGCAGCCTTTCCTGATTGGGGAGATGCCGAAGCCAGAGGCGAATGGGATGCGATCTTCTGCGCCAATATGATCCATATCGCACCGTTCGAGACGGCTGAAGGTCTGATTGCCGGGGCAGGCAGGTTGCTGCGCCCAGGCGGCATGCTCATCGTCTACGGACCGTTTGCGCGCAATGGAGAGATCGCCGACTCCAATGCGCGGTTCAGTGAAGACCTGAAGCGCAGAGACCCGTCCTGGGGCGTCCGCGATCTTGACCGGGATATCGCGCCGCTTGCAACCAGTAGCGGACTGGAACAGACCGACATCATCTCAATGCCGGCTAACAACCTCATAGCGGTATTCCAGCAGACTTGATTGGGACTATTCTGCCGCGACCAGATGCGCAGGCCTGCGAAGCTCTACGGGTAGGGCATCGCCCATCAGGTCTATGAAATTATCCGCATAGAAACAATCTATCGCTGACTGTGGCAGGCCCTCGAGGCAGGAGTCGAACCGCTTTACCGGGTTCCGACCACCTTCGACATGAGGATAATCGGAAGAGAAAAGGCAGACCTGCTCACCGGCATTCCGGATAACCCAGCCGACATCCTCGTGCGGGTAGGGCGTTACGCGCAGCTGTCTCTGGACGATCTCTGATGGCTTCGACGACAGCTTCTGGAGACGCTCCTCATTGCGCATGAAGGCGTGGGCCGCTGAATCCATGCTGCGCATCCAGCCGGGAAGCCATGACGCGCCAAGTTCAATTGCTCCGAATTTGAGGTTCCGGAACCGGTCGAACACGCCATCGAAGATCAGCGTCGCGAGAGTCTGCATCGCTGAATTCGGGATTGGCATGTAGCTGATCGAAGTGAAATTATCGTCGCCGCCATGAAAGTCCGGCACGGGTGGCAGGCCGTTTTCCTTGTAGACCGGGTTCATCTTGTCCTCATAGCCAACATGGAACAGCATCGGCACGCCGGCTTCCTCTGCCATTGCCCAGAGAGGGTCGAGGGACACATGGCTTGGCGCATGGTTCCGGGGGCACCATGACGGCATGATGAGACCCCTGGCACCGATATCGATGGCCTTTCGAGCCGTTGCGACTGCGCCCTCAAAGGTCTCAAGTGGCACATATGCCGTTGGCAGCAGGCGGCTGTCGACCGAGCAGAAGTCCACCATCATCTGGTTATGGGCATCAGCAACGGCGTAGCAAAGTTCCATGTCGTCACTACGGTCGAGCCCAAAATTTCCGAGGGCGTGCGTGGTAAAGACAAGCTGGCTCGCAACCCCAAGAAGATCGACGACGGAGGGCCGGTCTTCTCTAATGAAGGCGCCTTTCGCTTCATAATTCTTTCGGAGCATCAGGTTTTCGTCCGCGCCCGCGCGAAACGCCGCGTCGGCATGTTTCTCGCGGGCCATCCTGAAATGCTCATGGCGTTCCATCCGGGCCCGGAACACAGGTAATTCGTGATATCGCTGTCGAAGCCGGTGTTCGAGGTATGGGTCAAGGCAGTCCACCATCTCCATGAGATGGCTGTCCGCATCGTGCACGAGCCTTCCTTCAATATAGGCCATTCGTTCCTCCGCTTTTTCCCTCATTCATTCACAGGATGTCAGGCGCAGCAAGTGAATTGGAATGAAGCGAGGTCTGTCAGAGCCAGCGCATGCGCCGGAACACAAAGATCATGACGGTGGTGAGCGCAACCATGCCTAAACACAGCAACGCGAAGGCGGTGTGGCTGGCCGTACCAGGCATGCCGCCAACATTGACGCCGAACAGGCCGGTGACGAAACCCAGCGGCAGGAAGATGGCAGAGATGATCGACAAGACAAACAGCCGCTGGTTCATCCGTTCTCCGCGTTCTTCGATAATCTGCTCCTGCAGCATGCTGGATCGGTCACGGATATTGTCCAGCTCTTCGCCAATGCGGGTAACGCGGTCAGCAATTTCACGCAGATGCAGGGCTTCAGTAGGCGAGAAGATTTCAAGCCCTTCGCGGGTCATCTGCGATAGTGCATCACGCTGAGGGATAATATAGCGGCGCAGTTGCAGGACCTTGCGCCGAAAGCTTCCGAGCGCAGACTTGGAAAGCTTGGCGGCTTCCTCGATCACCTGGTCCTCGAACTCGTCAGCCTGGTCTTCGAGGCTGGATATAACGGGCTCAATCTTGTCGGTGAGACGTCCTGCGATATAGGTGACGATAGCACCAGATGATTCCGGTACGTCGCCCTGCATGATGCGGTCGCGCAAATCCTGCGTAGCCATGATGTGAAAGGCCCGAAGAGACACGACGACGCCGGGCGTTGTCCAGATCCGGATGGCAACCATGTCTTCAGGTTCTGAGCCGTCATTCATGTTGACGCCGCGCAGATTGATCAGCAGGCCGGGGCCGTGCTTGACGC
>Ga0310345_10000479_pt1 | contig 59619 bp, 64 predicted proteins | sample HC15DNA20500_MG_FD_204667 | JGI IMG/M metagenome (GOLD analysis project Ga0310345, IMG submission 204667) | Marine microbial communities from station ALOHA, North Pacific Subtropical Gyre - HC15-DNA-20-500_MG | ecosystem: Environmental > Aquatic > Marine > Oceanic | place: Pacific Ocean: North...
AGGGCCATTCTGTCGTCGGTCATCGTCTTCTTCTCCAGGTTCGAGTTCGCATCCGAACCCTACCAGAAGATCGACGGTGGCCACCCTCTCAGAGAAACCTTCCTACACCACCCCGTGGGACACGACCCCCGGTCTCTCCTGTGGGCGCCATCGGGGATGGTCCCCGAGCAACCACAAGGAGTTTTCGTCATGGCCACGATCGCCAACCTCACCGTGAAGAACGATGGCAGCATGGAAGGCATGCTCGCCACCCTGACCGTCCAGGCCCCGATTGCCATCGTCCCCAACGCCCGCAAGGTGAAGGACAGCGAGCCCGACTACCGCATTTTCAGCCGCAAGACCGGCTATGAGCTGGGTGGCGGCTGGAACCGCTTCTCCCAGACCACCGGCGCCGAATACACCTCGGTGTCGCTGATGGCGCCGGAGTTCGACGCTCCGATCTACGGCAACATCGCCAACGCGCCGGGCGACGATCCGGCCAAGAAGGTCATCATCTGGAATCCGCCGGCCTGACCCCCACAGGCCTGCGGCGGCCCCGCCTCCAGGCGGGGCCGAAAGCCTGCAGCGACGCTGGACGGCGGTCAGTCTGAACCGCCGCCCGGTCCTGATTTTTTCTGCCGCGCGATGAATTTCTGAACGGCAGGATGCATGGACTCGTAGAGTGCGGGTTCGGAATCGCGGGTCCATTTATCGTTGAAGACCAGAGGCTCGTTCCGCTTCCAGGCATCGATGTCATAGCCTTCGGCGCGCAGGGCGGCCTCTGCGACGTCCGATAGCTCGAGTTCAGCGGGCTTCATGTGCGCGAACATGATGGTCGGCACCGCTTCTGCCGATTGCAGACGGTAGCCGCGGCTGTTCGCGCGCAAGACCGCCTTGGGCTTGTTATATCCCGCCGCAACCTCACGGCGGATCGTGTCATAGGTCATGACCGTGAGATCGCGTTCAGCGCCATAGCTGGCGAGACGCATTTTGCGTGCATCATGATGCTCGAATTCTGCCGAGCGACCGATCACCAGCACATAGCGGACCGATAGCCGGTGCTGCGCCATCGGCGCAGGCACCATCAGCGGCCGCAGCTTGTCACGCAGTCGATCCGGGTGCTGGCTGACATAGTCGCGCCACACGTCGATCTGTGCGACCGCATCGTTGAATTCGGTACTGAAAGCTTCGTTCTTGCTGGATTTCTTGAAGATGGGCTTGCTGCTGTCTTCCAGTTCCACCAGCACCAGTCGCCACTCGATGCTCGACTTGGTGAGATAGGCGTAGTCGGTTGACCTTTCGCCTATAGGAAACTTGGCGATCACGCTGTTCATGTGAACGCGATGGTTGAGGATGTCCGGCGTCGGCATGAACCGCGTGTTCGCCTCGAAGAACGCCTGGACGGCATTCTCATTTGCTTTGGGCGTCGCGATCAGGTCATCGAATTCAGCGAGCCTGGCTTCAAGCTCGCAAGATAATGATTTCGGCAAGCCCATCGTCTCCCTGAATTGATCATGCAATCATCCTGAATCTGTACGCGGATAGCGCAAGCGCTGACCATCAGATTCTGCGTGCCATCAGCGAGCAACCGGGCGGCGCGGCACGGAACCTGTCGAAGCAGAAGCCCAACCTCGCTCGTATGTCGGCGCTGATCCCTGTGGCCGAAGCCCGGCCTCCTTCAATCAACCCGTAAAGGGTCCGCTACGCAAGCGTGCGGCCGCTTGGGGCGAGCCCCGGCGCGGTGATTGCGGCCTGGCCCCGGCCTGCGGGGCACCTGTCGAGCGGAGGATGGTCTTCCGCTCCCACGACAGGAGTTCAGTCCATGCCGCTCAAGACCGCCCAGTCGCTCGCCTGGAACCTCGCCAAGACGCTGATGACGATCATGGTCATCGTGCGGACCGGCAACGGCTACGCGGTGATGCCCTGGGACGAGTTCGACGGCAATCCGGCCGAACTGGTGCACGAATATGATCCCTTTCCCTCCTGATCGGAAAGACGATCCCGCCTTTGCGAAGCGGCGCAATATCTGTTTCGCTTCGCTCTTTCCGGCGCTATATTGCTTTGGCAAGACAAGCGCTGTGGAGGTGGTGGCGGGCGCGTCCGACGATCATTCGTCATGCAAAGGACGCCTCTCATGACCATCTTTCTCGTTCTCGGCCTGTTTGCCGGTCTCTATATGCTCTGGTTGCTCTTCAGCCTCGCCGTCTATGCGCTGCCGCTCTACGCCGGCATCGGCCTTGCCTTCTGGATGCACGGAGCCGGCTTCGGTTATGCGCCATCGATCCTGGGCGGCTTTGTGGCCGGTTTCGCGACGCTGTTCGCCGGACAGTTGCTCTTCGTGCTGTCGGGCTCGCCGCTGCTGCGCCTCGCTCTCGTGCTTCTCTTCGTCCTGCCAGCGGGCATTGCCGGCTATCAGGCCGTCCATGGTGTTTTCGGCCTTGCGATCGATCCCGGTGCGACGCTTACCATCCTGAGCGGTCTGGGCGCCACCCTGATCGCGGGCACGACCTGGACCCGGCTGACCGGCTTCGAGCCTGCCGGGCAGGTTCAGCAGCCGATGGCGCCATCGCTTCCCGCCGCCGAATAAGCGCGGCGTGAGACAACGCGAAGTGGATCGCCGCCAGGTGCGATGGGACGGTCATCGGCTGGATGCCCGGCGGCAGGCCTGACGTCCCCCACATATCTGCGATAGCGCCGCGACAGGCAGCCCTGTCCATTGCGAAGGAAGGCACACCCGATGCGCCGGGCTCGTTCTATACCCATGGCCGCCCAACCTCCTGATGCCGGAATCGCCAGCCTGTTCCCCGTTTTTGCCCGCCCGCACCAAAGCGGCCTCGGTTCGATGCGCGTCATGCCGACAGAATCGCGTACCGCTCGACGGGCTTGCCGCAACGGCCGCCTGCCCATTTTCTTCCCCCGGCGTGCCGCCGTTCCTCGCGAACCCAAGAAAACGGGCGGTCGGCCGTCCTCCGCTTTGCTGCGGGCCGAAGGCTGCGGCGCCCGTCGCCTGTCGGCTCCCCTTGCGCATCGAGGCCGCGATGGTCGCGGGCTCGAAGCAAAAGGAAGACAGGCAATGGCAAAGATCGGCAGCTTCAAGAAGGTTTCGGGCGAACTCAAGGGCGATATCGTCACGCTCGGGCTTCAGGCCAAGGCGGTTCGCTTCGTCCCGGACAGCGAGGCCAGCGGCAACGCGCCCAGCCACCGCATCTATGTGGGAGACGCCGAGATCGGCGCTGCCTGGGAAAAGCGGACCAGTGATGATCGTCCCTATCTCTCGGTCAAGCTCGACGATCCCAGCTTCGTCGCCCCGATCTTCGCGCAGCTCTTTCACGCCGAGGATGGCACCTTTGATCTGGTCTGGAACCGGCCCACCCGCCGCGCGCGGGACTGAGCCGGACAGGGCGTCACCCGGTGCGAACCGGGTGACGCCGCTGCCTGCGGCACGAAGGCTGGCAGGATCGCGCCAAGGGTCAATCGTCGGGTCGAACGAGATCCATATGACTGACGCCCAGCGCGCGCGACAGTTCGTAGAGGGTGATGACGGTCGGGTTGCGCCGTCCGCGCTCGAGGCTGCTCAGATATTGTTGACTGAATCCCGAGCGTGCCTCCACCTCCTCCTGCGTCAGGCCTTTCTCCCGACGCAGGCGGGCGAAGTTCCGGCCGACCAATATGCGCATGTCCATGCACCTATGGATCGGAAATTACATACTATAAGTTTATGAACTATAGTATGTAATGGCAGTCGGGAGCGAGGCGAATGTTTTTGTCGATGACGGGAGATAGCCGGACTGCGCTGCGCGATTTCAGACTGCCCGGTCCTTACCGGGCTCGCTTCCCGGCGGCCGTTCGACTCGGCATGGTCATGGCAGACGTTCGCCACGCTACCGTCGCCGGCTGCCCATCCGGAGGCATCGCGGACATAACCCGTTCTAAACCCGCGCAAACCATCTGTCGGACAAAGAGTCGTCCAGCCGCTCGCACGGCGCTAAACAGGACCGATCCAAAATGGATGGTTTGTGAGGGCGACAAACTGGCCTGCGCCTCGCCGTGTCCGATGCGGTGACCGGCGTCAGGCTTGAGGTGAGGAAAGGATGCTTGCGCATGACGATCGAACCCTTCGAGGATGTTCCACCTGGTGGTGACCTGCTCACCGCTTACGATCTGGCGCATCTTGCAACCTATATCCATCTGCTCGATGCCGAGAAGGCGCCGGAAAACCCCTGGCGGCAGGCTGTCGCCAGTCTGTTCGGGATCGACGCGGCACGCGACCCTGGCCGGGCGCGACAGGTCTATGAGTCGCATCTCGACCGTGCCCGCTGGATGGCCGAAGTGGGCTACCGGCAACTCGCCGAGCGCGAATTGCAGCGGCGCGACTCGCCCGGCAAGGACTGACAAAGACCGTCCCGGTGCGCCGATGACGCCGCACGGCGCATTATTCGCGTGGCGCTGGCCGCGATAGCCTGTCTTCCCAAAAAGATAAGGGAGAGGACCATGTCGCCAGCCGACGTCTGGCGCGCGAGTGAACCCGCGCGTCTTCCCGACAATGCCGATATCGGCATCGCCGCCTTCGAGTTCCTGCGGCGTAATCCTGCTTACAACCATGATTTCGATCAAATCGCCCGTCGGAAAAACCCTGATCGAAAGGAGGAAGCTTTCACCGCCCAGCGGTGGGGGCTGCGATTTCCTGGTCGATCCTGACCGACCCGCTCCGCCGGAAAGGGTGATCTGGCGCGCTGACGTGAACCGCTTCACGGTGCTGATCGGTCCCGCGCCGACGCATTTTGAGGGAGCCCGCCTGATCGAACTGGCCAGCATGCCGGCCCTGTCGGTCATCGAGCAGGGCGACGATGGCACCCATGCCGTCCTGGGGCAGCGCGAGACGATCACCCATCTGCGCATCGAACCGGACGCACAGCGCTGGGGGAGCATAATGTTGCCACTTGAACCCCATCAACGCACCCGCGCTCGGGCCGCCCAATGGCTGCTCACGCGGCTCGGCGGAGAAACGCGTGAGCCGTCCCCCGAAGCCCTGTGGGATACGCTGACAAGACGATCGCATCTACACATCCTCCTGCGGCTCCTCGACGGGACGCGCGCAGGCATTCCATTGCGGGAACTCGCCGCACATCTCGTCGATCCCGACATCAGGGCCATGTCGGCGGCCGCCTGGGTCGATAGCGCCGAACGCAAGCGTCTGCGTCGCTGGCTTGCCGAAGCCATGCGACTTGTTGACGGACAATATCGCAACTTGCTGGGCGGCCCATAGGGACATTTTTTCTTTTTCTGCCTGTCCCTTCTTTGACGCCATCGTGCTCGCCAATCCTGCCCTCCTCATCGCCGGTCAGCGCTGCTGCTGCCGGCCCTTGTCAGGAGGACGCCCATGGAGCCGCAGCAACCCGCCGCTCGCCCACGCTATCTTGCCGAAGCCGATCCGGCCGCGATCGTGCGCCCGCGCTATCTGAAAACCCCCGACGCCGCGACGCACCTCGGCCTGTCGCCGCGCACGCTCGAAAAGCATCGCTGCTATGGCACCGGGCCGGTCTATCGTCGCCTCGGCGGCCGGATCGTCTATGCGATCGACGATCTCGATGCCTGGGCAGCGCGCGGCACCCGCAAATCGACCTCCGATCCGGGGACCGGCACTGTCCTGCCCGCGCAGCGCCGGTTCAAGCAGGTCTGAACGGCCATGTCGCTTCGTGTCCGTCCCGATCCCGGCGAACGCGCCCAGCTCGACCTGTTCCGGTCGAGTCCAGGCGAGATCGCGCCGCGTGATGCGCAGGATCTCATGTCCTGGCCGTTCTTCAGCCTGTCCAAATCCCGCCGCGCCACGCCGATCGACTTCCGCATGGGCGAGACGTGGATCTCGGTCGAAGCCGTGCCCGATCATGGCATGGCGACCATCTGGGACGCCGATATCCTGATCTGGGCGGCGAGCCAGCTGATCGAGGCGCGCGATGCCGGGCGGGCCACGTCGCGGCTCATGTCCGCGACACCGCATGCGATCCTGACCTTCATCGGCCGCGGCACGGGCCGCGACAATTATGATCGCCTGAAGGCCGCGCTCGACCGCCTGCAATCGACCACTGTCGCCACCTCGATCCGCCAGCAGCATCAACGCCGCCGCCATCGCTTCTCCTGGATCAACGAGTGGCAGGAGCGGCTCGATGGCCAGGGACGCCCGCTCGGGATCGAGTTGATTCTGCCCGACTGGTTCTACGCCGGCGTGCTTGATCGGGCGCTTGTCCTGACCATCGACCGCGCCTATTTTGCGCTGACCGGCGGCCTTGAGCGCTGGCTCTACCGCATCGTGCGCAAGCACGGCGGTCGGCAGGCTGCGGGCTGGAGTTTCGATTTCGAGCATCTCCATCTGAAGTCGGGCGTGCTCTCGCCGCGCAAGCGCTTCGCGTTCGAATTGCGCGCTATCGTGCAGCGCCAATCGCTTCCAGGCTACCGCCTCTCGATTGATCACGGCTTTGGCAAGGAGCGGCTCGCCTTCGCGCCGATCCCCCTCGATCCGCTCGACGTGGCGATGCGCCGCCTCAAGCTTCCAGCCTGTGGATAAGCGCCATGGGACTCGTCCTATCAGGAACCGCCGGACTCGTCCTATCGGGAACCCGAGAGTCGTCCTATCAGGAACCGCGATGCGCCGGAAACCCGCAGAAATCCGCGCGAAATCGGCTCCCCTCTAACCATCCTAATAGAGAAGAATATTTCATATTCTTCCTAACCGGCCGCGCGCCTGTGGAAAAACCGGCCCACAAGTGGTGGACAGGCGGTGCAGCACAGACGGCTTCCCGGTCTGATCCCATCGTCTGGACCGGCCATGTCGGCGACCGTTCGCAGGCTCAAGCTGTCGATGAGGCCTGCCGCATCGATAACCGGCGCACTCTTGGCGGCAAGATCGACGCCGAGGTGCTGCGCCGCGCGAGCGCGCATATCGCCGCCGTCCTGCGCTTCGGTGACGCGCCAGCCGCATCTCCTCTTCCATCCTCTCCTCTTGCCGGAGACTTGCCATGACCCAGTCGCCGCTCGGCGAACGCGTGCCTTCGAGCATCGCCGCTCCGCTTCGCCATGACCACACCGAGATCGAGCTGATCTGGATCGAGAAACGTCTCGAGTACTGGATCCGCTTCGGCCGGATCTCCGGTGAGCGCATCCTCACGCGCAAAACGCGCATCCTTTCCTTCCGGCCCGATGCCGTCATCGCCTTCGTGCGCTGGTCGGCCAATGACTATGGCACCGTCCATTCGCGCATCGACATCCTGCGCGCGGTCCGCAGCCGTGAGCCCTATACGACCGTGCCGTTCGTGCGGCCGGGTGGCGAACTGCTGCTCTCGATCCAGGGCTGGCCGAGAGTCCGCTCGGTGATCGAAGCGATCGACCAGGTGGAATCCGTGGGGCTCGATCCGTGCGATATTGCGCCCGACCATTGGCGCCATGTCCACAACCGGCTGAGTGCGGGCGAGCCGTTCCGCGCCTATACGGCGGAGCGCCACCAAGCCTGGCTCAAGCGCAAGGCGCTCGGGCAATGAGCCGGCTTCCGCTCTCGCATTATGTGCCGCATCTGACCGGCGTGGCGATCGGCATGGCGCTGAGCACGCTCATCCTGCCCATGCCCAAACTGCTGCTCTGGAATGCCAGCGCGAGCGCACCGACTGGGCTCTATGCGATCAATCCGCTGCGCAAACCGGCGGTCGGCGACATGGTCGCCGTCACGCCGCCACTGGCGCTCGGCCGGATCATGGCGCAGCGCCATTATCTGCCCATCGGCGTGCCGCTCCTCAAACATGTCGCCGCGCGTCCCGGTGCGCTGATCTGCCGCCGCGATACGGCGGTGACGATCGACGGGCGCCGCGTCGCGATGGCCAGGCCCGCCGACAGCCATGGCAGACCCTTGCCAGTCTGGCGCGGTTGCCGCGTGCTGCGCGATGGCGAGCTGTTCCTGCTCAACCCGGCTCCCGACAGTTTCGACGGACGCTATTTCGGAGCCGTTCCGGCCACGGGGCTGCTTGGGCGCGCGACGCCGATCCTCACCCGCGACACGCCGCACACGCCGCTGCGCTGGCGTGGCGGCCGCGCATGTTCTGCGCATTCCATCACCCCTGAAGGAGACGTTCCATGCAGATAGGTTGCTTTGAACAGTCTGGCGACGGTTTCGTCGGTCGTTTGCCGACGCTCACGCTCGACGTACCGCTACGGCTCGTGCCGACCGGCTTTACCGGGCATGGCCGAGCGCCAGATTGGCGTGTCCATCTCGCTGACGACGGCGCGCCTGAAGGCATTGGACTGGAAGTAGGATCGGGCTGGAATCATGATGGCAAGGCAGGTGGTTTCATCACCGTCCAGCTCGATTGTCCGTCCTTTCCGCGCCCGGTTCGCGCCAATCTTCTGCGCTCCCACCGCGATGACGAAGCGCATGTCCTGCTCTGGTCGCCGCGTCTGCGGCGACCCAATGCGGAGCAGGCATGATGCGTATCCGTTTCGCGCCGCGTCCTCACCGCCGAGCCTTTCGCCGTGCTGTCGCTTCGGCGTTTGCCGGTAGCGCCGCCTTCCTCTTCCCGGCCCTCTTGCTGCTGTCCCCGGACGCCGCCGTCGCGCAGGTCACGACCGTCGCCGGGCATCCCTATTCCGGCCACGTCACCGAGGCGGCGCAACGCTTCGGCATCCCGGAAGCATGGATCTGGGCCGTGATGCGCGTTGAGAGCAATGGCGATCCGGGGGCAATCTCACGCGTCGGCGCCATGGGTTTGATGCAACTCATGCCGGCGACCTGGGCGATGATGACCATGCGCTATGGTCTGGGCGATAATGCATGGGATGCGCGCGCCAATATTCTTGGCGGTGCTGCCTATCTGCGCGAAATGGTCGACCGCTATGGCGATCTCTCCGCCGCGCTCGCCGCCTACAATGCCGGGCCGGGCCGCGTCGATGACTGGCGCACGCGCGGTCGCGCTTTGCCCGCCGAGACCATTGCCTATGTCGCAAAGATCGCGCCGATGGTCGGCACGTCCGCCGTCGCTGCGCCCGCCGGTCTGTCTGCCGGATCGCGCGCGCCGATCGCACCGGTCGCGCCGTCCTGGCGCAGCGCGACGTTGTTCGTGCTGCGCGGCAACGGCGAACCGGACCGCGACGAAGCGGCATCGGGCGCTACGTCGCCCGCGCCGACCGAGCGGCTGGTCGCCGTCCCCTCTGCGCCGCCTGCCATGCGGTCTTCGCGCGCCGCCATCCCCGCTGCGCATGGGCTGTTCGCGCCTGTGTCCGGGAGCAGCGAGCAATGAGCCGCGCTGGCGTTCGTCGGCGTCTTTCAGCGCAGGATGGAAAGCGCTGGAAAGGAAGGCAAGTCACAGGAATCGAAAGAAAAAAGGGATGGCGAGATAAAAGGCATGCCACCTGCGCGGTGTCATATGCTTGTGGTTGTACGGTTTTTTCGGGTGGCATCGGAAGCGACCGGGTGGCGCATTTCTTCGATTGTGCCGGGATTTCAATGCGTCAGCGGGTGGCAACGGCTTTTGCGAGCCTGTCATGATCACCGGCGACGATGATTTCGAGGTGCGGCCGGGAAGGAGCGGCGATGCGGGGCGCGGCTCGGGGCGCAAGGCACAGAGCCTTGCCGCCCAGGTGAAGCGCGCCGCCGCGAAGGCGGGCTATAGCCGCAAGGGACCGTCGCGGGGGCGTGGGACCGGGCGTCATGGCCGCGGCCGCATCGCCCGGCTCAATGCCCGTTCTCCCGCCAATGCCCGGCGCGTCGTCATCAAGGCCCGCGTCGTACGGCACAGTGGCAGCCGCTATCGCGCAGCGCCGCTCGCCCGGCACATCGCCTATCTGAAACGCGACGGCGTCACCCGCGACGGGCGCGACGCCAGCCTGTTCGATGCGCGCGGCGATGCTGCCGACGGCAAGGCCTTTGCCGACGTCTGCGAGCAGGACCGGCATCATTTCCGCTTCATCGTCAGCCCCGAGGATGCGGCCGATCTGGCTGATCTGCGCGCGTTTACCCGCGCGCTGATGGACGACATGGCGTGCGATCTCGGCACAAGGCTCGACTGGGTCGCGGTCGATCACTGGAACACCGATAATCCGCATATCCATGTGCTGGTGCGCGGCGTCGACGACACCGGCGCCGATCTCGTCATCGATCGCGACTATGTCCGCGAAGGCCTGCGAGACCGGGCACAGGCGCGCGTCACGCTCGAACTGGGGCCACGCAGCGAACAGGAGATCCGGACCGCACTCGAAAAGGAAGTCGAGGCCGATCGTTGGACCAGCCTCGATCGCCGGCTGGAACGCATGGCCCAGGAGATGGCCGGCACCGTCGATCTGCGGCCGCAGACCGGCGATGATCTGGAAATGCACCGGCTGCTGACCGGGCGGGCGCAGAAACTCGAACGGCTTGGCCTTGCCGATGCTCAGGGACCGGCGGTCTGGACGATCCGCGCCGATGCGGAGCAGACATTGCGCGATCTTTCGATCCGCACCGACATCATCAAGACCATGCACCGCGCCATGCAGGGGCAGGCCCGCGCGCTCGATCCCGCCAGCCTCGCCTTGCACGGCTCGACGCCGACCGATCCGATCATCGGGCGGCTGGTGGAACGCGGGCTTCATGACGAGCTGGCAGGCACTGCCTATGCCGTCATCGATGGTGCGGACGGGCGCACCCATCATCTGCGGTTTGACGATATCGACATGACCGGTGATGCCAAAGCCGGTGCCATCGTCGAGACGCGCCTCTGGCAGGACGCCAGGGGCAACAGCCGGCTGTCACTGGCCACGCGCTCCGACCTCACGCTCGCCGAACAGGTGCAGGCGCCCGGTGCGACCTGGCTCGACCGGCAACTCATCGCGCGCGAGTCCGTAGCGACCGGCAACGGGTTCGGGCAGGACATCCGCGATGCGATGGACGCCCGTGCCCACCATCTTGAAGCCCAGGGACTCGCCCAGCGGCGGGGAGCCGGTTTCCTGTTCGCCCGCGATCTCATCGCGACGCTCCGGGAGAAGGAGATCGAGCAGCAGATCGACGCCATTGGCCGGCGCACGGGTCTTGCCCATCAGCCTTCGGCGGCGGGCGATTATGTGAGTGGCATCTATCGCGAGCGGGTCACGCTCGCCTCGGGGCGCTTCGCAATGATCGACGACGGCATGGGCTTCCAGCTCGTACCCTGGCGGCCGGCACTCGACCAGCATCTGGGGCAACATATCGCCGGCACCATGCAACCCGGCGGCGGAGTGGACTGGTCGCTCGGGCGCAGCCGGGGGATCGGGCTATGATCCGGTTTTTAGCCGGTGGTATCCGGTGCCGCAGCTCCCATATGCTATGCGGCAAGCATGGAGGAAAAGATGGTCCCGTTCACACACAAATATGCCGATAAAGCGTGGATCGAGTTCGAGAAAGATAAAACCGGCGGATTTGCTCCGGTTGGGCTCACCATCATCGCTAACATCCCTTTGGCTCGTGCATCTTCGGGCTATCAGGCATCGCGCGTCGTCGAGTTGGAAAATGCAGCGGTTGCTTATGCGAAAAAGCTGGGCGTGCCAGTGACGTTTCGGAGCGAAAGTTGAGGGGGGGGGAGGTTGCATTTAAGACAGGCGCCCCGCTGCCGTGAATGGCCTTGCTGTGCGGATCGATGTGGTGACACCGGCTCCTGTGAAGCGCAGGTCAGAAAAAGCGCATGGTCTAAATTCCGAGCTGCAACACGCCATAAATGTGGAGATTCTTGACATTTGCGCAGGTATGACCCACGTTACTCAGAGCAACGCTAATCGCTGTCCCGATTCTTCGGGCAGCAAATCCTATGGCCACCGCATGGTGGCCATAGCTGTTTTGGGGGTTCGTCATTGCACATTTTGTACGTCGACGAATCGGGCGATCTGGGAGCCATGCCAGCGGCACCGCTTCCGTCGGGAAATGATCAGCCGGTTCTCGTGCTCGGTGCCCTCATCATAGATGCCAGCCGACTCGAAGCCGTCACCCAGGATTTCCTGGATCTCAAACGTCGGTGGTTTCCTGGCCTGCCTTACCCGTCATCCAACCATCTTGATCGGATCATTCCTGAGATCAAGGGCGGGGACCTTCGTCGGAACCTGACACGATCGGGGCGTAATCAGCGCCGTCACGCGACGGGTTTTCTCGACCAGTTGCTGACCATGCTGCAGGGCCATGGTGTGCGCCTGATTGCCCGGATCTGGATCAAGGCGCTGGGGCAGCCTTTCAATGGCAAGTCCGTCTACACCTCCTCGATCCAGGGACTTTACACCTATTTCGACCAGTTTCTGGCTAACGAAGGTACGTTTGGCTTCTGCATCGCAGACAGCCGCGACCATCTTAAGAACGTCAATGTCGCCCATTCCGTTTTTACGCAGAAATTTCGGGCCTCATCGACTGTATATACCCGCATTCTCGAATTGCCGACGTTCGGGCACAGCGAGAACCATGCTGGTATCCAGATCTGTGACATCATCTGTTCGGCTCTTCTTTACCCGATCGCTGCAGAAGCCTATTGCACCGGCTATGTCGCCAATGTGCATGTCCAGCCTGGCGCCGCAGCTCTTCGGCAAAGGTTCGGCCCGATCCTCAAAGCGATGCAGTTCCGTTATCAGGATCCGTTGGGACGGTGGACGGGAGGGCTTGTGGTATCTGACGGCCTGGCCCAGCGTAACGCGAGTCTGATGTTTTCCTGAGAAGCCTGCCCCGTCGGAACGCGGCAACTCCCTACTCTACTGCCTGTCTTTCTGCGACAGCATGGCATGATCGAAATCATTCTTGAAAATGCGCGATATCTGCGCCTCTTGATTGACCCTTCACGCGTCCGATCATCGCGCCGGCGCGCAATTGAAGGGCGCCATGTCTGCAACAAAAATCCTCTGGGGGCAGGTTCTCGCAGTCTTTACCCTCACTCTCGCCGGCATCTGGGCAGCGACCCAGTGGACAGCCGCGGCGCTGGCCTATCAGCCCGAACTGGGGCAGCCCTGGTTCTGGTTGGGATCATGGCCGATCTACCGGCCGCCCGCCTTCTTCTGGTGGTGGTTTGCCTATGATGCCTATGCGCCGACGATCTTCGAGACCGGCGCCTTCATCGCGGTCTCCGGCGCCATGGCCGCCGTCGTCGTCGCCATCGCCATGTCGGTCTGGCGTGCACGCGAGGAGAAGAAGTCCGAGACCTATGGCTCGGCACGCTGGGCGACGGAGAAGGAAATCCACAAGGCGGGGCTCTATGCCGACGACGGTGTGGTGATCGGCTGGCACGAGAAGCGCTATCTGCGCCATGATGGTCCCGAACATATCTTGTGTTTCGCGCCCACCCGCTCGGGCAAGGGCGTCGGTCTCGTCATCCCCTCGCTGCTGACCTGGCCGGGAAGCTGTATCGTCCATGACATCAAGGGGGAGAACTGGACGCTGACCGCCGGCTTTCGCGCGAAGCACGGCCGCGTCCTGTTGTTCGATCCCACCAATCCAGCCTCCAACGGCTACAATCCGCTGCTCGAAGTCCGCAAGGGCGAATGGGAGGTGCGCGACGTCCAGAATGTCGCGGACGTGCTGATCGATCCGGAGGGTAGCCTCGAAAAGCGCAACCATTGGGAAAAGACCAGCCATGCGCTGCTGGTGGGTGCCATCCTCCATGTCCTCTATGCCGAGGCGGACAAGACGCTGGCAGGCGTTGCAGCCTTCCTCTCCGACCCCCGCCGTCCGGTTGAAGAAACCTTGCGCCGGATGAAGGCGACGCGCCATCTGGGTGAGGCCGGCGTCCATCCCGTGGTGGCCGCCGCCGCGCAGGAACTGCTCAACAAGTCCGACAATGAGCGCTCGGGCGTCTTGTCCACGGCCATGTCGTTTCTGGGACTCTATCGCGATCCCGTCGTGGCCAAGGTCACCGGCGCCTCCGATTGGCGCATCGCCGATCTCGTATCCTCCCCCGTGCCGGTCTCGCTCTATCTGGTGATTCCGCCCTCGGACATCAGCCGGACCAAACCGCTGGTACGCCTGATGCTCAACCAGATCGGCCGGCGGCTGACCGAGGAACTGACGGTGAAGGGAACCCGCCAGCGTCTCCTCTTCATGCTCGACGAGTTTCCGGCACTGGGGCGGCTCGACTTCTTCGAGAGCGCGCTTGCCTTTGTCGCGGGCTATGGGATCAAGACCTTTCTGATCGCCCAGTCGCTGAACCAGATCGAGAAGGCCTATGGCCAGAACAACGCGATCCTCGACAATTGCCATGTCCGCGTCGCCTTTGCCGCCAATGACGAGCGCACCGCCAAGCGTGTGTCCGATGCGCTCGGCACCGCGACCGAACAGCGCTCGATGAAGAACTATGCCGGGCATCGGCTCGCACCCTGGCTCGGGCATGTGATGGTGTCCCGGTCGGAGACGGCGCGACCATTGCTGACCCCCGGCGAGATCCAGCAGTTTTCCGAGGACGAGGAACTGGTTTTCGTCGCCAGCACGCCGCCGATCCGCGCGGCCAAGGCGCGCTATTATCTCGACCCGCGCTTCAAGGCACGGTTGTTGCCCGCTCCCAAGCCGGCTCCGCTTTCGCCGGACCAGCGACCTCCCGATGACTGGACGACGCTTGATCCGGTGGAAGCGCCGCCCATGCCGGAACTGCCGGCCAAGTCGGCTGAGATGCCGCCAGCGGAAAAGGGCCAGGCAAGGGAGACATCGGAAGCTTCGGCCGAACCGAACGAGGCTGGATCGTCCGGGGATACTGCCAATGCCGGTATTCGTCAGGAGCCTGAACTGGGCGAGCATGAGAATATCGCACCCGATCCCAGGCCGGTGGCCAACGAGTTCGACTTCGACCGCAACGATGCACAGGACGACGCCGCGCAGGCGCGACAACAGGCAGATCGCCTGATGCGACGCAATGCCCGTAATGCATCGCTCGATCCCGATGATGGACTGCTGCTGTGAGTGGCGGTCAGGTCAAGCGCAGCGTTCGTCTGCCGGCCGATCTCGCCCGCGCACTCGCCGATCACGCGCGCGCGCGGCGTGCATCACAGACCGCGATCATCGAAGCCGCCCTGATGTCATTTCTCTCGCCGGACGCCGCCGACCGGCTCGAAGCCTCGCTCAGCCGGCGCCTCGATAGGTTGACACGCGACGTCGAGCGGCTCGAATGGCATGTCGAGCTTTCCAACGAGACGCTCGCCCTGTTCATCCGCTCCTGGCTCAACACCACGCCGCCCCTGCCGGACGGCGCGGTCAAGGCCGCTCATGCCCAGGGCAAGGAGCGTTGGACGCGTTTCATCGATACGCTCAACCGGCGTATGGAACTGGGTCCACGCTTTGGCCAGGAACTGGTCGAAACCCGCGGAGACGATGCGCCCACCAGCGCCTGAATCGCGTCAACATCTTGTGGTCAGGCGATTTCCAGCTTCGACGGTCCGATTTCCGGCCCGGTCCATCCCGCTTCACATGCATCGTTCACCTGCCCGCCAGCCCATCCATGCCTGTCAGTCGACGGGCCGCAAGGTTCGTTGATCGGCAAGAGTGGCGTAAGACACCGATTGATCGTGCCTGGGTTCAACCGGTTGGCTCAAGTCTGGGAGGCAACCAGGGCGCATCAACGAGAGGAGCGTCACGCATGGAGAAATAAGATGTTGAAATATCGTGATAATCAGAGTCACACTGTATCCAAAACTGTATCAAAGGGCAATAGAGCATTCTTCCCATTCGCGTTTCGGAGAGCTTTTTCGCGCCGTTAACCAGCTTTCCAAGAGATGTGAGCATGGGATCAACCTTCACCATTTCGGTGGAAACGTGGCTATTTCGCGATTCGGTCGAAGTATCACGGACATATTCGTCAAGTTCGGGGTAATCGAACGAAGGGTTAATGGGCTCTGGATCGAGGTCCCTTGAGTCGGAACTGGCCCTGCCGGATGGCCGCTCCCACATGGACTTTCTTTGCCACATGCGCGCCGCGATTTCGCGCTCCTCCGGTCCCATTGCGCCGGTATAGATCGCGGTGGTCTTGATATCTGCATGCCCTAGCCAGCGCTGGACCAGCGTGAGAGGAACGCTCGCCTGAATCGCACGAACGCCAAAGGCATGCCGCAGTCCTTTCGGAGTAGCGTAGCTTCCCTTTACGCCAGCGGCTTGCATAACCTCGCAAATGCGTCGGTATCCGGTCATGCGCGACCAGGGCCACAGGGGTGAAGTCCCGTGCTTGACCTGTCCCAGCCAGCGGCGAAGCAGCTTAAGGTAGTCTGGTGGAAGGGGAATCGCGCGGAATACGCGTTTTCCGCGCTTTTTGATGCAACGAATGATGACGTGCTTCGCTTCAAAGTCGATGCTGTCGCGGGTGAGGGACAGGGCTTCAGAGATGCGGCATCCGCTGAATGCAAGCATCCAGCAAAAGCTCTGCACCTCGATCGATGTGCTCTTCGCCGATTTTACAAATGAATCGACTTCGGATGAGGTCAGATATTTTCTCTGACCATAGCGATTGAACACTGATGGCATCTGTTCCTGGCTCCTCATGTTGGATTTTTCTTTGGGAATCCTAACCGTCGGAGCCTTACCAAAACCTCCATCCGGCCGGGCTGATACAGTTTTGGATAGACCGTCACAGACTCGCCGGTTCGACCCGACGAGTTTCGGGGGGTCTGAATGGTCCAGGTGGCGCACAATCGGGAGGGGAACGGCTCGGCGGCCGGCAACGTGCATTCGCTGCGCCGCCCCAAGCGGATATCCGATAGCGACGCCGTCCATTTCGTGATCCGCATCGAAAATTACGCGCACATTCGCCGAGCCTATGGCGAGGACGGCGCGCGTTGCGCGCTTGCTGGCATCCATCGCCTTCTGACGGACCTGTTTCGCGAGGATGGGATCGTCGTGCCCGAAGCGAACGGCGAGATCGATCTCCTGGTCTGGAATTTCGAGGCTTTGGGCTGCGGCGTGCTTTCTGACGCCTGCCGGAAATGGCTCAATGAGTTCTGCTGGCTCGTGCCGCTGCTGTCCTTCGAGACGCCAGTGGGCCCCATTCATCTGTGCATCAGCGGTCGCTGGGAAATTCCCGATGCCCTGATGCAGGCGGGCGTGTTCGAGGCGGGGAACTCTGGCGTCTGCAATCTCGGCTTTTGCGGTTCATGGCCCGATGATCGCAGCGATTGGTCCGATCGCTACCGCAGCGACATGGGTCTCGTTACCGACCTGTTGTCGGGGATTATGTCGGGTGCTTCCGATGATTGTCGCCCCCGGGAACTGGCGCTTGCCTGGCAGCCTGTCTGCAACGCGGACGGGGGTGATGGTGTCTTGTATCGTGAGGCACTCGTCCGCCTGCTCGACAATGACGGGAATACCCACTCGCCGGGGGATGTGTTTCTGGCGCTTGAGCGGCTCGGCTTCGTGCGGGTCGTCGATCATTATGTTGTGTCCCGCGTCATCGACGAGTTGGAAGGGTCGCCCGACGTCGTTCTTGCGGCCAACATTTCCGCGCGCTCGGTGCGATCCGATGTCTGGTGGGATCAGATCAGGACCCGCCTTCTGGCCATGCCCGATGTGGCGCGCCGTCTTGTTCTCGAGATCACCGAAACGGCGGATCTGCCGGGCGTTTCCGAAGCGGTGCGTTTTGTCACGGGCATGCGGCGGCTGGGATGCCGCATCGCGCTTGATGATTTCGGGACGGGCTATGCCTCGATCCGCCAGCTGCTGGCCTTCTCGCCGGACTTCGTAAAGATCGATCGCTTCTTCGTTCGGCGGGCTGCTTTTTCCGGTGCCGACCGTGATTTGCTCACGCACCTCATCGGTGTGGGGCAATCTCTGGGGGCGGTCGTCATCGTCGAGGGTGTCGAGACGGCGGAGCAGGCAGGCATCGTGCTCGCCGCCGGGGGGCGTTGGCAGCAGGGCTATCACTGGGGGCGGCCATCGTTGCTGCGAAGCTGGCGCAGGACGTCAGGCGGCCAAGCCTTTGGCGACGTGACTGCCGCCGACCTCGGCACTGCATTCCCCTATTCCTCACGGAGTCGCTCATGACTGGTGATGATCGCCATCCTCATGGCGGGCATTGGACCTGGCTGGTCACACCCGCTGAACCTGATGCGCCGGTCGAAGACTGGCCGAGCGGTGCAGGAACGTTCCGCGGAATACTCTTCGCGGTTCCGCTGAGCGGCTTGCTCTGGTGGGGCATTGTTGCCCTTTGGCAGGCGTTCGCATGAGCGGGCCCGGGCCAGTGAATGAGCCAGCAGCCGGGTGGAGCAGCAGCGAAGCATCGTCTTCGCCTCGGGGCTCGCCTTGGGCTCAATCACAACGTGATCCTTACCAGCTTTTCACAGGCCCTCAGGATGATGACGGTGGGCCGAGCCCGCTCGCACCGCTGATGGTGATCCTGGGCTTTCCTCTCGCGGTCCTATTCTGGGGAGGGCTCATCTGGGCGGGGTGGAGGCTGTTTCATTGAGCGGCCGGTTCTCTTCGACCTTCTTCAGCCGACTCCGGGAGGTAGCCCATCGGGTTCTCGTGGCCTCCGTTGCCCGGCCGTTACCCTTTCAAGCCGGTTCCCTCGGGTCGCACCACGGGAAGGCGAGGCATGGTGCCGGAAAGCGCGTCCACCAGGCGCTCAGGGCGTCATGTCTCGCCATCTGGCCAAAGCAGTCCATCCATCGCCCTTCAAGGGGTCCACGGGAGAGGACGCCAGGTGAGGATGCGAGACGGGTCGCAAGAAACCCGTCCGCATCCTTGTCCGGAGCAAGGGTCGTCCCGGCAAATTCCATCGGTGTGTCCGCCTTTGCTTTGCGCACCGATCCCACGTTCGGCCCCGCCGGTTCGGACGTTCCGGCTCTTTCCCCACGTCTCTCCGGAGTATGTTCCCAATGAAAATTTCACCCCTGATTTCGGGTGCGCTGATCCTCGCCCTGCTGGCGCCCACCTCGGCCCTCGCCAACAATCTGGGCGAGAATGTCGGCTGGCAGTTCCAGACGACGACGGACAAGGTCAACAAGGCCTATCTCGAGGATTTGCGCCAGAAGAAGGCGAACGGCTATTATGCCGCGCCGGTCTACAACACCTATATCGACCGGCAGTATAATTGCTCCGTCGCGGCCACTGCGACCGGCAACCAGTCTTCGACCAGCGCCGTCGCCAATTCGCCCAGCACGACTGGCCACTCATCCAGTTCGACCGGCAACGACAGCTCGACGAGCCTGACCAGCGCCAGCACGACCGCTCTGGCGAGCACGAGCACCGATCAGCTCAATGCAGGGTCTGTGAGCTCGGGCGCCTCCGGTGACATCTCCACCAGCGTGCGCGGCGACAATTATCAGGCGCTCAACACCAGCCAGACGAACTCGGGCAACCAGACCGCGTCCGTGACGGGGTCGACCGCCTGCCAATATAGTTCGCTGAACTGAGGGGCGGTTTCATGACCATGTTCCGCCAATCGACCCTGTTCCGAAAATTTTCCGCCATCGGTGGTATGACCGCCATGGCCCTGGCGCTGTCCGGTTGCACGATCCTGCATCCCGGCCTTGCCTCCCAACGCCTCGCTCCCGGTGAGGTGCCGACCCCCATCGGAACGCCAGTGCGCGACAATCGCTCGCCGATGGAAGCCGCGCTCGCCTGCTTTGGTGACCAGTTGGTTGCGCAAAACGGCCCGCGCCGCGTGATCGCGGTCGGGGATGTCAAGGATTACACGGGCAAATATTCCATCAACGAGGGCAATGCGATCACCCAGGGCGGAGCCCTGATGGTCTATTCGGCGCTCGGCAAGATCGGCGGGCCGCTGGCCATCGCCGAACGGTTCGATCCCACCATCGCCGAACGTGAACTCGGCTACACCGACCGGCGCCAGCTTGGTGATGGCGATGTCCATGAGGTCAACGGCAATCGCGTGCCCTGGCTGCCCTATTTCGGCGGCAGCATTACGAGGTCAGACTATTACATCGTCGGCGGCATCACCGAACTGAACTATGATATCCGCTCGGGTGGCGGCGAGATCGAGATCAACAACGTCGGCCCCAAGGCGCGTGTCTTCACCGAAAGCGTCGCGGTCGATCTGCGCATCGTCAATTCCCGGTCGCTCGAGGTCATCAAGACCGTCAGCCTGACCAAGCAATTCACCGGCTACGAGATCGGCGCCAACGTCTTCCGCTTCTTCGGCACCACCCTGTTCGACATCAATGTCGGCGCAAAGGGGCAAGAGCCCTTGCAACTCGGGGTTCGCACGGCGCTTGAAGAAGCAACGATGAAACTCATCGCGGCGGTTGCGAAGGTCGATCCGTCCACCTGCATGGCGCAGCGGCTCGAGACGATCCCGGATCTCACCGCCGATCAATTGCGGGGTCGCGCACTGGCCAAACCGGCGGGGCAGATCGCGCCTGTTACGCCGCCCGCTCCCCCGCCGCCGCCTTCCGCTGCCTCGGCACTGACCGGGCAGCAGGTGACCACGCTCAACGACCTCACTTCTGCCGGCGCCGCGCCTTCGGGCGCCATGCTCCAGATCGGCTTCGAATTTGGCGATACGGCCCTGATGGGCAACGCCCAGGCGGTGCTCGACCAGATCGTTCAGGCCGCCGCCAAGGGGCCCGTCGATGTGATGATCATCGCACGCGACACCGAGAATTGGGACCCTGCCAAGCGGGACAGTCTGCTCGACGGACGCCTTGCCGCAGTGGTCTCGGCGCTTGCCAATCGCGGCATCGCGCCAGCCGGCATCAGCGTCACCTGGCGTCCCGACAAGGCCGACACGTCCATTCATCGCGACGGTCCCGGGATGCAGGAAATCGCGAGAATTCAGATCCGTAAATAGGGAGGTGGCCACAGCAGGGGGTTGGACCCGGGGCAAATCAACAGGTTCAAATTAACCAAATCCATTAACTTTTGGAAGGATATTCCATGTCGATACAATCCAGAAAGCGGCGCGCGCAGCTTCTGACCGGTGCTGGTACAGCGCTGATCGCGGCCATGACCGCCACCAGTGCCTTGGCCGATCCGACGCCTTCGACCGCAACTCAGACCTCGTCGAATTCGATCACGGTTCAGCAGCAGTCAAACGGCTACTTAGCGAGCAGCGAAACAACCGGCGCCAACAATGTAACGGTCAACAACAATGATGCTGCAGCGTTCGCGCTGCAAAACAGCACGGTCAGTGTCGGCAATGCTTCCGGCACAGGCAACAGCTCCTCGGCGACGGGTTATGCCAATACGGCCTCGCTGACGGTCAATGGCGACCTCAACAACGTGACCGGTTCGGGCACCTCCAGCGTGAGCGGATTTTCGTCTTCGGACATCCAGGGCCCCCTGGTTGGTTCCTCGACCGATATCGGCATCGCACTGTCCCAGCAGAGCAGCAGTGTGAACGCCGGGGTAGTCAGTGACACGGATTTCGAGATCGATCTCGATCATGGCGCGTCGGCCAGCACGGCGAAGATCGCTGGCAACAGTTCGACCGCGACCGGGGTGCTCAACTCCGGCGTGAACACGATCGCTGCGACCGCCAACAACAGCAGTGGATCCTCTGCGATCGGTTCGTCACAGCAGAGCCTGGAATCGACCTTGGCGTCGGTCGCCTCGTCGCAGCTTCATTTCGACACGGGTCAGGTGACCAGCGGCGAAGACGCGGGCATTGCGCTAAGCGACAGCACTGTCGGCATCACCGGCAACACGCTGTCTGCAACCGGCGTCGCCAACTCGGTCGCCAACACGCAGAGCATCACCGGCAACACCCTGACTCTGGCGGCCGACAACGGCGGAGCCTTGACGGGCGTAGGGTCGCAGGCAGATGCTGGCTACGCCATCGCGTCGAATCAGGAGCTGGCGGGCACGGATGACAACGCGGCATCGGTTTCCGCGACTGTCCGGGACAACCCCGGAAACTCCGGCTCGCAGGCGTTGATCGATGGCGCGATGTCGGGCTCGGTTCTCCACAACGACAGCAACACCTTCAAGGCACTGGCGCGCGGCAACGAAGGCGTCAATGCGACAACCATCACCGCAAACAGCGTATCGACCGGCGATGCCGCCACACCCGTCGACGGCAATGTCGCCGCAGTGTCTTCCATGCAGAAGCTCACCGGTGATGTCACCGTCACGGCGGCTATCACCGATGGCGCCGGTGTCGGTCCGATCGTGTCGAACGTCATCACGGGGGACGTCAAGGCCAGTTCGGCTGTGACCGCTTCGGGCAACGCGGCGTTGGCGGATGCGGTTGGCAACCGTGCCGGCAACAGCATTGCCGTGAACGCCACGACGATCAGCACGGCCACGGATGGTGCCGCTACTCCCACCAACGTGAACCTGGTCAATGGCGTAGCTTCGTCCTCTTCCGCCTTCGCGGTCGGGAACGCGCAGACTGTCGGTGCGGACAGCAAGATCGTCGCGCATCTGGTCGATTCGGTCGATGAGACCACGCCGGCAACGTATCGTCAGGCTGGCACCTCGATCCTGACCAGCATTGGCGGCAATGTGCTCGATTCGAGCGTGACCTCCAGCAACAACGCCCTTGAGGCGCGCGCGGTTGGCAACGAGACTCTGTCGGGTGGCAATGCGATCACGCTGACCGGCACGAATGTGTCGACCACGGCGGGCATTGCCAACAGTCAGTCGATGCTGGGTGATGCGACACTGGTGATCGGTTCGGGCGGCACGGCAGCCACGGCGGCCACGCCCGGTACTGATCATAGCTTCACGTTCACGGGTACGAGTACGGGTGATCCCGGTAACTATAACTTCCACGGCACGGCGACGGGCACCCAGGCCGACAGGGATGCCTTGCAAGCCGCATATCCCAGCCTGGCCTTCTCTTATGCCTCGGGCGTCATTACGCTTGACGCAGGGGAACAACTCGCCCAGATTTCGTCGTTCTCTGCCTCGTACACGAGTGGCGCTACGGCAGCGACCGCCGGCACGCCGGGCACCGGCGGTGTGATTGTCACCGTTGGTCACGACATCACCAACAGCAGCGTGACGGTTGCCGACAACCTGACCTCTGGCGTCATCAAGGGCAACAGTGCGTCCAATGCACTGACGGTCTCCGCCACCAACCTCAATCGTGGTACGGATACTGACGCAACGACTGCCGTCGTTGGCTCGGGTGCAGTCGCCACCGCCGATCAGGCTCTGGTCAATGCCCAGACGGTGGGATCGGACTCGGCTCTGTCGAGCAAGGTCGGCGCAGTGTTCACCGTGACCGCCAGCAGCCTCGACGACCAAACGCTGGGCAATGTGACCAATAGCACCGTCTCGGTGTCGGATAACGCGGCCAGCACGGCGGTTACCGGCAACACGGCGTCCAACGCCGTTGCGCTGTCGGCCACCAACCTCGCCACCACATCGGCTCTGGTCAATGCGCAGACCAGCAGGGGCGGCATCACGTCGGAAATCAGCAGCTTCACCGACAATGACAATGCCACCTACAGTGGCGCTGTGGTACAGGTTGCGCGCGACATCGCCGACAGCTCGATCCTGGTTGATGGCAATGCCTTCACCGGCTCGGCGACCGGCAATGCCGCCACCAACAGCCTGTCCGTGACCGGCGCCAGCTCGCTAACGGCGGCTGACGAGGTCAACGGTGCCACCGCAGACCCCTATAATGGTGTCAATCACAGCCTGTCGGCTACGGCGGACCACGCCCTGACCAATGCGCAAAGCCTGGCCACCGGCGATCTCTCGACGAGCGTCACCGCCAGCTACGGCATCCAGACCCTGGGTGTCGGCGCACCGGGCAACACAAATGACACCAGCGATGTGACCGGCAGCACGCTGTCCGTTTCGGATAACGTGCAGTCCGCAACCACGACTGGCAATACCGCCACCAACAGCGTAGCTCTGGCCGGCGGCAGCATCTCGGCCAGCAGTGCGCTGCTGTCGAGCCAGTCCGCCGACTATGAGGTCAACGTCAACGCAGTGTCGGATATGATGGTCTCGGCTCCGGCCGCCAACACCGATTCGTCGCTCACCATGAGCGGCAATTCGAACACGGCGACTGCGACCGTCAACACCGCCACCAACAAGGTGACGCTGGCGGCCGACACGGGATTGGCTTCGACCGTCACTGGAGGGGCCGCTGATACGAACCCAGCGGGTAACGGTCTCTTCGCCGTGCAGGCTGACCATGTCGTCAACAATGTGCAGGCGGTTGCAAGCGGTGCTGGTGTATCCGCGACAGCGGTGACCCTGACTCAGAACAGTGACGGCAACAGTGCCTTCATGGAGGATAACGACACTCCGTCGGATGGTATTCTGCGCAGCACTGTCACCGTAAGCGGCAACAGCACGGCGGCAACCGCGCTGTCCAACCGCTCGGTCAACAGCCTGGCGCTGTCGGCTGTGTCGGACACCGCGTCTGCCGCGGTGCTCAACCAGCAGGCCAGCGGTGCAGAGGTCACCGCGCAAGCGGCGACCTTCACCAACGTGTCGGTTGCGGGCTACAATGCCGGCAGCACCGACCCGAGCCCGATCGACACCTCGGCGGTTTCGATTACCGGCAACTCAGTGACGGCGCGTGCGGGTGGCAACAATGCCACCAACTCGCTCACGGCTACGGCGACCAACCTCGCAAACGCCAACACTGGCGGAACAGCTACCGTATCCGGTACGGGTCCTGGCAACAGCACCGATCATGTGTCGGCCAGCTTTGCCGTCCTGAACGAGCAGACCAACACCGGGTCGGTTTCTGCTACAGCTGGCTTCGCGTTCCCCAATTTCAACATCGGGAACGCCAGCTCGCAGGGAACGGCACCGTCGATCATCAACGCGTCGCTTACCATCAGTGGTAACAGCGCGGTGGCGGTCGGTTACGGCAACGCTGCAACCAACAGCATGTCGGTCTCGGCGCTCAACAGCGGCGCGACACCCACCACCTCGGCCATCGCCAGCAACCAGTACAATAGCGGTGACGTCTCCGCCTATGCGTACACGGTCAACTATGCTGCCGGTAGCACGTCGGGTTCCGGCAATACCGGGCCGGTCAGCGCCAGCAGCCTCTCGGTCAATGGCAACGCCATTGGCGCGGCGGCCTATGGCAACAGCGCGACGAGCACGCTCACCGTTGGTGGGAACAACGTGAACGTCAGCTACGTCCAGCCGTAAGGCTGACACAGGAATTCCGGCGCGCCTCCCCTGGTGCGCCGGAAGACCCGGAAACCCCCCATACCGACGACAGCCTTGCCACCGCTGCCGATTTTCCGGGTGTCCCCCGCGTCCTCGTTCGGGCGCGGGGGCTTCCGGGGCTCCCATCTTCCGCATCGCCCCGCAATCGGGTCGCCGATGCCGCAAAATCGCTCACTCATATTCCCAGGATCGGATTTTCCATGCCTTACGCCCGTCTTCGCCGCGTGCTTCTGCCTCTCCTGCTGGCGTCGATCGCCGGAACCGGCGCTGGGGCGGCCCATGCGGCCGACGCCAAAGGCAATTTCGCTATCCGTGGCCCCGGTTCACAGAGCTGCGCGGCCTATCTCGCGACCATCTCCAAACCCGACGCGACCGCCCGTTACGGAAGCTGGCTGCTCGGCTATGTGAGCGCCCATAACCGGCTCGACGCCGATACCTATGACCTGCTGCCGACCGAAGCGGGCGGCGATTTTGTCAACATGGTTGCAATCGTCTGCCGCACCAATCCGCAAATGTCGGTCGAGAACGCCGCGAACAGCGCCGTACGCGCGATTACGCCGCTGCGTCAGACGGTGTCGTCGCCGATCGTCCAGGTGCAGTCCGATGGCAAAACCATCTCGATCCATCAGGACTCCCTGAAGCGTCTGCAGACAGCGCTGATCGCGAAGCAGTTTTTCAAGGGAACCGCCACGGGCACCTCCTCACCGCAATTCGTCGATGCCCTCAAGGCCTTCCAGCGCAAGGAAGGCATCGCGGTGACCGGTCTGCCTGATTCCGACAGCTTCATTCGCGCGATCATCAAACGCTGAACCATCCTGCGGCGCAGACGAAGGGGACTACTTCATGAAGTTGGACTGGCTGACACAGGCATCTTCGCCATTGCATATTTTTCTGGAGGCGGACCGGCTGGTGCAGGCCATCATCGTGCTTCTGCTTCTCACGTCGATCGCGTCTTGGTCGATCATCCTCGGACGCATCTATGCCATCGCGCTCGAACGTCGTCGTGCCGCGACGGTGAAGCATCTCCTCACCAACATCGGCACGCAAGAGGAACTGCGGCATTTGAGCGGTGAGGCTGAAGGGCGGATTGTCCACATCCTGGGCGCGATCGAGGTCGAATGGCGCTGGTCGGTCGACCACGCGATCGGGCGATATGATCAGGTCCGCGAGCGCATCGCGTCCATTGCAGAAATGAGCATCGGCCGGGAAAGCCGGCAGCTCGCCGGTCGCACGGCCTGGCTTGCGACTTTGGGTGCTTCGGCCCCCTTCATCGGCCTGTTCGGCACGGTCTGGGGCATCATGGGGAGCTTCCTGGCCATCGGGCAGACGCAGGACACCTCGCTCGCTGTGGTCGCCCCGGGGATCGCAGAGGCACTGCTCGCGACCGCCGTCGGACTGTTCTGCGCCATTCCGGCTGTGATCGGGTATAACCGCGTCGTTCACGGGCTGGGCGAGGTCGATGCCGAATGGCGTTCGATTGCCGGTCTGCTCGAGGTCGCCATTTCCCGCCATCTGGGAGCGCGGTCGTGATGCCGCGCGCGCTTTTCCGTCTCGCGACCCAAAGCCATGGTACAGCAGCATGGGAAGGATCGCGCCCATGGCATTGATCCCTAATGGACCGTTCGGCGGTCACGCAGGCAGGGGCGGTCTCGCTGCCCCGCCGCTCCTCAGCGAGATCAACGTCACGCCGCTCGTCGATGTCATGCTTGTCCTGCTGGTGATCTTCATGATCACAGCCCCGCTTGTCGCGACCGGCGTCAAGGTCGATCTCCCCCAGGCGCGGACCCGTGAACTGGCGTCGGACCAGAAGCCGCTGGTCATCACCATGGACGCTGTCGGCACCGTCTTCATCGGCGACGCGCCGGTTGCGCACGAAGCGCTTGGATCGACGCTGCGAGGGCTGGCACAAGCGTCGGGCGATCCCGCGCAGCTGCGTATCTTTGTCCGCGCCGATCGCACCATTGCCTATGGCACGGTGATGCAGTTCGTTGCCGAGATCGCTGCTGCAGGCTTCACGAAAGTCGCCTTCCTATCGGATTCGCACGAACCGCCCGAGGAGCGGGCCGCGCCGTGAGCGATCGCCTCTCCCCGGTCCTTTCACTTCTGCTGCATCTCAGCCTGCTCGCCCTGCTGTCGATGGTGAGCCTGCATGTCCGCGATGTCGTGCCTCCACCGCCCGGCATGGCGATTGAGGTCGTCGATCTCGATCATGCCATGCCGCTTCCCGATCCGGCCCTGTCGCCGCCGCAGGACGACGTTGACACCTCATCACGCGACGACGCCAGCCATGAAGCCGTCGCTGCGCCGGTGCCGGAGGCATCACAGCCTGCGCCCTCAGCGCATGCGGCTCCCAATCAGGAGCGTGTTGCGGCACCTGTTCCCTCACGCTTGCCAGCCCCGCCAAGCCCTCCGCCCGTGCCTGCGCTCGCGCCGGCGCCTCCGGCACGCATCGCGCCGCAGCCGCCGGTCGAAACGATCGCCGCATCGCCCGCGGTCGCTCAGCCGGTCGCGCCAGCACCCATGTCCGCCCCCGCGGTCGCGACAAAGCCGGTGGCGCCCGCTCCCGCTCCAAGACGGCTCGATACTGCTGCGCTTGCCCGATCGCTCGGAGCGGCCAACAGCCCGGCGCCGCGTCCGCGGCTCAATTCCGCCGCGATCGGATCAGCGATCGGACAAGCGGTTCCCAAGGGCGTCGCCGGCCTCACCGTTCGCCAACGGACAAACCTTGCCGAGATGATCCGCGCGCAGGTCACCCCTTGCTGGAACCCGCCATCGGCCGAGGAGACCAGCGGCCATGTCACCGTTCTCATGCGCATCAGGCTGGGGCGTGATGGCGGTGTAACCGGCCTGCCTGCCGTTTCGCGCACAACGGGCCTCACCACCGTCAACGGCGCTTATGCCAACGCACTGGCGGGAAGCGTTCGCCGCGCGATCCTGCGTTGTGCCCCACTCAAGCTCCCGGCCGAACTCTACGAGGCATGGGCAGATGTCGAACTCAATTTCGATCCGAGAGACATAGGATGAGGAAATCATTAGCCCCGGCGGTATTGTTATTTTGCCTGATGGCCGGGCGTCCCGCCTTGGCGGAAGGACCGCTGCACGTCGATATCACCCAGGGCGTAGCCTCGCCCCTGCTGATTGCCATTCCCGATCTGCTGACCGGGCCGATCGCGGGAGTCGGTGAAGGAACGGATGCCGGGACCGCCCTGGCGGAGGTGGTTCGCGCCGATCTGCTCTCGACGGGTCTCTATCACTTGCTCGGTGTCGAAGGGCGATATTCCGCCTCAACGGAAACCGGGCTAGCACCCTTTGCGCGCGCCGGGGCGCAGGCCCTCGTGCTGGGCCGCGTTCGACCGGCCGGCAACGATCTCCTCAGCTATGATTGCGCCTTGTACGATGTGTTCGGCGCCCGCATCGAGGCTTCGCAGCGTATCACGGTGCCCGTCGCCCAATGGCGCCGCGCGGCGCATCGCTGCGCCGATCTGGTCTTCTCGGCGACGACCGGCGATCCGGGGCATTTCGATACCCGGTTGCTCGTGGTCGCCCAGAAAGGGGAAGCGCCTGGACAGACCGTGCGTCTGGTGTCGATGGACTATGATGGCGCGAACCCCACCGACCTGACGCAAGGGCGCGAACTCGTCGCCATGCCGCGTTACGCGCCGGGCAGTCGCCGTATCCTCTATCTGTCTTTCGATGACGGGCGCGCGGTGTTGGTGCTCGCCAATCTCGACACGGGGCAAATGGCATCTCTCAAGCTTCCGGAAGGCGTGCCGTCTGCTGCACGCTTTTCGCCCGATGGCCGCTCGGTCATCTTCTCGCTGGCGCGCGACGGCGACGCCGACATCTACCTGCTTGATCTCGCCAGCGGGACGACACGCCAGCTGACCAGCGCGCCAGGCGCGGACACCAGCCCCTGCTTCGCACCGGATGGCGCCTCGATCGTCTTCGAATCCGACCGTTCCGGCCAGCCACAGATCTACCGGATGGCGCCCGATGGCAGCGACCAGATGCGGATCAGTTTTGGGAAGGGCGCTCATGCTTCGCCTGCGTGGAGCCCGCAAGGAGATCTCATTGCATTCACCCAGATCGACGGCGACCGCCTGCACATCGGCATCATGAAACCCGATGGCTCGAAAGAGCGCATCATCACCGATGGTACGCGCGACGAGGATCCGAGCTGGGGCGTCAGTGGGCGCGCGCTCATGTTCCAGCGCACTGTGTCCGGCGCGGCTCTGCCGGCCATCTGGATGACCGACCTCACCGGAAAGGTCGTGCGTCGCATCGCGACACCCTGGTCAGCCTCGGAGCCCGCATGGTCGGGGAAACGCCCATGATGCGGCTCCCTCATCATCGCCTTTGGCGCCTCCCCGATCTGCGGTTGCGCTGCCTCCTGGCGCTTGGCCTGCCGGTCCTGGTGGCCGGGTGTCAGCGGCCGACCCAGTCGCTGATCCCGCCGCCGCTGTTCGACATGCAGCAGCCTGCTGATGCCGGACCGCCCGCCAACGCGCTCCAACCGGCCATCTCTCGCGATGCCGACCATCCCGCGATGCTCGAGGATTTCGAGACGTTCGCGGGCTCGACGCGCATCCTCTTCGCGCGAAACAGCGCGGAACTTGATCTCGCAGCGCGCGCGATTCTTGATCGTCAGGCGCAATGGCTGGTGCTCCACCCCGAGGTTCGCGCTGCGCTTCAGGGGCATGCCGATGAACTTGGGACGCGCGAGCAGCAATTCGCGCTCGGGGCGCGCCGTGCCGCTGCCATGAAATTCTACCTCACCGCCCATGGCGTCGCGGCGGATCGCCTGCTGCCGACCTCGTTCGGCAAGGAACGGCCGGTAGCGACCGGCAGCGATGAGGCCAGCCAGAGCCGGAACCGCCGTGGTGAGACGGTACTGGTCGGTCTTCCCGCCACGCCCTCCAGATGAAGAAGGACAAACAGATGCGCCAGCACAGCAAGGCCCTCGCCACGGCGATGGCTGTGATCGCAGGGGTTGCCATGACCTCTCCCGCCATGGCCGCGCCCGGCGATATCCTGATCAAGATCCGGGGCGGCTATGCGCTGCGCACGGGGAGCAGCGCGGTCACCGTCAATGTCGGGGATACGCCGGTCACCACAAGGGCGCGTGGCGCGGTTAGCGGCGAGGCCAGCCTGACGTTCTTCATGACCAGGCATCTCGCCGCCGAACTGACGCTAGGCGGCGCACCTTATGATCTCGAGGATAGCAAGGGACGCAGCCTTGTGTCGGCGGGCGTGATCACCCCGACGGCGATGCTGCAATATCATCCGATGCCGGACAGCAAGACGCTGCGCCCCTATGTCGGAATCGGCTTGTCCTATGCCAATTTCTACAGCGAAAAAGCTGGCGAGATCCTCACCGACCGTCATGTGTTTCCGCCCATCTCCTATTCGGCGAGCCTCAAGGGCGCGCTCGCGCCGGTCGCGCAGATTGGTGCGGACATTCCGATTGACGACCAGTTCTACATCAATCTCGACGCCAAATATCTGGGCGCCAATACCAAACTGACGCTCGAACAGGGAAGCGACAGCCAGACTGTCTCGCACAGGATGCGCTCGATCGTTCTCGGCGCCGGTGTGGGGTTCCGCTTCTGATGGCACTGGTCTCGCTCCCCCGCTTGCGTCGTTACGGTCGCCTTGCTGCCGGGATCGCCCTGCCTCTCCTTTGCGCAGGCACCACGCAGGCACAGAGTCTGGGCGGCATAGAGCAGAGACTGAGCCACGTTGAACAGGCGGTGCGTCAGATACAGGGGCATGCGCCTCCCGTTCCGGCACCCGCACAGCAGATCGACCGCGAGCATTCGCTGTCGGCTGATGCGCTCGTGCAGCTTGATCGCAGGCTTGCGGCAATCGAGCGGGCGGTCGCCGGCCTGGTCTCGGGGCAGGAACAGGATCATCACACGCTGACCGCTGCGCTGACCCAGATGGGCGGCATCAAGGCGGATATCGAAGCCCGGATCGATGCGATCGAGCGTCAGGCCGCCATCCCTCAAGCCCTCGGGGCAAATGGTGCGCAGGTGCCCGGGCCTCCTCCCGTTACGGTTCCGGCGAAGACGCCGACCGCGGAAGATCAATTCCAGCAGGCGCTCGACTATGCGGCCCGGCAGGATTGGCCTCAGGCTGAACTCACATTCGACAACTATATTGCCAGCTATCCGGATGCCCCCAATGTGCCCGAAGCTCGATTTCATCTCGGGGAGGCTTTCGAGGGGCAGGGCAAACATGCCCAGGCTGCGCAAATATTCCTCGACCTTTACGAGAAAGTGCCCGCCGCATCGTTCGCCATTGCCAATCTCTTCGCGCTGGGTCAGGCGCTTGCCGCTATGGGGCCGGCCAGTCAGGCGCAGGCCTGCGATGTCTATGGCGAGATTGAAGCCGTGCACGGCGCCAGCCTCACCAACGAGCAGCGGTCCGATCTGCTCGTCCGCCGTCTCACGCTCAAATGCGCGAGCTGAGCCGCCTTGCAACGCTCCCGGTGGTGGTGCGAGGGATGGCGCGTGTCGCGCTTTGGCGAGGCGTCGCCATGGTTCTCGCGGCGATCCCGGCAATGCCGCTTATGGCACAGACTCTTGCCTTACCAGCCTCGCCGCTCGACGGTACGATTGAGAGCCCGGGCCTGCAATGCGTCCCCTATGCCCGCCGGGTTAGCGGCATCGCTATTTTCGGCGATGCGTTGACCTGGTGGGAGCAGGCTGAAGGGCAGTACGAACGCGGCGATCGGCCCGAAGTGGGCGCGGTCATGGCTTTTGCGCCTTACGGCCCCATGAAACTGGGCCATGTCGCCGTGGTCAGTCGTATCATCGACCGACGCACCGTCCTGCTGCGTCATGCCAATTGGTCTCCGTTGGGCGGTGTGCGCGGATGGATCGAAAATGATGTGCCGGCCATCGACGCGTCGCCTGACAATAACTGGAGCGCGGTCCGTGTCTGGTTCGCACCGATACAGCGCCTCGGCTCGACCGCATGGCCGGTTCAGGGCTTCATCTACAACCGGCGCGTTCGGCCCCTTGCAAGACGCATGCTAGTCAGCCGATCGGATGATCCCATTGGCGCCATCATCGCCCGCCTGATGAAGGAAGCGGCCTATGATCGCGAGGTCGCATCCATCCGGCCACGCGCGTTCAAAGCGGGCGCCCCGGGGCCGGACAGCCGCGATGGATTGCGACGTCGGGTCTCCGGCCTCGGACGTGGCGCCGCGCGTCCTGTCCTCCAACAGGGCGTCGCGCCGCTGGTGTGGCGCGATTTGGCAACGCCGTGACGGATATGCCCGCCTCCTTGCCGGCTGCGGTCGATCGGTATGCGGCGCTGGGGCGCCTGCTCGCTGCCGCCGGCGTGCCGCCCGCGCGGACGGAGCAACTCATCGCCGATGCCCTGGCCGATGATGCCCGTGCCACGCGCGATGTGGTGAGCCAGGACATCCGCGCGCTCGTCGAAGCGTGTCTTGCGCGCCTCGATCAAAGGCATCGGCGTCAAAGCGACGAGGCCAGCCGATTGATGACCAGGATCACGATCGAACTCGAAGTATCGAAACTGCGTGCGCGCGACATGCGGTCCGCGAGAAGCCGGCTCATCATCGCCCTCCTTTTGCTCCAGTTTCTCGGCACCGCCGTGATCGCGACCGCGCTGGTGACAGGCGGCGCTTTCACGCGCCCAGGCGCAATCGACGTCCCGGCAATTGCGTCGGCCACTCTCTGCCAGCATGAGGGGAGATAGAATGGCTCCCCGGAAACATGTCGGCTCCGCTGAATTGCTGCGCATCGAGCAGCTTATGCGCGTGATGAGCGATGCGCTCGCGCTGGCGCAGACGCTGTTGTCTGACCGGCTCGAGCAGGAGGAGACTGCTGCTCTTCAGAAGAAAATGCGGCCCGTGAGAACACAGCCGCCCTCTGCGGATGTCCTCGCCAGTATTCAGGACATTGCCATCGCCTTTGGCGAACAATTATCGCATCCCGACCGCAAATTTTCCGCGTGCTGGCGCGATCTGGTCAAGGCCCGCATCCATCATCGCATACACCGGGCCGGCCGCGCGGGTGCTGCCATTCTGCTGCGGATGATCGAGGAGCCGGATGTCTTCATCGACCAGAAGGATCTCGCCCGGTCAGCGGGCGTCGCCTCCAAATCCCCCCATGTCGTCAAGGTTTATATCTGCCATTTGCGCAATGGCCTGGAAGAACAGGGCTTGGCGGCGGACATGATCGAAACCGGTACGCGCAGCTATCGGTTACGGTCCGACGCCATTCCTCAGATCATGGAAATGGTGACCAGGCCATGACCTTCGTTCTTTGGCCAGACACGAGAAGAATGCGGGCCATCTCGCAGTTCCCTCCCCGGTGGGTTAGAGGGGGATAACTGGCATGCTTCACATCATCCGGGAAATCGAGGCGGATGGCAAAGCCGAAGCATTGCTTGACCCGGTATCCGTGCGGACCGGCATCGAGCGCGTGCATCTGGAGATCGCCCTGGCGGTCGAGCTTCACGGTTCGTTCGGAAAAGCTGCCCGCGCGCTCAACATGTTACCAAAGACCGTCAACAAGCGGGTGCGCGACCTCGAGTTTCAATTGGGCTGCGCTATTTTCGAAAGGCACAAGCGCAGGCTCGTACCAACCCGGTCGGGCCGGGTATTCCTACGGCGCATTTCGCAGCTGCTCCAAGATTTCCATACCCTGGTGGAAGCGGTGCGACGGATTGCCGATGGCAAGGCCGGTCAGATCGCGATCGGTTATCATGGTTCCGTCGCGCACGGCGATCTCCATCATTTGTTGTTCGAGCCCGATCCGCTGCACCCTGATATCCACCATTTGCCCATCGAATTGTCGCATGACCGATTGTTCGAATCCCTGGCGAGCGGTCGCATCGATCTCGCCATCGTTCGCGGTAATCCTGCCGATTTCCATGGCCTGAACGCGCCGCTCTGGAATGAGCGCATCATCCTGTGCCTGCCCGAGACCCACCCGCTGGCGGATCGGAGCCTGCTGCAGTGGCCGGATCTTGCCGGGGAGATGTTTCTGGTTTCAGGCTATGATCCAAGCGATGCGATCCGCCAGTTGCTGGAAGATCGGTTTGCTCCCCTCGAAGTGTCACCGCGGATTGTGGTACACGACATCGGCACATCGGCTGTTATCCAAATGGTGCGAGCGGGTCATGGGGTTTGCCTTTGCCTCGAACCAATGATGGTGGACCATTATGCGGGGACAGTTTTCCGCGAGCTGAGCGGGGCAACCGGGCCAGAATATGTAACCAGTTTCGCCTGTTGGCATGCTGATAGCCCCAATCCGGCACTGAAGCGCCTGCTGCTCCGCTTGAGGCGTCAATATGGTGCAAAGGTCAATATCGAACCTGGCGTAACGCACATGCCATGATCGCAGAAAAGCGAAGCAGAGCAATCGCAGCGGTGTAATCGAGTTCCTGGATCCTCGTGGAAATGTCGGCATGAACATGCCCGGGAATGCGGTTCTCTTTCCTTCCAAGGTTCAATTCCGTCCAGTTGCTGGGACAATGCTCATCTTTCCATCATTCCTGAAGCACTGGGTCTATCCGAACCAGGATGACGAAGAGCGTGTGTCGATTGCGTTCAATGCCCGGGTTGAACCGAGGGTTGCGATCAAGGATTGCGCCCCCGTGCGGTAAGGCTTTGCGCTCTAGCGAACGCGTTGTCCATCGCGCCCGTGGAAGGGATGCGCGCTACGCCAATGCCTGTCCTTTTACGCCAGCCTTCTCCCGCCGCATATAGCTGTTGAAGCCCACGCTTTTCTGCGTCTCTTACTCATCCCCATCGCGCCGCGCGGTTTGTCGCCGGCGCTCTCGAACGGGGACATATCCATGGGCGCAGCCAGCCAGAGATCGGAAGTCCATGCACGCGGAGCGCGCATGCTGCGTACCGCCATGGGCGCATCGATCGCTTCCTGGCTCGCCGATCCCGCCGTCATCGAAGTCATGCTCAATCCGGACGGACGGCTGTGGGTCGATCGTCTGGGCGACGGTATCAGCGATAGCGGGGAGCGCCTCTCCCCTGCCGATGGCGAGCGCATCATTCGCCTCGTCGCTCATCATGTCGGGGTCGAGGTTCATTCGGGCGCGCCGCGCGTCTCGGCCGAACTGCCGGAAAGCGGAGAGCGGTTCGAAGGGCTGCTGCCGCCGGTCGTAACCGCGCCGGCCTTTGCCATCCGCAAACCCGCTGTCGCCGTCTTCACGCTTGATGATTATGTCGCGGCGGACATCATGTCCCGGGCAGAAGCTGATGTGCTGCGTCGGGGCGTGGCCGACCGACTCAACATCCTCGTCGCTGGCGGCACCGGGACTGGCAAGACCACGCTCACCAACGCGCTTCTGGCCGAAGTCGCCAAGACCTCTGATCGCGTGGTGCTCATCGAGGACACCCGCGAACTGCAATGCGCCGCGCCCAACCTCGTCGCCATGCGCACCAGGGACGGTGTCGCGTCGCTTTCCGATCTTGTCCGCTCCTCGCTGCGCCTGCGGCCCGATCGCATTCCGATCGGCGAGGTGCGCGGCGCCGAAGCGCTCGATCTCCTCAAGGCCTGGGGCACCGGCCACCCGGGTGGCGTGGGCACGATCCACGCCAATACGGCGATGGGTGCTCTGCGCCGCATGGAACAGCTCATCCAGGAAGCCGTGGTCACGGTGCCCAGGGCCCTGCTCGCGGAAACCATCGACCTTGTCGCCGTGCTGGTCCGGCACGGCACCGGGCGCCGCCTCGCCCAGCTCATGCGCGTCGAAGGGCTCGATCCCGTCCTCGGCGACTACCGCCTCACGCCTGCAACCCCCGACATCGGAGAAGAATCATGATCGATCTGTCCCGCCGCGCTGTGCATCGTCTGCGCGTAGCGCCTCTTGCCCTCTGCGCTGGCCTCATCGCGCTGCAGAGCCCGGCTTATGCCTCGGGCTCCTCCATGCCCTGGGAAGCCCCCCTCCAGTCGATCCTCGAATCGATCGAGGGGCCGGTCGCCAAGATCGTCGCTGTGATCATCATCATTGCCACGGGCCTCGGCCTTGCCTTCGGCGATACGTCAGGCGGTTTCCGGCGGCTGATCCAGATCGTCTTCGGCCTGTCGATCGCCTTTGCGGCCTCATCCTTCTTCCTTTCCTTCTTCTCCTTCGGCGGCGGAGCGCTGGTCTGATGGAGGGCCGGGACGAGGAGGTGCCGGGCTACCTGGCACCGGTCCACCGGGCGCTGTCCGAACCCATATTGCTGGGCGGCGCCCCGCGCAGCCTTGCCATCGTCAATGGCACGCTCGCCGGCGCGCTGGGCCTGGGCTTGCGGCTCTGGCTCGCGGGCCTCGCGCTCTGGGCCATCGGCCATGGTCTCTCGGTCTGGGCTGCACGCCGCGATCCCCAGTTCGTCGACGTCGCCCGCCGTCACCTCAAATATCCTGTCTGGATGCGGCCATGATCAACCTCTCCGAATATCGCTCCAAGGCGGCCCGTCTCGCCGATTTCCTGCCCTGGGTCGCGCTGGTCGCACCAGGCGTCGTGCTCAACAAGGACGGCGCGTTCCAGCGGTCGCTGCGCTTGCGCGGCCCCGATCTCGACAGCGCGACACCTGCCGAACTGGTGGCCGTGACTGCCCGACTCAACAATGCGCTGCGCCGGCTGGGTTCGGGCTGGGCCGTGTTCGTCGAAGCCCAGCGCTGCCCGGCGCAGGACTATCCCGACAGTGACTTTCCCGATCCGGTCTCCGCGCTGGTTGATCGCGAGCGCTATGAACAGTTCCGCGAGGAAGGCGCGCATTTCGAGAGCTTCTATTATCTGACGCTCCTGTGGATGCCGCCGGCCGAGGACGCCGCGCGCGCCGAAAGCTGGCTTTATGAAGGGCGGTCCGGCTCCGGTGTCGATCCGCATGAGCTCTTGAAAAGCTTCATCGACCGTACCGATCGCGTATTGCATCTGGTCGAAGGCTTTATGCCGGAGGTCGCCTGGCTCGATGACGGGCAGACGCTGACCTATCTCCATTCATGCGTGTCGACGAAGCGGCAACGGGTGCGCGTGCCCGAGATACCCGCCTATCTCGACGCACTGCTGACCGATGAAGGCCTGACCGGCGGCCTCGAACCCAGGCTGGGCGAGCACCATCTGCGCACCCTCACCGTCACCGGTTTCCCGACCGCGACCTTTCCGGGGCTGCTCGACGAACTCAACCGGCAGGCCTTCGCCTATCGCTGGTCGACCCGCGCGATCATGCTCGACAAGACCGACGCGACGAAGCTGCTAACCAGGATCCGGCGGCAATGGTTTGCCAAGCGCAAGTCGGTCGCCGCGATCCTCAAGGAGGTGATGACCAACGAGCAATCCGTGCTCATGGATTCCGACGCCTCGAACAAGGCGGCCGATGCCGACCTTGCCCTGCAGGAACTGGGCGCCGATCATGCCGGCATCGCCTATGTCACTGCCACGGTGACGGTCTGGGACCGCGATCCCGCTCTGGCGTCGGAAAAGCTGCGGCTGGTCGAGAAGATCATCCAGAGCCGCGACTTCGCCTGCACCGTCGAGGGGATGAACGCGATCGAGGCCTGGCTCGGGTCACTGCCCGGTCAGGTCTACGCCAATGTCCGCCAGCCCCCCATTTCCACGCTCAACCTCGCCCACCTGATCCCCCTGTCAGCGGTGTGGGCGGGACCGGAACGGGATGACCATTTCGGCGCTCCCCCTCTGCTCTACGGCAAGACCGAAGGGTCTACCCCGTTCCGGCTTTCCCTTCACGTCGGCGATGTCGGCCATACGCTGATCGTCGGGCCGACCGGTGCGGGCAAATCCGTGCTGCTGGCGCTCATGGCGATGCAGTTTCGCCGCTATGAGGACAACCAGATCTTCGCCTTCGACTTTGGCGGTTCGATCCGCGCAGCCGCGATCGGAATGGGCGGGGACTGGCAGGATCTGGGCGGCGCGCTCAGCGGCGATGATGTCGAAGACGGCGTCACCTTGCAGCCGCTTGCACGGATCGACGAACCGGGTGAGCGCGCCTGGGCCGCCGAATGGCTGGCCGCGATCCTTGCAGGTGAAGGGGTAAGCATCGATCCCGCTGCCAAGCAGCACCTGTGGGCCGCGCTCACCTCGCTCGCCTCCGCGCCCATTGGCGAACGCACGCTCACCGGCCTGGCCGTTCTTCTCCAGGCTCAGGAACTGAAACAGGCGCTTGCGCCCTATTGCGTCGGCGGTCCGTGGGGCCGGCTGCTCGACGCGGAGACCGAGCATCTGGGGGAAGCGTCAGTCCAGGCCTTCGAGACCGAAGGGCTGGTCGGCGCGGCCTCGGCGGCCGCCGTGCTCGCCTATCTTTTCCACCGCATTGAAGGCCGGCTCAACGGGCGTCCCACGCTCATCATCATCGACGAAGGCTGGCTGGTGCTCGACAGTCCGGCTTTCGCGGCGCAGCTGCGCGAATGGCTCAAGACGCTGCGCAAGAAGAATGCGAGCGTCATCTTCGCGACGCAGAGCCTCGCCGACATCGAAACATCGAGCATCGCCCCAGCCATCATCGAAAGCTGCCCGACCCGTATCTTCCTGCCCAATGAGCGCGCGGCCGAACCGCAGATTCGCCGCGTCTATGAACGCTTCGGGCTCAACGCACGGCAAGTCGACATCTTGTCCCGCGCCACTCCCAAGCGCGACTATTATTGCCAGTCACGCCGGGGCAATCGGCTGTTCGATCTGGGGCTGGGCGAAGTGGCGCTCGCCTTCGCGGCGGCCTCCGCCAAGACCGATCAGCGCATGATCGACGATCTGGTCGCCCGCCATGGCCGCCACGGTTTTGCGGCGGCTTGGCTGCGCCACCGTGGCCTCGCCTGGGCTGCCGACCTGCTTCCCTTACCCGATCCGCTGATTCCGTCCGAACCGGACGACGATCCCTTGCTGCCGCTCGATCCCGAGGAGTCTGTATCATGAAACAGTGTTCGCTTCGCCGCGCCTTGCTGGCTGGTGTCATCATCTTGTCGGCGGCCGCGGGACCGGTGCTGACCACGCCGGCGCAGGCGCAATTCGGCGGGATCGTCTATGATCCCAGCAACTATGCGCAGAATGTGCTGACCGCCGCCCGCTCGCTCGAACAGATCAACAACCAGATTCGGCAGATCGAGAACCAGGCGACCAGCCTTATCAACGAGGCGAAGAATCTCACCAGCCTGCCGGTCTCGACGCTCTCGACCCTGCAGGCCCATGTCCAGCAGACCCGCCAGCTCCTCGGCCAGGCCCAGCGCATTGCCTACAATGTGCAGGACATCCAGAGCGCGTTCACCTCCCGCTACAGCGGCGCGAACCTCTCCGCCTCGCAGGCGCAGATGGTCGCCAATGCCGAGGACCGCTGGAAAGACAGCGTCGGCGCCTTCCAGGATGCGCTGCAGGTGCAGGCCGGCGTCGTCGGCAACATCGATGGGGCCAAGGCGAGCATCGACACGCTGGTCAGCGCCAGCCAGTCGGCGAGCGGCGCCCTGCAGGCCGCGCAGGCCGGCAACCAGCTGCTCGCGCTCCAGTCTCAGCAACTCGCCGACCTGACCGCGGCCGTCGCCGCGCAAGGCCGTGCGCAATCGCTTGAAGCGGCGCGCAACGCCGCCACCGAGGCGGAAGGCCGCGAGCGCTTCCGCCGTTTCCGGGGCAACTGACATGCGCCGGCCGGGCAAGCTCCTGCTCGCGGCGGCGCTCGGCGGGCTGATGCTGGCGGTGACGGTCGGCATCGCGATGGTGCGGCCGGAAAGCGGTGGGCGGGGAAGCGGGGCTGCGGATGTGCGCGCGGCGGCCGGCGGCGCCCCCGGTCCGGCGAGCCGCAACCTCGCCCGCTGCCGCACGCTCACCATGCCCGATTCCGGCTGCGAAGCCGCGTGGGAAGCACGCCGCCGCCACTTCTTTGGAGAGGATCAGCGTCCATGAACGACACTGGCGTCATCGACAGCTTCCTGTCGGTCTTCACCCACTATATCGATTCCGGCTTCGGGCTGCTCGGCGGCGAGGTCGGCTTCCTCTCCTCGACCCTCATCGTCATCGATGTGACGATCGCCGCCCTGTTCTGGGCCTGGGGCGCGGACGAGGATGTCCTTCAGCGCCTGATCCGCAAGACGCTCTACATCGGCGTCTTCGCTTATATCATCAGCAATTTCTCGAACCTCGCCAACATCCTGTTCGAAAGCTTCGCCGGTCTGGGTTTGAAGGCCTCGGGCGGCGGCATGGCGCTCGCCGATTTCATGAAGCCCGGCACCGTCGCCGCCACCGGTCTCACCGCAGGCAAGCCGCTGCTCGATGCGACCGCCGACCTGCTGGGACCGGTCGGCCTCTTCACCAATTTCGTGCAGATTCTCGTCCTGCTGATCGCCTGGTTGATCGTGGTGCTGGCCTTCTTCGTCCTCGCCATCCAGGTCTTCATCACCATCGTCGAGTTCAAGCTGGTGACGCTCGCCGGCTTCGTGCTCCTGCCTTTCGCCTTCTTCGGCCGCACCGCCTTCATGGCCGAGAAGGTGCTGGGGCACATCATCTCCTCAGGGATCAAGCTCCTCGTCCTTGCCGTCATCACCGGCATCGGCACCACCCTGTTCAGCCAGTTTACCTCGGCCGGACTGGGCGCCGATCCCACGGTCGAACAGGTGATGGCGATCGCGCTCGCTGCCCTGACCCTGCTTGGCCTCGGCATTTTCGGGCCGGGCATCGCCAATGGCATCGTCGCCGGCGGACCCCAGCTTGGCGCCGGTACGGCGGCGGGCACGGCGCTGGCCGCGGGCGCGACATTGGGCGGCGGTGTGGCCGGCGCCCGGCTCGCTGGTGGCGCCGCAATGGGCATGGCCGGCAGCGCCGCGAGCGGCATGGCTCGCACGGCCGGTGCGGCCTCGGGCGCCTATAGCGCGGGCGCGGCCGGACGGTCAGGTGCGGCAGCGGTCGGCGCAGGCCTCGCCAATGTCGGCAAGAGCACGGGCGGCGCGGCGGTCTCGCCGCTGCGCCGCGCCGCGCAAAGCCTCAAGCAAAGCTATGCCGATGGCCGGAGCGCGGCTGCGGGCACCGCCGCCGGTGCGGGGGCGCAGGCTTCTGCTGCCGTATCACCCGCCACCGGCTCGGCAGCGACCGGACAGCCCGCCTGGGCCGCAGCCATGAAGCGCCGGCAGGCGATCACCCAGGGCGCCAATATGGCCGCTCATACCCTGAAGGGCGGCGACAGCCATGGCGGCGGCGCCGGTCCCGACCTCTCGCAGAAGGACTGACACCCAATGTTCAAGCGACCATCGATCCGTTACGGGCAGTCGCCCGAACCGGTCACCCCCTATCAGCGCGCAGCCCAGGTCTGGGACGACCGTATCGGCTCCGCGCGCGTCCAGGCCAGGAACTGGAGGCTCGCCTTTTTCGGCTGCCTCGCGCTCTCGGGAGGCCTCGCCGGTGGCCTCGTCTGGCAGTCGGCGCGTGGCACCATCACACCCTGGGTGGTCGAGGTCGACAAGCTGGGTGAAGCGCGCGGTGTCGCGCCTGCCGATGCTGATTTCCGCCCCACCGATCCGCAGATCGCGTTCCATCTTGCCCGTTTCATCGAGAATGTCCGCTCCATCCCCGCCGACGGGATCGTGCTGCGGCAGAACTGGCTACGTGCCTATGACTTCGCGACCGACAAGGGCGCGCTGTTCCTCAACGATTATGCCCGCGCCAACGATCCGTTCGCACAGCTCGGCAAGGTGCAGGTCGCGGTCGATGTGTCGAGCGTGATCCGCGCCTCGAACGACAGCTTCCGCGTGGCCTGGACCGAGCGCCGCTATGTCGATGGCGCCCTTTCCGAAACCGCGCGCTGGTCGGCGATCCTGACCATCGCCGTCCAGACCCCGCGCGATCCCCAAGCTCTCCAGAAGAACCCGCTCGGGGTCTTTGTCGCCAATCTCAACTGGTCGAAGGAACTCAACCCATGATCTGCCTGTCTCCCGCGAGGGCGCGCCCCGGTGCGCTGTTCTGCCTGTTCGCTTCCGTCTCGCTGCTGCCGATCGGCGGCATTGCCGAGGCACGGAGCCGCAAGGCGACGCCTGCGCCGATGGTCGCGGCAACTCCAGCGGCCGAACCGCGCCTTCCGGTCCGGATCGTCAGCGTGCCGACGCCGCTCCCGCTTCCCGGCCAGCTGAAACCCGTCGAAGCCCCGGCGGGCGCCCGCGAACCCGCCGATCCCCAGCGCCGTGTCACCGCCGCCAACGCCGCGGCCCGCGTGCAGCCGAGCAAGGGCGGCTATTTTAACGCCATCCAGCAATATCCTTATGCCGATGGCGCGCTTTATCAGGTCTATACCGCACCCGGCCAGGTCACTGACATCGCGCTCGAGGAAGGCGAGGAACTGGTCGGCTCCGGGCCGGTCGCGGCCGGGGACACCGTGCGCTGGATCATCGGCGACACAGTGAGCGGGACGGGATCGGCAAAGCGCGTGCATATCCTGGTCAAGCCGACCCGCGCCGATATCGGCACCAACCTCGTCATCAACACCGACCGGCGCACCTATCATCTCGAACTGCGCGCAACGGCGTCGACCTATATGGCCTCGGTCTCCTGGACCTACCCGGCCGACCAGCTCATCGCGCTGCGGCTCGCCAATGCCGAGCGCGAACGCGGCGCGCCGGCAGCCTCTGGCATCGATGTGGAAGGTTTGAACTTCCGCTATCGGCTGTCCGGCGACAAGGTGGCCTGGCGTCCGGAGCGGGTCTTCGACGATGGCCGTCAGGTTATGATCGAGTTTCCGGACGGGATCGCCACCGGCGAGATGCCGCCGCTGTTCGTGCGCGGTGCCGATGGCAAGGCGGAACTGGTCAACTATCGCGTCTCGGGCCGCTACATGATTGTCGACCGGCTGTTCGATGTGGCCGAGCTGCGGCTCGCTACCCACAAGGCCGAGCAGCGGGTCACGATCGAGCGCCAGGCCGGCAAGTCGCGGAGGGCGTCATGAACGGGCCGGGACGGGAAGAAGACCAGGCTGAGGTGGCTCCGGTGGCTGCTGTCGCACCGTCATCCAGCGCTGCTCCGGGACAGTCGGGGGTAGCGGGCAATCCGGCGGCCTTCCGCCTGGGCGGCCCACCGCCGCGCGTCACGCGGCTGTCGCGCAAGGCACTTGCCGTGTTGGGCATGGTCGCAGGCCTCGGCATCGGCGGGTCGCTGCTCTACGCCCTCCGGCCGGTCCAGCATGGCGTGCCCGTCAATCTCGTCGACACCAGCAGCCATAACAAAGCCGATGTCGTGACGGCGGCGCCGGCGAGCTATGACAAGGTGCCGAAATTGGGGCAGCCGATGCCGGGCGATCTTGGGCGGCCGATCCTGGCGGCGCAACAGGCGGGGCAGCCAGTGCCCGTGCCGCCAATGGGCGCTGCAGCGGGACAGGCCGATCCGCGTCTTGCGGCTGCCGAGCAGGCGCGGCAGCGCGTGATGCAGGAGCGTGAATCGGCCAGGGCCAGCAAGCTGTTCCTCGGGCCGGAAGGCGCGCGGCAGACGTCCACCCCGGCTGATGCCTCAGGCAACAGCGTGCCTGGAGCCGCGGGGACTTCGGCGGCGCAGCAGGCTGCCGCAACGCCGCCGACCGGTCAGGCCGCGAAAAAGGCTTTCCTCCAGAATGGAGGGAATCGCAGCGTCGTCAGCAATGAGCGGATCATGGCGCCGGCCTCGACCTATCTGGTGCAGGCCGGCAGCGTTATTCCCGCCGCGCTCATCACCGGCATCCGCTCCGATCTGCCGGGACAGATCACCGCCCAGGTGACACAGAATGTCTATGACAGCGCGACGGGCCGCATCCTGCTGATCCCGCAAGGGGCGCGGCTGATCGGCGAATATGACAGCGAGGTTTCGGCCGGGCAGAACCGGGTACTGCTGGCCTGGGATCGCCTTATCCTTCCCGGCGGCCGCTCGATCCTGCTCGACCGCCAGCCCGGCGCCGATGCTTCCGGCATGTCGGGGGCGCAGGACAAGGTGAACTATCACTGGGGCAATATGCTCAAGGCCGCGATGGTCTCGACCCTGCTTGGCGCCGGTACGCAACTCGTGGCCCAGGGCGACGATGACCTGACCCGGGCGCTGCGATACGGCATGCAGGACACGGTCAACCAGACCGGGCGGCAGGTCGTGCAGCGTGAAATCAACGTGCCGCCGACGCTCACCGTCCGGCCGGGCTTTGCCATCCGGGTGATGATCACGCACGATCTCGTCCTCGAGCCGGCGCAAGGGGCGCAGCCATGAGCCGGCTGCGCCTGGGGCCGATCGTCGAGGAGAAGCCCGTCAAGCTGACGGTCGAACTGCCGGGCAGTCTGTTCCGGCAGCTTGGCGATTATGCGCGCGCGCATGCCGCAGAGAACGGGCTGTCCGACCCGATGCCGGTCGAACGGCTGATTGTGCCGATGGTGGAGCGGTTCATCATGAGTGATCGAGGGTTTGTACGGCGCAGGCGATCCGGCAGTTCATGAGCCGGGAGGCGGGATCATTGCTGTCGATGGCCAAGAAGAAGCTTGTTCCGATGGCAGGCAATAGTGACGGCGCTCCTGCAGGACAGCTGGACAATCGGCGTGTATCGTGAACGTACAGCGTCATGGTGATCCGATTATCGTGGGCAAGCTCGGAAACGACACGGCGCGCGATCTGACCGCTCACACCGAGAATGGGAACTTTGGTCATTGGATTTTCCTTTGCGGGAAAGGCAGGCACAGCCTCCGTTGAGGAGACTGCGCCCGATGCCTTACGCAGCCGCCTTCGCGTCACGCGCGACGGCAAATTCACCGAGATGCTGCTTGAGGAAGGGAATGACGCGGCGGAGCGCAATCCCGGTCGGCTCGGGCTGGTCATAGAGGTCGTAGTGCGACCAGCCCTCGACCACGACCAGTTCCTTGTCCTTCGAGGCGGCGCGGCCGTAGATTTCCATGCCGTCGCGATAGGCGCCGAAGCCGCCGGGCTTGTCGCCGAATACCACCATCATCGGCTGGGTCAGCAGCGTTTCAGCAAAGGCGAAGGCATCCCAGGCGATGGCGGGCGCGGCGTGCGAGACCAGCATCCGCGTGCCCGATCCCTCCGCCGGGCAACGGTTGCGGTAATAATCGGTCGCCTCCAGCACGTCGATGTCGGTGATACCGGCCGCCTTGCCTGCCTCGACGCTGGGCGGCAGGAAGATGTTGATCTCGCCATCGGCCCCGGCATTCTCGGCCGTGCGCAGCTTCGCCATGTTTTCGAGCGCGCCAACCGGATCGAATTGGCTGAAGCCTTCGCGCATCAGCCGCCCGAAGTTCACGCCGGTGATGCTGACCAGCGCCTTGATGCGCTTGTCGATGATCGTCGCCTTGATCGAATAGCCGCCCCCGCCGCAGACGCCGAGGATACCGATCCGCTCCGGGTCCACATAGGGCAGCGTCTGCGCGTAATCGATGACGTCGCGATAATCCTTCACCCGCTGCTCGGGGTCTTCGATCCAGCGCGGGCTGCCACCGCTGGCGCCCTGGAAGCTCGCGTCGGACACGATGACGATGAAGCCGGCCTCGGCGAGTGCCGCGCCATAGACGTTCCCGGCGGTCTGCTCCTTGCAGCTCCCGATGGGGTGATTGGATACGACTGCCGGGTAACGCTTGCCGGCCTCGAAGTCGGGTGGAAACAGGATGTTGGCGGCGATGTCCCAGGTCATACCGGGATTGCGGATGCTGACGGTTTCCATGATGCAGTTCCTTGTGGGTACAGGGCGGCGCCGGGAACCTTCGGTTCCCGACGCACGCCGGATCGGGTTACTCGGCCGCCTGGGCAACGGCGGTCTTGGCGGACAGTTTGTCCATGAAGAAGGCCGCGAGAACCGAGGCGGCCTCGTCGACGAACGTCTGTCCGTCATATAGGTCCATGTGATTGGCGCCCTCGACGACATGGAACGCCTTGTCAGTGCTGGCGGCGCGATCGTAGAGATCGTCGCTCATCCACTTGCTGCCTGCCACGCTGCCGGCGACGATCTGGATCGGCTGGGTCAGATAGACGTCGGCCATATGATAGGCATCGTAGGTGATGATCTGGCCCATGCTGCGCAGCGTGGCGAAGCCCGGCGCGGTCGGATATTCGGCGCGCGGCGTGTGGTAATATTCCCAGGCCTGGCGCAGCTCCTCATTGGGTGCGTCCTTTTCGGTGAGCGGCGCGAGCGGCATCGTTGCATAGCCCTTGTCTGCGGCGTCCGAGGTGCGGGCGTTCGATCCCGCCTCGATATAGGGCAGCGCGTCGATCGACTTGACGTTGTTTTCCCAGCCGTTGCGGAACATCGAGCCAATGTTGACCGCGCTGACCGTGCCGATCGCCTTGATCCGGCGATCCTGTATCGCGGCGTTGGCGGTATAGCCGGCTCCCGCGCAGATGCCCATGGCACCGATCCGCTCCTTGTCGACATAAGGCAGCGTCGTCAGATGATCGATGACCGCGCTGACGTCCTCCGCGCTGATGTGCGGATTTTCGAGCTGGCGTGGTTCGCCGCCGCTCTCGCCCTGGTAGGAGCGGTCAAAGGCGATGGTGATGAAGCCCTGATCCGCGAGCTTTTTCGCATAGGTGCCAGCGGTCTGTTCCTTCACGCCGCCGCCGGGATGCGAGACGACGATGGCCGGCCAGGTCTTCGTCTCGTCGAAGCCTTCGGGAAGGTTGATAACTGCCGACATGGTGATCGCCGGGTTGTTCGAATTGGCGAAGCTGATCTTGCCCATTGCCTGTCTCCTTCGATTGCACGCTTGCGGTCTGGGCTGTCGTTGCGGGGTTTGCCCTTGCCGATGGACACAATCTAGGTGAAAGAGATTGATCGGATTAGATGAATAATTTATATTGATCCTATCACTGGAGTGATGAATGCGGCGGGATGAGATTGCCGATCTGGCCGCTTTCGTGGTGGTCGCTGAGGAGCGCAGCTTCACCAAGGCGGCGCAACGCCTCGGTATGGCGCAGTCGGCGCTCAGCCAGATCGTGCGGCGAATCGAGGAGCGACTAGGCGTGCGCCTTCTTTCGCGCACGACGCGCAGCGTAGCGCCCACCGAGGCAGGTGAGCGGCTGATCGCTACGCTCGGCCCGATGCTGCGCGATCTGGATCAAGCCATTGCTGATCTGGGCGATCTGCGCGACAAGCCTTCAGGCACGATCCGGATCACCTGCGTTGAGCATGCGGCCAAGACGATCGTCGTGCCGGCCATGAAGCGCCTGCTGCCCGATAATCCCGACATCACGGTCGAGATCACCATCGACTACGGCCTTGCTGACGTCGTGATGGACCGCTTCGATGCCGGCGTCAGGCTCGGCGGGGACATCGCGAAGGACATGATAGCGATGCGCATCGGACGGGACATACCCATGGCGATCGTCGGTTCGCCGGATTATTTTCGCCGTCACCCGCCGCCAGCCTCCCCGGCGCAACTCGTCGATCACCGCGCCGTCAATCTGCGTCTGCCCACCTCTGGCACGCTCCATCGCTGGCGCCTGATGCGCGGGGGGCGTGAAACACGTGTGCGCGTCGATGGGCCGCTAGCTCTCAACTCCATCGATCTGATCCGGGATGCGGCACTCGACGGGCATGGTCTCGCGTATCTCCCGCTGGATCAAGTCGAAGCCGATATTGAATTTGGGCGGCTGCTACGGGTCTTGGGGAAGTTCACGCCTGATCTTCCAGCCTATCACCTTTACTATCCCAACCGACGTCATCCCTCCGCAGCCTTCATCCTGTTTGTCGAGGCTTTGCGGCTTCTTGGATGACAACTGCATAGTTCCCGACTCGGCAGCTTCTTAGCTCTGTCTGACGGGCAGGCCTCATAAGGCCTCTACGCCATTGCCTGTCTTTCCACGCCGATCTTTTACGCCCGCAACGCGCTGTTGCCTCCGCTCATTTCATGGCTCTCTTGATGGCCCCCGAAGCTGCGGCACGGTGCCGCGGCCCCTCGGGGGATGATGCTCATGACCTATCCGGCAACAGGTGGAAGGACCGCACTCGCGTTCCTTTCCGCGCTTGTTCTCGCCTCGCCGGCACTCGCCAACAATTATGGTGAAAGCGCCGCCTGGCAGTTCCGTACCTCGGCAGACCGCGCCAATCAGGCTGCGATCCTCGACATCATGGAGAAGCGGAGGGCGGGCGGCTATGCGAGCCCGACTTATACGACAACGATCGAGCGCCAGTATAATTGCGGGGTCACCGCGACCGCGACCGGCAATGTGGGAACCCAGACCGCGCTGACCCATTCGCCGACCACGACGGGTGCGACCTCCGATGCGCAGGGCAACGCCGGTTCCAGCACCATTGAGGGCGGCGGCAACGCGGGCACTGACCAGAGCAACAGCGGCACGGTATCCGCATCCGTCTCGGGCGGGACCAGCGTCTCCGTTGACGGCGCCGCCTGGCAGGCCCTCAACTCCACCCAGACCAACAGCGGCGCCCAAAGCGCCAGCGTGACCGGTTCCACCGGCTGCGCTTTCGGAGCGCTCAACTGATGGCCGCGCAGGCGGCGGGCCGCCGGGGAATGGCCGGAAAGAGAATGGGGCTGCGGGGCGCGGGATTGGGGTGCGGGGCCTTGCGGTCGGCGGCACTGCCGCTCCTGGCCCTCGCTCTGCCCGGTTGCGCCAGCTTCACCCAGCAGCGGATCGGGATCGGCGAAGAACCGATCGTCGTCGGGCCGCCGGTGCGCGACAATCGCACGCCGATGGACGCGGCGCTTGCCTGCTATGCGGGCTGGCTCGGATCGCGTGGAAACAAGCCGCTGGTCATCGCGGTCGGCGACGTGCGCGACTATACCGGCAAATATTCGGTCAACGAAGGCAATGCCATCACCCAGGGCGGCGCGCTCATGGTGGCCTCCGCTCTTGGCAAGCTGCGCGGGTCAGTGCGCATTGCCGAGCGCTTCGATCCGGTCATCGCAGAACGCGAACTTGCCTATGCCGATCGTCGCCAACTGGGGGATGGCAAGGTCCACGACCTCGCCGGCCCCTCGGGCAAGCAGGTCGTCCCCTGGGTGCCCTATTTCGGCGGCAGCATCGCTGCGTCCGACTATTACATCGTCGGCGGCATCACCGAACTCAACTACGACATCCGTTCGGGCGGGATCGAGACCGGCATCAATTCGGTCGGTCCCAAAGCACGCACCTATACCCAGAGCGTCGCACTCGACCTGCGTATCGTAGACACCCGCTCGCTGCTGGTGGTTCGCACAGTGAGCCTGACCAAGCAGTTCACTGGCTATGAGACAGGCTTCGGGATCTTCCGCTTCTTCGGCTCCGACCTCTTCGACATCAATATCGGCGCCAAGGGCCAGGAGCCGCTTCAGCTCGGTATTCGCACAGCCCTGGAGGAAGCGACGATGCGGCTCGTCGCGGCCGTTTCCCGTGTTGATCCAGAACCCTGCATGAGCCAGGCCAACTGGGCGGTGAGCGTGCCGCCAGTGGCGCCCGTCAGCGGTTCGCCGACACTACGGCAGCGGCTGGGTGCCGATGGTCCGCCGCTTAACGGCCCTGCCAGCACAGGCACGGACAGTGCCGAAGCCGATGTCGCCATCCTCTTCGAAACTGGCGTGGACGGTCTCCAGGGCGGGGCCGAGGCGGCGATCGACCGGATCGTGGCCAGCGCCAAGAAAGGTAGCGTTTTCGTTACGCTGCTGACCCGCGACAGCGAGACGCTCGACCCTAAGGCGCGGGCCGCGTTGACCGATCGCAGGATTGCGGCACTAACCGCCGCACTTGCCAGACAGGGCATCGCGGCCGGCGTGATCTCGCCGGTCTGGCGGCCCGATCCCAACGATCCGGCCATCCAGCGCGCTGGCGCTGGCCTGCAGCGGCTCGCCCGCCTGCGCATCGGCTGATCGGCGTCATCCCCTCGCAGCGAAGGAGGCGCCCACGCGACACCCGAATGCCCGGTTTTTCGTACCTCTTCAAAGAAGGATTTTCTCCATGAAACAGACAGTCTACTCCCGTTCGTCCGGTCGCTATCGCCTGCTGATGGGCGGCGCGGTCCTCGCCCTTGCCGGTTCGCTGGCCGCGCCCGCCTTCGCTACTCCCGATCCCACGCCCGAAATCGATGCGACCGGCGCGCAGGTCATTGCGACCGATCAGAACAAAGCCTGGTCGCCGGTCAGCGCGAGCACCGCCAATCCCCGGATCGAGGTGACCGGCGCGGTCGATGGATCGAGCGTCGCCATCACCGGCAACGCCGTCAGCACCACCGCCAGGGCCAATAGCGCGAGCGCTGCCCTGACGCCGGACGCGCGCGATCTCGAGGCCGCGACCGGCGGCACCGCGATCGCGACCGGGACGAACGGCACCGATGCGCAATCGCCAGCTCTCATCGCCACCCGTCAGGCGACCGATGGTGCTGCGGTTTCCGCCACGACCTCCAATTCGCGCATTCGCGGGCGGCTCGGCGATCTTGTGGACAGCAGCGCGACTGTCAGCGCCAATACGCAGGAAGCCGTGGCGCTGGCCAATGACGCCAGCGATTCGCTGTCCCTCATCGGCGTTGCGGTCGGCACCGGCGCAGGCGTGGTCAGCGATCAGTCGGTCGGTGGCGATGCCGCCGTGTCGGCGCGCTTTAGCGGTTCGGCGACGCTCAAGGTGGCCGATGCGCCGCGCAGCGATCTCGCTGTGAGCGACAACCTCCAGCGCGCCATCACTTATGGTAGCAGCGCCACCAATGCGCTTGGCGTCGATGCTGTCCAACTCGATGCCGCTGCCAGCTATGGCGGTCCCTCTGTCGTCGGGGCGAATGCCAGCGACCCTTCGGTCAGTGCTGCCTATGCGGTCGTTGCCGATCAGCGTCTCGCCAGCAGCGTGACCGCCGGCGCCAAGGGCGGGTTCGCGGTGAAGGTTGCTGATACGGCCTTTGCCTCGCATGTCACGGACGACGGCAACAGCCTGGTCGCGGCAGGCTATGGCAACCAGTCCGCCAACAGCCTCGATCTCTCGGCCGACGCGGTCACCAACAATGTCTGGGATGGCGGCGCCGTCGCCAACATCACCAATGTTCAGTCGGCGGGCGCCGTGCCCGTCAAGGCTACCAGCAGCGGCGGCGCGCGGATCGCCATAACCGGCGACGCGGTCGAGGCGAACCTTACCGCCAGGGATAATGCGGTGCTCGCCGCGGCCACTGGCAACCGTGCCGACGGCAATCTCCTGTCGGTGAGCGCCAATGCGGTGGATGCCGGTGAAGGCTTTGGCGGTGAGGGCGGCCTTCCTCCTCCAGTCGGCACCGCGCTGGTCGATGGCGGCGATGTGATGACCGTGACTGCGCCATTCAGCGTTCAGAACGACCAGATCAACCAGGCGCGGGTGACCGCCAAGGCGAAAGATGCCGCGACCGTGATCGCCGTCGATACCGGCATCATTCGTTCGGATGCGACGATCAGCGGGAATAGCGCCGCAGCCCAGGCCAGCGGCAATGTGGCGACGGACGGGTTGACGCTCGATGCCAACAGCCTGTCAACTGCCGCAGATCTCAATAGCCTGCAACTGGGCAAAGGTGTTGTCACAGCTGCCGTCGGAACCGCGAGCGAGCGAGCCGGCGCGAGCCTTTCCGGTGCCGGCGATGTGGTTGATTCCAGCCTGACCGTTTCGGGCAACAGCCTCGAGGCCAGCGCAGCCGAGAACCAGGTCACCAACGCGATGGCGATCACCGCCAACAGCCTGACCAATGCCAGTGGGCATGAGAATGCGCAAAGCGGCTTGCTTGACTACGGCGTCGGAGCCGCCGCGGATTATGCTCTGGCCAACGCCCAGGAGATCAAGGGCGGCTATCAGCTCCCCGTCGCGGTCAAGGCCTCTGCTTATGGGGCCTTCGATGCCGCCGCCGGAGATGGCGCGGTGCGATCCACGCTTGACATCACCGGCAACAGCCAGACCGCTTCCGCGCTGGGCAATGGCGCTGCCAACAGCCTTACCATCGCCGCGACCGCGCTGGGTGCCGAGGACTCTGTGGCGCCTGGTTCGGCCCTCTCTTCGACACAGGCGGCTTATACCAGCGTCGATGCGTTCTCGGACATGCAGCTGGGCGTGACCACCGCAGCAGTCGATTCCAACCTGCTTCTCTCCGGCAACAGCAATGTCGCGCAGGCGAGGATTAACGATGCAAGCAACAGTCTCGCCGTCGACGCGGTCAGCGCCGGCTCCTTGAGCGGCGAACCGGCCACGGCCCAGGCGGACATCGGCTATAGCTCGCGGGTTGTGGGCGATCATGTCCTCGCCAGCAATCAGGTCGCCGATGGCAGCGTTAGCGCAACGGCGGTGACGACCGGTCTTTCCGTGGATCCGGCCGTATCGTTCGTTCGCTCCAGCTTCGAGGCGAGCGACAATCAGACGCTGGCCCAGGCCGTCGCCAACTCGGCGAGCAACAGCCTGACACTGACCTCGGCGGTGCAGGGCGACGCCAGTGTGGGTCTCTTCAACCAGCAGTCCAATTATGCCTCGGTGGCCTCGCAGGCGACCAGCGCCTATGGCATCGGCGCGCATGCCTCGTCCGACTCATCCAGCCTCGTCGACGGTAACAGCACCTCGGCCGTTGCCCGGGGCAATATAGCGGCCAACACGCTGGCCGTGAGCGGCGCGGCCGAGGACGACTGCACGCCGGACCTCGCTTCCATCACCACCGGTGCGTTGAACAGTGCGACGGCGCCGGCGCTCCTGTCCAGTGTTCAGATGAACGCAGGGATCGTGTCCGCCTATGCGGCAAGCCCGACCGTGACGGTCACTTATGGTGGCGTCGGGGTCAGTGACAGCCGTCTTGGCGTGACCGGCAACAGCGTCTCGGCTACGGCTTATGGCAACAGCGCGACCAACATGGTGACTTTGGCCTCGCTCGGCAGCCTGCCGGCGTCGGGCATCAGCAGCGTCCAGACCAATAGCGGCGCGGTCACGGCCCAGGTCTCCAACGCTGCCTATACGGTGTCGCCGACGAGCCTCGGGGCGAGCCGGATCGGCATCTCGGGTAACAGCATCAGCGCATCGGCGGTCGGGAACGCAGCCACGAGCACGGTTACGGTCTCGCGCTGATCCGCGTGGCGGGCGGTGCCAAAAGCCCCTGAGCCGCCCGCCGCATGCGGGAAAGGCCGTCACGCTTCCCCCGGCGTGGCGGCCTTTTATCGTCGGGATTTATCATGTCTGGATGCAGGAAATCATGGCGGATTCAGGAAATCCGGCTATGCTTGGCGCACAAGGAAAGGCTTATACGGACCCATGGCGCGCGGTGAACTGATGAAGAAATTGCTGGCCAGCTACGGCAAGGACGAGGAGTTCCGCGCCGTGGCCGAGCAGATCATCAGTGAGGAAGAGAAGAAAAACAATCGTGTACTTGCGCGCTCTCTTCGCCGTTCCCTTGATGCGGCGCCATCTCGCCCGGCAAAGCCCAAGGCACTTGCGCCGCTCATTCCTTTCCCCGAAGCCGCCGGCGACTTCATCGAACTGGTCGAGCCAACCCACAACAAGCAGGATATCATCCTCTCGAGCGAGAATATCCGCATTTTCCTCGATCTGCTGCGGGAGTTTCGGCGGGCCGACGATGTCCGCCGTCGCGGCCTGCCGGTCCGCTCCAAGTTGCTGTTCTGCGGCCCTCCGGGCTGCGGCAAGACGCTCTGCGCGGAAATCTTTGCCGCAGAGCTCGGCATGCCGCTCTACATCGTCAAGCTTGACCGCCTGATCTCCTCCTATCTGGGCGAAACCGCCACCAATGTCCGCAAGCTGTTCGAGTTCGCCCGCAAGCAGCCCACGGTCCTCTTCTTCGACGAATTTGATGCCCTGGCCCGCGCCCGCGAGGACGGGGGCGAGCACAATGAGCTGCGGCGCGTCGTCAACAGCCTGCTGATCTTTATCGACCGTATCGAGCCCAAGGGCTTTCTGGTCGCTGCCACCAATCTCGATCAATCGCTGGATCCGGCCATCTGGCGACGCTTTGATGAGGTGATCTGGTTCGATCCACCCGAGACACGCATGATCGCGCGTTTTCTCACGATGAAGTTCAAGAATGTCGCGCTGGCTTTCGACCCGCAGGGGCATCTCGGAGAGCTATCGGGCTATTCCTATGCCGAGCTGGACCGAATCTGCGTCCAGGCGATCAAGGCCTCGGTGATCGACAAACGAAAACAGGTCAGGGAGCAGGATTTCCTTCACGCGATTGCCGATGAACGTCGTCGTCGGCGCAGAGCCGACCGCATGACCACCTGAATCCCGCCGCGTGGCGCGTTATGATCACCTGCAGCTGTTGCGGCTGCCCGAGCGCCTTCCCCGTCGCAAGAATGGGGGCGGCGGGCCTCCTCCCCAGCGCAATCCGCGCGGGCATAGCGATCGTCTGGGGCAGGAGCTCGATCAGGCCGTAGCCGCCCAGCGCCAGCGTCGTCGCCCCGATGCGGTCGATCCGTCGTTGATCTTGCGGGTTCAGATGAGCGGACCTTTGCTCGAAGAGGAATGGAATCGCGTCGGCCTGACCGTCCTTTCGAGCGACGAGGATCGCACGCTTGTCCTCTTCTCCTCGAGCGATGAACTGACCGAGTTCCAGCGCAAGCTCGACGCTTACGGCCAGGGCGTTCAGCCGGGGCGACAGAACCCGGCCTTTTCCTCATTCATCGCCAATGTGGAAACGATTGCCGAGGTCACACCGCGCGATCGGATCGGCATGCGTGCCCGAGAGGCGGGGCTGGTCGATGTCGACGACTTCCGGGTGGGCGAGGCGTATACTATTGATATCGAGCTTTGGGATCTGGGCGCCCGGGCCTTGCGCGAGCGCAAGACCGACGACATTGTTCGCTATGCCGAGGCGCGGGGCGCCGAGGAGCTTGACCGCCACATCGGTCCCAACCTCACCCTAGTCCGCCTCCGTTGCGATGGGGCGGTTGCGCGCACACTCCTGTCGATCGAGGAAATTGCCGAGGTCGACCTGCCACCCGAACCCGATCTCCTGGCCGCGCAGCATATCGACGACGTGCTCGGAGACCTGCCCGATGTGGAAGATCTCGCCGAGGATGCGCCGCTCATCGGGATCATCGATAGCGGGATCAACGATCACCCGTTAATCGAGGATATCATCGTTGGATCGATCGCTATTCCCGAAACGCTCGGCACGGCAGACGATCATGGTCATGGGACGTTCGTCGGGGGCATCGCGACCTTCGGCGATCTACGCGCCCAACTTGGAGCGGGCGAACTGGTCCGACGCGCCCGCCTCTGTTCGGCCAAGGTTATCGACCATACAGGCAATTTTCCCAATCGGCGCCTCACCCCCAAACTGATGCGCGAGGCCATTACCGGGCTTCATGAGCAGTTTGGTTGCCGCATCTTCGTTATCTCGCTGGGTGATCGGACCAAGGTCATCGAAGGCGGCAAGGTTGGCCCGTGGGCGCAGACGCTCGATGAACTGGTCCGCGAACTCGACGTCGTCATCATCGTCGCGGCCGGCAATCGCCAGCCACGGCGCGGTATGCGCATCGAGGAGGCCGTCACCGACTATCCGGACTACCTCATGGAGCCCGAGAACCGGCTGTGCGAACCGGCCGGTGGCATGAACATCGTCACGGTCGGTTCTGTCGCGCACGGCAATGGCCTTAGCGCCCGCGCCCAGGACAATGTCGGCGTGCGGCCGATCACCGAAGCGTTCGAGCCTTCGCCATTCTCGCGCGCGGGTCCTGGCGTGCGCGGCGCGATCAAGCCCGACTTTACCGATATCGGCGGTACGCTGATTTACGATGGCCCCACCGTTTCCCTGCAGGGCGGCGAAGTGCGCCCCGAAGCCGGCGTAATGTCGCTTCACTACCGTCCCGTCGATCGGCTCTTCGCGGCGCGATCGGGCACATCCCATGCCGCTCCTCTCGTTGCGTTCAAGGCAAGCCAGATCCTGGCACGCTTTCCCGACGCTTCGGCCAATCTCGTTCGTGCGTTGCTCGCCACCAGCGCGATCGCGCCGCCTGAAAGCGTCCGTCGTTTGGCGCTCCTGGGAGACACAGCTGGTCGGGCGCTGCTGGGTCATGGACGAGTCGATGCTGAACGCGCCGCTTTTTCCGACGATTCGCGGGTCATCCTCTATGCCGAGGATGAACTCGCAATCGATCACTTCGCGATCTACCAGATTCCGATCCCGGAGCTGTTCCAGACCGAGCGGGGACGCCGCACCATCCGCGTGAGCCTAGCTTTCGATCCGCCCGTGCGCCACAGCCGCCTCGATTATAATGGCGTATCGATGGGCTTCCGGCTTATCAGGGGCTGCGACCCCGACATGATCTTCGAGCATTTCCGGCGACGCACAGCCGATGAAGCGCCATTCCCCGAGATGGAAGCGCGCTACAACTGCAAACTGCTGCCCAGTTCGACGGTTCGGGAAAAATCGAGCCTGCAAAGTGCCAGTGTCAGCTTCTCACGCAATATCCGAGGCTATGGCGATAATTATTACCTCGTCGTGCGATGTGCGGGTGGCTGGGCCGGCGATGAAGGTCAGCAGGCCTTTGCGGTGACCGTCGAAATCTCGCACGAAGCGGAAGTGCTGCTCTATGAACGCCTGCGTCAGCGTGTCCGTGTCAGGGCATGAGAGGCCTTTTAAGCGGCATTCAATGCGCTCGAGCGGAGCAGACTGGCGCGTATTTTCAAAGCGTGATGAATCCGCAAGGCACGCGAGCCGGGAAATTCAGGCACATGGATTGTTCCCGGGTTGTTCTGACTGCGCCTAATGATAGCATGCCGTCATGCACCTCAAGAACGTCACGGTAGAAGGTTATGAATATGCGACACCTGTCGAGGACGCGCAGATCGATATGGTCATCGATCTCGACCTTGGCGAGATCCCGAACGCCCGGGCCCTCATAGGCGGCCAACTCTATCAGGATCTTGTCGACAATCGGGTCCAGATCGTCGAGCGCATGAACAGCGGCAATCCGCGCTATCTTTGTTCGGAATGCCTTACCCCTGTCTATCTTGTCTCGACGCCGGACAAACGGTTCTTCTTTCGGCATCGATCGGAGGAAGATGATTCTTGTTCCGCCAAAACCCGATCAGCACTGACAGCGGAGGAGATCACCGCGCGGAAATATCATGGGCTGCGCGAAAGCCAGCCCCATAAACATATCAAGAGCCTGATCGAGCGCAGCCTAAGGGCGGATGCTGCCTTTTCGAACATAGCGACTGAGAAGAACTGGAAAGGCACCGATTCCAGGCGCTTCAGGCGGCCGGATGTTCAGGCCGCACATTTGCAGGGCAAGATCGCGTTCGAGGTGCAACTTTCAACGACTTTTCTCAGTGTCGTCGCCGGGCGCCGCGCCTTTTATCGAAGTGAGGGAGGCCTGCTGGTCTGGGTGTTCGGGTCATTCGATCCCGGCTATCGACGCCTCACCACCGACGACCTTCTCTACTCCAACAATTCCAATATCTTCATTGTCGATGAAGAAACGGCGGTGCTTTCCGAACGGACGGGGATCTTCCACATTCGCTGCCATCATCGGATCCCGGTCAGCGATGGCGTGCAGATCACGGACGCCTGGGAAGAGAAGGTGGTGCCCTTCGCTGAGCTTACGCAGGATCGGGAGGGACAGCGGCTTTTCCTGCTCGACTTTCAGGCAGCCGAGGCGGCGTTACGCGCAGCGATTCAGCAGGAGGCCGACGAGGTCAAGGCGATGGCAGTCCGTATGGATCAGGCCGACCTGTACGAATTCTGGCTGGAACACGGTCGTTCGTTTCGCCACACGCCGGAGAATCGTGCGACTTGGCGGCAATTGCGGGAACGCTATGAACGACGAGGGATAGATCTGCCCGAATTTCCCGACAGCCACGAAGCCACGCGCGTGATGCTATCCGCGCTTTACAGTGCTCGGGACGGGAAGCCCGTGGGTTACAAATTCTCCAAGCTGGTCCAGGTCGCACATCAGGTTGCCGAGGGCTACCCAAATCTGTTCATCGCCTTTTACAGCGCGCTCGACGCTTACGGGCATGCCGATCTTCTGAACAAGCAGGATAGCAGCGGGAAATGGCGTCAAAGACTGAAGGGTGCCGACGGCATATTCAGCCGTATCAAACGCGACGATCTCGTGTTTCAGCCAGACCACAGCGTCATGACGTTGATGAATTTCCTGTTTCCCGAAATATCCGATCGCGTCGCGATGGCCGTGGATCGGTATCGAGATAATTTATTTTGAGCGAATCAGGCCAGGGAGTGATCGGGAGTGTTTTTCACTGGGAATGACAAAAAACAATATGCCGTGGCCGACGTCCGATCAGTCAAGGATTTAGGGAACGGAAGCGTCCAGATATGTTTGCGGAACTCGGATGAGGAAATCATTATCGACGAGGCGCAATGGGACAGGGCTCTGGTCCGGACGCCCCAATCATTTGTCTCCGCGGCTCCAGAGACATATGCGCTGGGAATTTGGTGGGCATCGGAAAACGAGGTCGGAGGATATTACAAGAAGGTTGTCATGGGCTGGTCGATCAGCGGCGACGGATATCTTCACCCGTGGACGGTGGACGGCGTGGATGATGGCCGCAATGATTTGCCTGCCATCCTACAGCCAGACGGACAGGTGGAAGACCCGATAGATCGCCGATACGAAAATGTTACCGAATGGTATGAAGGCGCGAAGCGCAAAGCGCTGGAAATCGGCTATCATCATTATGCCCAATTTTTGTGAATGGAAGGCGCCACCCGGCCTGCTCCTTAGGTGAGGAGCGCTCCCGGCTGGCCATGTGCGCTATTCCAACACGAAGCGTATCTTAATCCCGCTGGCGGTCAGGCTGCTTCTTGCTGCTCCGAGTCATTGCTGGCCTGGACAGGCTTGGTGAGCGCCATCGCGATCGCAGCTGAAACGGTATTCGCCGCGGTCCTGACAGGGGCCGTTTTGAGATGAGCGTAGCGGGCAGTCGTCTGGACCTGCGTATGGCCCAAAAGCTTGCCGATCATCGTCAGGTCCTCACCGAGTTCGAGCGCATCCGAAGCAAAGCTGTGACGCAGATCATGAATGCGTACATCCTCCAAGCCTGCCCGCTTGCGGATGCGTCGCCAAGGGTGCTGCATGTCCGTCAAGTGCCGGCCTTCGACATAGCCCGTGATCACATAGGGGTTCTTGTCGAGTTTGGTGATGCCATCCAGCACCTCGAATACGGCGTCTCCGACCGGAACGAGCTTGGCGCCGGTCTTGGAATCCGGCAGGCGCAGGACGCCTGCCTTGCGATCCACATACTCCCATTTGAGTGTCTGGATTTCGCCGAGGCGACATCCGGTGAGCAGCAGGAGGCGGATGCAGTTGACGGCTTCAGGCTCGCTGGTCGCATCCCGTAAGACCTGCCCGAGGCGCGCCAACTCGTCTTCCGTCAGATAACGCTCGCGTTTCACTTCCTTGTATCGTTTGACCTTCCAGCAAGGATTTATGGCATCGGTCAGCACTTCCCAATCGTTGGCGATCGTGAACATTACAGACAGCACGCCCAAAGTCCGGTTGGCCTGATACGGCTTGTCCTTCATCGAGGCGTGCAGGGCGATGATGTCGGCTCGGGTCACGTCGATCAGGCGATGCGACCCGAGCTTGGGGTTGATGAAAAGTTCGACCGAACGCTTGTATTCGGCCTGGGTGGTCGGCTTGCAGTGGATGGCGACATGCTCGTCAAGGAAACGCTGCCCGAATTCCTTCATCGTGGGCGAGGCCTTTTTGCGATCACGGACGCTGGCCGGGTCA
>Ga0310345_10000481_pt1 | contig 59312 bp, 67 predicted proteins | sample HC15DNA20500_MG_FD_204667 | JGI IMG/M metagenome (GOLD analysis project Ga0310345, IMG submission 204667) | Marine microbial communities from station ALOHA, North Pacific Subtropical Gyre - HC15-DNA-20-500_MG | ecosystem: Environmental > Aquatic > Marine > Oceanic | place: Pacific Ocean: North...
AACCCCTCGGCGGCTGCCTCGCAGACCGCGACCCTCTTCATCGGCATCGCGTTCGCCGAGGCACTGGGCATCTTCGCCTTCCTCGTCTCGCTGCTGCTGATGTTCGCCGTCTGATCCGAGCCTGACCATCCTTACGTGCGGACGGGTGCCCGGTGGGCCCCGTCCGTGGTAACATCGGGTTCCAGGAGGATCACATGGCAACCGTAACTGAAGGCGGAGACGCGCAGGGTCTGGCGGTCGCCGGCGATCACGGGGCCTCGGGCGCCGGGATGCCGCAGCTCGACTTCGCGCATTTCCCCAACCAGATCTTCTGGCTGGTGGTCACGCTCATCGTGATCTACCTGGTGCTGAGCCGCGTGGCCCTGCCGCGCATCGGCGCCGTTCTGGCGCAGCGCGCCGGGACGATCACCAACGACATCGCCGCCGCCGAGGATCTCAAGCGCAAGGCCGCCGAGGCCGAAGACGCGTACGACAAGGCGCTGGCAGACGCACGGGTCGAGGCGGGGCGCATCGCCGCCGAGGCGCGGGCCGAGATTCAGGCCGAACTGGACGCCGCCATCGCCAAGGCGGATGAACAGATCGCCGCGAAGAGCGCCGAGAGCGAGAAGGCCATCGCAGAGATTCGCGCGGGCGCCGTGGACAGCGTCAGGATCGTCGCCAAGGAGACCGCCGCCGAGATCATCTCGGCCATGGGCTTCAGCGCCGATCGCGCCGCGATCGACAACGCGGTCGACAACCGGGTGAAGGGGTGACCGACATGAAGAAACTCATGGCCATTGTCCCCGCCGCCCTCGCCGCCAGCCCGGCAGCGGCCGCGACGGGCCCGTTCTTTTCGCTCGGCAACACGGATTTCATCGTGCTGCTGGCGTTCATCCTGTTCATCGCCGTGCTGGTCTATTTCAAGGTGCCCGGCATGCTGACCGGGATGCTCGACAAGCGCGCCGACGGGATCCGGTCCGAGCTGGACGAAGCCCGTGCGCTGCGCGAGGAAGCGCAGACGCTGCTGGCGTCCTACGAGCGCAAGCAGAAGGACGTTCAGGCGCAGGCGGACCGCATCGTCGAAACGGCACGGTCCGAATCCCGCGCCTCGGCCGAACAGGCGAAGCGCGACTTGGAACGCTCGATCGAGCGGCGCCTGGCGGGGGCCGAAGACCAGATCGCCTCGGCCGAGGCGGCAGCGATCCGCGAAGTGCGGGATCAGGCGGCCATGGTCGCGGTCGCCGTGGCCCGCGAGGTCATCGCGAAGGAGATCACCGCGGCGCAGGCCAACAAGCTGATCGACGATTCGATCGCGACGGTGGATGCCAAGCTGCACTGAGCGGCGGACCAGAGAAAACCAGATCGGACCCGGCTCTCGCGCCGGGTCTTTTCGTTCGCGGCGCGGCAGTGGTGACCGTCGTTTCCGGCGGAAACCGGGTTGGGGGGCTGTCTGCCCCCGTCGGCGCAGGCGCCGACTCCCCCGAGGATATAGAACCAGAGGAAGTGCGGGGTCAGTACTCCACCCCGATCTGGGCCTTGATCCCGGAGCGGAACGGGTGCTTGACCAATTCCATCTCGGTCACCAGATCGGCGGCCTCGATCAGCGTGTCCGAGGCATTGCGGCCGGTGAGGACCACGTGGGTCATTTCCGGTTTCTCGGTCTTCAGGAACTCCACCACCTCGGTCACGTCGATGTAGTCGTAGCGCAGCGCGATGTTGACCTCGTCCAGCAGAACCATGCGGTTGGCGGGGTCGCGGATCAGCTCCTTGGCCCTCTGCCAGGCGGCCTGCGCCATCTCGACGTCGCGGTCGCGGTCCTGGGTCTCCCAGGTGAAGCCTTCGCCCATGGTGTGGAACTGGCAGATGTCGGAGAAGGACCGCAGGATCAGGTCGCGCTCGCCGGTGGACATCCCGCCCTTGATGAACTGCACCACACCGCAGGGCATCCCGTGGGCGATGCAGCGGAAGATCATGCCGAAGGCGGCGGTTGACTTGCCCTTGCCCTTGCCGGTGTGGACGACGATCAGCCCCTTTTCGCCGGTCTTGGTGGCCATGATCTTGTCGCGGGCGGCCTTCTTCTTGGCCATCTTTTCGGCGTGGCGGCTGCTGTCTTCTGTCATCTGGTCCTCCTCGTGGCGGGCGGAGTGTCGGGGATCCGCGCAGGCCGCGCAAGATACCCGCGGCCCGCTTGGCGCGGGCAGGGGCTTCGCGCTAGGGTCGTGGCGGGACTCGCGTGGGACAAGGGAATGGCGATGCAGGTCGAGGCGGTGATTTTTGATATCGGAAACGTGCTGATCGAATGGCAGCCCGAACGGTTCTACGACGCGGAGATCGGTCAGGCGGCGCGCGAAAGGCTTTTTGCCGAGGTCGACCTGCACGGGATGAACGACCGCGTGGACCTGGGCCATGACTTCCGCGAGACGATCTACGGCACGGCCGAGCAGTATCCCGCGCATCGTGAGGCGGTCCTGATGTGGCACGACCGCTGGCTGGAGCTGGCCCGGCCCGCGATCCCGCAGTCGGTGCGGCTGATGCGGGCGCTGCGGGCGCGGGGGGTGCCGGTCTTTGCGTTGACGAATTTCGGCATCGGGTCCTTCGAACTGGCGCAGACGGAATACGACTTCCTGGGCGAATTCGATCGGGCCTATGTCTCGGGCCACATGGGGGTCATCAAGCCGGACGTGCGGATCTACGAGATGGTGGAGGCGGATTGCGGCGTCGCACCGGAGCGGCTGCTGTTCACGGACGACCGGGCGGACAACATCGCCGCAGCCAAGGCGCGGGGCTGGCAGACGCACCTCTTCGACGGTCCCGCAGGCTGGGCCGCGCGGCTGATCGAGGCAAGGCTGCTGGACGAGGCCGCGGCGGCATGAGCGTGCCGGTGATTTCCTTCGAGGCGGGCGAAGCGGCGCTGGACTGGCTGTCGCTGACGGAGACGCTGGCGGCGGGGCACCGGCTGCCGCGGGCCGAGATCGGCGACACGTTCCTCTATCGCGGCGAGGACACGCTGCTCAGCCGCTCGGCCTGGATCGACGGGCTGGGGATCGCGGTGAAGTCGGCGACGATCTTCCCCGACAACAGGGCGCGGGACCTGCCGGCTGTGAACGGGGGCGTGAGCCTCTATTCCGACACCGACGGGCGGCTGGAGGCGATCGTGGACTTCCACCTCGTCACCAAGTGGAAGACCGCCGGGGACAGCCTGCTGGCGGCGCGGCGGTTGGCGCGGGCGGACAGCCGGAAGGTGCTGATCGTGGGCGCCGGGACCGTGGCGCGATCCCTGCGGGCGGCCTATGGCGCGGGCTTTCCGGGCGCCGAGTTCATGATCTGGAACCGCTCCAACGCCGCGGCGGCGGCGCTGGCGGCGGAGTTTCCGGACACCCGGATGGTCACCGATCTGGCAGAGGCGGTGGCGGAGGCCGACATCGTCACCAGCGCGACGATGGCGCAGGCGCCGGTGATCCGGGGGGAGTGGCTGAGGCCCGGCACGCATCTCGACCTGATCGGTGCCTATCGCCCCGACATGCGCGAGGCCGACGACCGGGCGCTGACGCGGGCGCGGATCTTCGTCGACAGCCGGGACACGGTGCTGGACCACATCGGCGAGCTGAAGACACCGCTGGCCGAGGGGGTCATCGCGCGTGAAGACGTGGTGGCGGATTACTACGATCTGGCCGCTTTCGAGCGGCGCAGCGACGAGGAGATCACGCTGTTCAAGAACGGCGGCGGCGCGCATCTGGACCTGATGACCGCCCGCCACGTTCTGGACCGGTGGAGCGCCGCGTGACCGGCTGGCTGCTTCTGGCGGCGCTGGCGGTGGTGGGGCTCGCACCCTTCGTGCGGGAATGGCGGAAACCCCCGATGACCGACGCGCGGCGGGCCGATGCGCCCGGGGCGCTGGCGCGGCTGTCGCAGGGGGTGACGCATTACCGCTGGTATGGCGGCGGCGAAGGGCCGGTCGCGGTCTGCGTGCACGGGCTGACGACGCCCTCCTTCGTCTGGGACGCGCTTGCGGAGGAGATGGTGGCGCAGGGCTGGCGCGTGCTGACCTATGACCTCTATGGCCGGGGCTGGTCCGACCGCCCGCCGGGGCCACAGACGCGGGCATTCTTCCTCGAGCAGCTCGAGGAGATCATCCGCCACGAGGGGATCAAGGGCGATATCACCCTGATCGGCTATTCCATGGGCGGGGCGATCGCCACCTGCTACGCGGCTAAGAACCCGCACATGCTGCGCCGGCTGGTCCTGATTGCCCCCGCCGGGATGGGGCAGGTGCCGGGCCGCTTCGACCGCTTCTGCGCACGGGTGCCGGTGCTGGGCGACTGGCTGTTCCGGCTGGGCTTCCCGCCGCGCCACCGGCGGGCGGCGGCGGCGCTGCACCGAAACGAGGGCGTGGCGGCCGAGGTCGCCGGGGCGCAGGCGGCGGAGCTGAACACGCGGGGTTTCGTGGCCGCGATCCTGTCGTCGCGGCGCGGGGTGCTGTCGGAGGTGCTGGAGGGCGAACACCGGGCCATCGCGGCCGAGCGCCTGCCGGTTCAGGCCGTCTGGGCCACGGCCGACACTGCGATCCCGATCGCCAACATGGGGCGGCTGACGGCGTGGAACCGCGCCGCGCATCAGGTCCAGATTAAGGGGGCCAGCCACTGGGTGCCTCTGACCCATCCGAAAGAGATTGCGCGCGCGCTCCGCTCAGGCTGAGACGGGCAGCGGCGCGCGGTTCTCGCGGATCGGCAGGTGGATGAGGGCCGAGAAGGCACCGACCCCCACGCCGATCCACCAGACCAGCGTGTAGCCGCCTGTCGCGTCGTACATGTAACCGCCCAGCCAGACCCCGAAGAACCCGCCGATCTGGTGGCTGAGGAACACGATACCATAGAGCGTGCCCATGTAGCGCAGCCCGTAGATATGCGCGATCAGCCCCGACGTCAGCGGCACGGTGGCGAGCCAGAGCGCGCCCATCAGGACCGAGAAAAGCAGCACCGAGGCCGGGGTGATCGGCATCAGGATGAAGACCGCCGCCACGATGGTGCGCATCGTGTAGATCCCCGCCAGCAGGTATTTCTTGGTATAGCGCTGGCCCAGCCAGCCCGCCGTCAGGGTCCCCGCCACGTTGGCCAGCCCGATGAGCGAGATCGCGACCGCCCCGAGCGCGGCGGTGGAGGTGATGCCGACCCTGGCCAGCAGCCCGCTGGGGGCGACGGGGGAACAGAGTTCGGTCACGAAGGCGGGGAAGTGCGCGGTGATGAACGCCAGCTGATAACCGCAGGAGAAGAAGCCGAGGAAGATCATCGCGAAGGACGGATCGCGGCCTGCGCGCCGGAGGATGCCACCCAGGCTTTCCTCGAGCTCCGCCCGCGAGGCGGGGGGCGCGGGGCTGCGCATGAAGGGCAGCAGCATCAGAGCGGCGAGGATCATCACCGCGAAGACGAGGAAGACCTGCTGCCACGGCATCTGCCCCAGCAGAAAGACGGCCAGCGGCGCACCGAAGACCTGCCCGGCAGAGCCCGCGGCGGTGGCGATGGCCAGCGACATGGAGCGGTTTTCATCCGAGGACGCCCGCCCGACGACGGCGAGGATCACGCCGAAGCCGGTGCCGGCGATGCCGAAGCCAACGAGGATTTCGAGGAACTGGTGCGCCTCGGGCGTGACGGCGACGGAGCTCATCACCAGACCGGCGGCGTAGCACAGCGCGCCGAGGATGATCGCCACCCGGTCGCCGATCTTTTCGGCCACCGCGCCGAAGATCGGCTGCCCGATCCCCCAGGCGAGGTTCTGCAGCGCGATGGCCAGAGAGAATTCCGCCCGGGGCCAGGCAAATTCCTCGGCGATCGGGATCTGGAAGACGCCGAAGGAGGCGCGGATCGAGAAGCTGACGATGATAATGACGCACCCGACGATCAGGACCGGGGTGAAAAGGGGGGCCTTGGTCGGCATCGGGTGTCTCCTGTACGCGGCGCGACTGTATGAGCTTTTGCCGCGGCGTCAATTCAGCGCTCGTGATGGGATGCATCAGCCCGTCTGACGTATCCCCTTTCCAAGGTCCGGCGCCCGCGCTATCCCGCCTGCATGTCAGCGATGAGAGAGCTTTACGCCCGCGGCCTCGACGAGGGCTCGATTCACCCGGATCCGGCGCAGGAAGAGGTTCTGCCGGAGTTCGACCGGATCCGTGAGGGGCTGAGCCAGCCCGCGAAGCGCGGTTTCTTCTCGCGCAAGGTCCCCGAGGCGCCCAAGGGGCTCTACCTCTGGGGCGGGGTCGGGCGCGGCAAGTCGATGCTGATGGACATGTTCGCCCGCAGCCTCGACGTGCCGGTGCGGCGGGTGCATTTCCACGCCTTCATGCAGGAGGTCCACGACGGGATGCACCGCGCCCGGCAGGACAAGGTGGACGATGCCCTGGCCCCGGTGGTCAAGGCGGTGGCTGACAAGGTGCGGGTGCTGGCCTTTGACGAGATGCAGGTGACCGACATCGCCGACGCGATGATCGTCGGCCGCCTGTTCGAAGGGCTGATGGATGCGGGCGTGGTGATCGTCACCACCTCGAACCGGCACCCCGACGACCTGTACAAGCACGGTCTTCAGCGGGAACGCTTCCTGCCCTTCATCGCGCTCATCAAGGAGCGGCTGGTGGTGCACGAACTGTCATCCGAGCGGGATTACCGGCAGGACCGGCTGTCCGGCGGAGAGGTCTATTTCACCCCCGCCAACGCCGAGGCGCGGGCGCAGATCGAAGACATCTGGCAGGATCTGACGGGCGGAGAGGCGGAGCCTCTGGTGCTGAAAGTGAAGGGCCGCGAGGTGGAGATCCCGGCGTTCCGCAACGGCGTGGCGCGAGCGCGGTTTCATGATCTCTGCGGCCGGATGCTGGGGGCGGCGGATTACCTCGCGCTGGCCGAGGCGACGCGGGTGCTGGTGCTTGAGGACATTCCCTGCCTCGGCCGGTCGAACTTCAACGAGGCGAAGCGCTTCGTGACCCTGATCGACGCGCTCTACGAGGCGAAGGTGAGACTGATCTGCTCGGCCGCCGACTGGCCCGAATCGCTTTACGTGGAGGGTGAGGGCGTCTTCGAGTTCGAACGCACGGCGAGCCGGCTGCGCGAGATGATGTCGGAAGACTGGGCGGCCGATCGGGAGTGACCCGGAGGCATGAAAAAAGGGGGCCGTTTGCCGGCCCCCAATGTTCGTGTTGCTCGCAAGTTCCTTGCCTGCCACCTGTTTATTGGCGTCCAACGAGGGAAGTCGGATCTGTCTAGACTGAGAAGTGTCCGTGGTGACCGGATGCCTGTGCTGCTGAGACCACACTAGCCGAATCGGTGCGAATCAGTCAACAAAAAGCGATTCGGCGTGATCGAAAATCCGCATTTTCGTGAGGCCGATTCGCATTTGTGGACCGGCGCGGCCGATTTTTCCCGGCGTTCAGCCGTTTTCCCGCAGCACGCGACCCGCGAGGTAGAGCGATCCGCAGATCAGAACCCGCGCACGGGGCTCTTCGGCGGCGATGGCGGCCAGCGCTTCGGCCACCGATCCGGCCTGCCGCTCCGTGAAGCCGCAGGCAGCGGCGATGCCCGAGGTCTGTTCAGCGGTCAGCGTCGCCTGTTCGCCCGGGATGGACACGGCGGTGAGGCTGTCGGCATGGGGCGCGAGCGGGCGCAAGAACCCGGCCACGTCCTTGGTGTTCAGCATCCCGCAGATCAGGTGCGTTGGTCGCTCCGGCAGGGTGGCGAGGTGCTTCGCCAGCGCCTCGCCCGCCGCCGGGTTGTGACCCCCGTCCAGCCAGAGTTCCACGCCCGGCGCGCTTTCGGCCAGCGGCCCGCGGGTCAGGCGCTGCATCCGGGCGGGCCATTCGGCGCGGGTGACGGCGGCTTCGAGCGCCTCCTCCCCCAGACCGAGGTAACGGAGCGCGGCCAGCGCGGCGCCCGCGTTGTCGAACTGGTGCGCGCCCGGCAGGTTCGGCGGCGGCAGGTCCAGCAGCCCGGTTTCGTCCTGAAAGATCAGGCGCCCGCGCTCTTCCCACACGTGCCAGTGCTGGCCCTGCGCAATGATCGGCGCGGCCAGCCGGGCCGCCCGCGCCTCGATCGCCTCCAGCGCGGCGTCGCCCTGGGGGCCGACCACGCAAGGCACCTCGCGCTTCAGGATGCCGGCCTTTTCAAAGGCGATCTGGCCCAGCGTCTCGCCCAGGTATTGCTGGTGGTCGATGGACACCGGCGTGATGACGGTCAGCGCGGGTTTGTCCACCACGTTGGTCGCGTCCAGCCGCCCGCCCAGACCCACTTCCAGAAGGCAGAAATCGGCGGGGGTGCGCGAAAAGGCCAGCAGGGCGGCGCAGGTGGTGATTTCGAAATAGGTGATCGGATCGCTGCCGTTCACCGCGTAGCATTCGTCCAGCACCTCGGTCAGATGCGCCTCGGTGATGAGTCTGCCCGCAAGCCGGATGCGTTCGTGGAACCGGGCGAGGTGGGGAGAGGTGTAAACGTGGGCGCGCTTGCCGTCCGCCTCCAGCCCGGCGCGGATCATCGCGACGGTGGAGCCCTTGCCGTTCGTCCCCGCCACATGGATCACCGGCGGCAGATGCTCCTGCGGGTTTCCGAGCGCGTCCAGCAGCCGCCACATCCGGTCGAGCGTCAGGTCGATGATCTTTGGATGCAGCGCCATCATCCGGTCGAGGATGGCGTCGGAGGTCGCGGTCACGACTTGCCCGGCTCCGGCTTCGCTGGATTGGCCTTGCCTTTGGTGGGCGTCTCCGCCGGGGCGGGTGCGTTCGGATCGACCTGCGGGCTTTTCGCGTCCGACGGCGCGAGCTTCGGCGGGTCGGCCTCGGGCGCGGGGGGCGGCAGGTCGCCCTTGATCTCGGGCGGCAGGGACAGAAGCATCCGGATGATCTGGATCAGTTCGTTCCGCAGTTCGGTCCGGGGCGTCACCCGGTCAAGCATCCCGTGGTCCAGCAGGTATTCGGCACGCTGGAAGCCTTCGGGCAGCTTCTCGCGGATGGTCTGTTCGATGACGCGGGGGCCGGCGAAGCAGATCAGGGCGTTCGGCTCGGCGATCTGGATGTCGCCCAGCATAGCGTAGGAGGCCGTGACCCCGCCCGTCGTGGGGTGGGTCAGCACGACGATGTAGGGCAGGCCCGCTTCCTTCAGCATCTGGATCGCGACCGTGGTGCGCGGCATCTGCATGAGCGAGAGGATCCCCTCCTGCATCCGTGCCCCCCCGGCGGCGGAGAAGACGATCAGCGGGCGCTTGCGCTCCACGGCGCGCTGCGCGGCGGCGATGATGGCGTTGCCGACATACATCCCCATGGAACCGCCCATGAACGAGAAATCCTGCGCGGCGGCGACGACCGGCGTGCGCCCGATCTCGCCCTCGGCGACCAGCATCGCCTCATGTTCGCCGGTCTTCTTCTGCGCGTCTTTCATCCGGTCGGGATAGCGTTTCTGGTCGCGGAACTTCAGCGGGTCGGCGACCGGTTCGGGCACCGCGATCTCGGCGAAGATGCCGCCGTCGAACAGGGCGGCGAAGCGGTCACGGGGCGAAATCGCCATGTGATGGCCGCAATGGGGGCAGACGTTCAGGTTCTCGCTGAGTTCCCGGTGGAAAAGCATGGTCCCGCATTCGTCGCATTTCGACCAGAGGTTCTCGGGCACTTCGCGGCGCGAGAAGATCGAATTGATGCGCGGACGGACGTAGTTCGTGATCCAGTTCATGCGGCCGGGTTCCTTAGGCTGCGGTCGGGGAGTGAGATAGTCGGCGCGGGCGCGGAATGCAATCGCGGCCGGCCTCCCCACGAGCGCAAGCCGGGCGAGCGCCGGCCCGTGGGGTGGCGCCGCCTGACCTTCGAGCCTCTTGATCTATGGCAGCCGTGGTAGCGCTCTGCAGAAACGGCGCACCAACGGCGACAAAGCGCCAGCCCGCGTTCGTCGGGGAAAGGGTCCACTGGACCTTTCCCTGACCCTCCTCACCGGGCCGGCGCTGGCCCGGCGGCCTGCGGGCTTGTTCCGGGCCTTGGAAACCGCTCCTCCGTCGCCGCTCCAACCTGTTGGGGGCACCCTGCCGCCTGCCGCTCTACCGCCGGATTGCCACACGCGCGGCCAGCCATGACAGCCAGACGATCACGAGGTCCATCAGAAGGTAAACGCTCAGCACCCCGCCCCCGCCCGTCTCCGGTGGCAGCAGCCCCCCGGCAGGCTCCGGCGAGAACAGGAACAGCGCCAGACCGCTGTCCATCCCGCCGTATTCACCGAAGAAAAGGAAGGCATAGGCGTTGTTCGCCAGATGCAGCCCGATCGCCGCGCCGAGGTTGCCGGTCCGCGCCGTCAGGTCCGACGCCGCCAGTCCGAAGCACAGCGCCCAGATAACGTATTGCCAGCTTTCCTCCGGGCTGCCGCCATTGTCCCAATGCGCCGCCGCGAACAGCAGGTTGGGGATCAGCATCCACACAAACGGGGAAGCGAAGCGCGCGGCCAACTGCTGCTGGATGTAGCCGCGGTAGAACAGCTCTTCCGCCGTGACCTGCACGAGGATCGCGGCCACGCCGAAGGGCAGGGCGGCCGCCCAGAGCGGCAGGCTGCGGGTTTCGGCCAGCCCCGCCGCACTCCACCACGGCGGCAGGATCTCGAGCGCGAGGTAGACTAGCGCGACCGCCCCCGCCGCGCGGGTCAGTGCCTCCACCGCCGGGCCAAGGGGGCCGAGCGCGCTGCTCAGCGGGCGGCCGTGGGTGCGGCGCATGACCAGCGCGAGGCTGCCGGCGAAGAAGCCGAAGGTGGCCAGCTGCAGACACAGCCCGGCGGGGTTGAGCCCGTAGATCACGTTATGGGCCAGGTCGGGCGCCGCGGCCTCCAGCAGGCGGGAGAACAGGCTGAGCGCGATGGCGAAGAGGAATTCGACCGCGAAGACGCCCAGCACCAGCCGGCCAAGGTCGCTCGACCCGCGGGCGGGGGCGACGAAGGCGGAATGCGGGGCATAGACGGCGGGGGTCATCGGCGCAGTGCCAGCCGCGCGCCCAGCCAGAGCACGAAGAGCAGCCCGATCTCCACCGGCATGTGCGCGCGCAGGCCCGGGTCGTCCATCTCGAGCGGCAGCTGGAAGAGGGCGAGGCCCGACATCGCCTCTCCCGGGGCGATGACCAGCAGGGCGGCGAAGTTGTTCAGGAAATGCAGCCCGAGCGCGGGGCCGAGGTTGCCGCATCGCGCGGTCAGGTCGGCGGCCAACAGGCCGAAGGCGATCGCGGGAAGCAGCAGCCAGAGCGCGTTGTCGCCCGCCTCGGCCGGGTTGTAGTGCAGCGCGCCGAAGAGCAGCGCGGGCAGCACCATCCACGCCAGCGGCGAGGCGAAGCGCGCGGCGAGCTGGCTTTGCACGTAGCCGCGGAACACCAGCTCCTCCGCCGTGATCTGCACCGCGAGGGCGAGGCAGCCGGGCACCAGCCACAGCAGCCACGTGGAGAGCGGCAGGTTCGCCTGCGGCTCCACCGCGTCGGGCCCCGGCAGCAGCAGGCTGACGCCGTAGAGCAGCACCGCGACCAGCGCCACGCGCGCGCCGTCGCGCCACATCGCGCGCGCCGGGCCGAACAGCGTCCGCATCTTGCGCAGGTGCAGCCAGCGGAGCGCCAGCCACAGGCCCGGAAAGACGCAGACGAAGCTTGCCAGCAGGGCGAAGGCCGAGGCGGGCGTGCGCCCCAGCCCGCCGCCGGATACCTGCAGCCCGCTCGCGAGGTCCAGAGAGAAGAGCCCGAGCAGGAGCAGCAGATAGACCGCCCCCGTCAGGACAAGGCCGGCCACCAGCCGCCAGAGTTGCGGGTGGGGCCGGGCCGGGTCGATCAGTCTCTGGTAGGCGGGGTAGCGCATGGGCGGGACCGTATCCGCGCGCCCGGGCGGCGGCAATCGCCTGCGGTTGAACCCGGGCCCTGCCGTGCGCGTTGTGGCGCAAAAGCTTGCCGCGCGGGGGTCGGAGGATGCATGGTCCCTGCGGACAGGGAACAAACGGAGGGCACATGGCCCTGAAACTCATCACGCGCGCCGTCTCCGTCGGTGCGGCCCTCATGGCGCTGGCCGCCTGCCTCGAAGCGCCCCAGGGCGGCGGCGAGAGCCTCTTCGCCGTCGTCTCCACCGTCTCCCGCCCCGTGGGCGACCCGCTGCCGCAGGCCCCGATCGCAGGGGGGGACCTGCTGATCCGGGGCCCGGAGGGCTATTGCGTCGAGGGGCGCTCGCTGCGGAACCAGGCGTCGGGCGGCTTCGCGCTGCTCGCCTCCTGCCACGTGATGACCGGGGGCAAGCAGAACGTGCCGGTCTCTCCGGTGGTGATGACCGTCTCGGCCTCGCGCGCGGAGCCGGGGCAGGCGGTGCCGGACCGTGCGGCGCTGGCGCGGGCCTTTGCCCCGGCGCAGGTGCTGACCGGGTCGACCGTGCGCGGGATCTCCATGGTGCAACTGGCCAGCGGCGGCGAGGCGGCGGTGCCCGACGCCGACCCGAAGCACTGGCGCGGCGCGATGGAGCTGAACGGCTATCTCGTGCTGCTGGCGGTCTACGGGCCGGAAGGCAGCTACGCGGCGGACAAGGGTGGCGGCGCGATGATCGTGGAACTGGGACAGGCGCTGCGCGGCGCCCGCCCGGCGCGGCCCGCCACGGCGGACGGCCGCACCGAACGGACCGCCACCGCCCCGACGGCGGGGCGCGGATTGCTGGGTGGTCTCTTTCAGTAGCCGCGCCTAATCTGGCGGGACGGCAGGCACAGGGCAGGTATGGGCAAGGCGGGCGGTTCCCTTTTCGACCGGATGGCGTGGCGGCGCGAGTTGCGGCGCTGGCAGCGGCTGGCGCAGGCCGCGCCGGATCTGGGGCTCGACCGGCTGCGTCAGACCCGCCGGACGGCGCGGGCGCTGCGGGCGGAACTGGACCGCGTGATCTTTGCCGCCGACGCGCGGCTGTCCCTGCCACGGATCGGCAGCAGCGGATTTCAGGTGCCGAAAGGGTCGGACTGGACGTGGCGCCCCGACCTCTGGCGCGGGCCGCTGCCGGTGCAGGGTATCGCCGCGGCACCCGCGAAAGCGGTGCTCAGCCCCGAGGTGACGCTCTTCCACGATTGCGCGCGCAGCGAACTCACCCTGCGCCAGATCCGGAACACCCGGGCGGAGGATCTCGCGCCGTTCGGCCTGCGGATGGATGTCTTCGCCTTCGACGGGTCCTTCCTGTCACTGGCGATCGACCTGCCGCCCGAGGCGGTGGCCGGGCTGCGGCGGCGGCACCTGATCCGGCTGGAGCCGATCGTGGAGCTGGAGAAGCCGCTGGAGATCTTCGCCCGCCTGAACATCAAGCACGGGCCGAACACCGAACAGCTCGTCCGCGAACTGCCGCTGCACGAATCCGACCGTGTGGTGGAATTCGATCTCGCCTATTCCAACCTGAACGAAAAGCGGGTGGAGAAGATGTGGCTGGACCTGATCTTCGAGGGGCCGGAGATGAACCAGGTGGTGCTGCGGGACCTGACCTTCAGCCGCAGCCTGCGGGCGGAACTTTGAAGGAGGGGCGGCAATGAGCGACTGGACGGTGACGAAGACACGCTTCGCGGGCGGTGTCTGGGAAGGCGTGGTCACCGGCGACGGCACGCGCCCCGAGATCGAGGTGGTGCTGGGGCAGGACCCGCTGGCCGACGTGACGCTGGACGCGGTCGACGAGGGCCACGTGCTCCGCGTGCCGGTGCCGGTGGAGACGATCGGCGACGGTGTGGTGGTCTTCGTCATCCGAGACAAGGCGGAGGGCGAGACGCTGGCCCATTTCGCGGTGCTGGCGGGCGAGGTGCTGGGCGACTCGCTCGAGGCCGAGGTGGCGCTTCTGCGGGCCGAACTGGACCTTCTGAAACGCGCCTTCCGTCGGCATTGCGTCGAGACGGCCTGACCCCGCGCCCGGCCCGCCCGCCGCGGCGCGCGGGGTGGAAACCACGGTGAAGCCGCCCGTTTCCCTGCCTTCACCAATCCCAGACATTACCCCGATATTGTCGGCGGCCCGCCGCCTTCCTGCCCGATTTGGAAACGATACCTGACCTCCAACGAGCAGTGACACAGGTGACAGCAACATGGACCGTCTGACCGAAATGGAGGCCTTCGCCACAGTCGTGGATCAGGGTGGCTTCACGGATGCGGCCAAGAAGATGGGGATCTCCAAATCCGCCGTTTCCAAGCACGTCTCCTCCCTCGAGGCCCGGCTTGGGGCACGTCTTCTGAACCGGACCACCCGCCGGGTCAGCCCGACCGAGATCGGGCTTGCCTATTACGACCGCGCCCGCCGCGTCCTGAACGACGCCGGAGAGGCCGATGCGCTGGTGACCTCGATGCAATCGGCGCCCTCGGGCCTGCTGCGCATCTCCGTCGCGACGGATTTCGGCGTGAATCATCTTTCGCCCGTGCTGGGAGAGTTCCTGGCCGAGTTCCCGGACATCACCGTGAACATGGTGCTGAACAACCGCTATGTCGAACTGATCTCGGAAGGCTTCGACATGGCGATCCGGATCGGCGAGCTGGAAGACAGCACGCTCCGCGCCCGCAAGCTGACGGAAACCTCGAAGCGGATGATCGCCAGCCCCGGCTACTTCGACCGCTACGGGCGGCCCACCAAGATCGACGACCTGAACGAGCACAAGCTGCTGCATTACTCCAGCCAGGCCTCCGGCAACGTCTGGAAGATCACCGCGCCTTCAGGCGAGAAGCGGCAGGTGCGCACGGCGGGCTGGCTTTCGGTCAACGACGGGCAGTCCCTGCTGAATGCCGCAATCGCCGGCCTGGGCATCGCCTACCTGCCCAGCTTCCTCTACTCCGAAGCGATGGAGAAAGGTCTGGTCGAGGACGCGATCCCCGACCTGCCGCTCGAGCTTCAGGGCATCTACGCCGTCTATCCTCCGGGCCGGTTCACCCAGCCCAAGGTCCGCGCCTTCATCGACTTCCTCGTCAAGGCGTTCTCCGACAAGGGACCGAACGACTGGTAACGCCGGTCCCTTTCATCTTCTTCCCCGTGCCTGCCAAGGCTGCCTTGCCCCGGTTCTTCCGAACCGGGGTTTCTTTTTTCCGTGCCAAGCCGAACCCGGTCCGGAAGGCCCCAGCCGTCCGTCCGCGCCGCCATTCCGGGCATTTGCGCGGACTTTTATCAATTTAGGTTTGTCGATGACGTGACTGCTTGATTGACGGCGGCGCAGGCGGGTGGCTTAGCTGCGCAGGACGCAACATATGAGTGAGCCATGCCGCAAACCGCCACCGCGACGGTCCTGAACATCCTTGAAAGCCATTTTTCCCTGATCGTGGAGGAATGGCTCGGCACGCAGGTCCGTGAGGGGGTCAAGCGATCCGATCTCTTCTCGGACGCCGAAAGCCGGGCGCAGAACGCGGAACTGCTCAAGGCCTTCGCCAAGGGCGTCCGGAACGCCGCCGTGGACAGCGACTTCAACCTTGAGGACGCGGCGTGGGAGGATCTGCGCGCCGTCCTGGCGGACGTGACCAAGGAGCGCGTCAACCGCGGGGTCACCCCGACGGAAATGGCGACCTTCGTGCTGGCGCTGAAGACGCCGCTCTTCGCCCGCCTCGAAGCGATGCGCGAAGACGACCCCGCCGCGCTGATCCGCGAGGTGCTGCTGGTCACGCGGCTGGTGGACGCCTTCGCGATCTACACCAACGAGGTGTTCATCGCCGAGCGCGAGCAGATCATAGAGCGCCAGCGCGAGGAGATGCTTGAGCTGTCCACCCCGGTGGTGGAACTCTGGGACCGGGTGCTGACCCTGCCGCTGATCGGCACGCTGGACAGCGCCCGCGCGCAGGAGGTGATGGAGAACCTGCTGGAAACAATCCTCGAACGGCAGGCCGAGGTCGTTATCGTGGACATCACCGGCGTCGGCACCGTCGACACGCAGGTCGCGCAGCACCTGCTGCGCGCGGCGGCGGCGGTCCGGCTGATGGGGGCGGAATGCATCATCTCGGGCATCAGCCCGATGATCGCGCAGACGATGGTGCAGCTCGGGATCGACGTCGGCACGGTGTCGACCCGTTCCAGCATCCGCACCGCGCTGGCCGATGCGCTGAAAAAGGTCGGTTATTCCATCCAGAAGCAGCGGGAGGCCTGAGGTGTCGGGCGTCACCTCGATCCATCTTGTCGAGAACGCGCTGCTGGTGTCGATCCAGGACGATGTGACCGATACCGAGATTGTCGATCTGCAGGACAGCCTGTCCCACCGTATCGCGGCGGAAAGCGTGCGCGGCGTGGTGCTGGACATCAGTGCGCTGGAAATCGTGGACACGTTCGTCGGTCGCGTGATCGCACAGCTTGCCGGGATCTCGCGCCTGCTGGATGCCGAGACCTACGTGGTCGGGATGCGTCCGGCGGTGGCGGTGACGCTGGTGGAGCTTGGCATGTACCTGCCCGAGACGCGCACGGCGCTCAGCCTGACCCACGCGCTCTCCCAGTTGCGGCGTGGCTGAAACGGGCCACGCTTCCGATACGACCCGGCTGGCGCGGGTGCCGTTGAAAGGGAGCCGCGACGTGGTGGCGGCCCGGCAGGCTGTGGCGCGGGAGATGAAGGCACGGGGCGTGTCCAGCATTCGCGTGACACGCTTCGCCACGGCGGTCAGCGAAATCGCCCGCAATGCCATCGTGCATGGAGGGGGCGGCGAGATGACGGTTTCCATTGACGCGCGCAGGGAATATCTGGTGGTCGAGTGCCGCGACAAGGGGCGCGGGATCGAGGATGTCGAGCGGGCTTTGACGGACGGATTCACCACAGGCGGCGGGTTGGGCAAGGGGCTTGGCGGCGCGCGACGGCTGTCGCACGGGTTCGAGATCGTGACCGCCCCGGGGCAGGGAACCCTTGTACGGATGAGCACTCGCCTATGAAGCGCTGGATCGAGATCGACGACCGGAGCGCGGTCGCTGCGTTGCGCCGCCTCGCCCGCCGCTACGCAACGCAGATCAAGCTGCCCGACCGGCGGCAGGAGGAATTGGCGATCGTCGTCACCGAGGCGACCACGAACATCCTGCGCTATGCCGAACGGGGGCGCGCGCTGATCGAGGTTGTCAGCCATCCCGGGGTGGAGAAGCTGGTGCTTCTCTTCACCGACAACGGGCCGGGGATCCCCGAGATCGACCGGATGTTCGAGGACGGGCAAAGCTCGACCGATTCCGCCGGGCTGGGGCTGGGGGCGATCCGCCGGCTGTCGGACAGCTTCGACATCTTCACCTCGGCCGAGGACGGCACGACCATCGTCTGCTCCTTCACGGTGCGCAGCACTCCGGTCACCACGTCGCTCGAGGTGGAGGGCCTGCGCGTCTGCCATCCGGCCGAGACCGTCTGCGGCGACAACTGGCTGCTGCGCCAGACGCGGCGGGCGACGGACATCCTGGTATGCGACGGGCTGGGCCACGGCCCTCGCGCGGCCGAGGCGTCGGCCCAGGTGGTCGCGGCAGCGCAGGAGTTTTCGGCCGACCCGGGCCGGACGATGGAGCATCTGACGGCCAGCCTTCTCGGCACCCGGGGCGCGGTCGCCTCCATGGTGCGGATCGAAGAGCCGGAGATGACGCTCTCCTACGCCGGCCTGGGCAACATCACCACGATCTGCATCGGCGCCCATGGCACCCGCCGGCTCGCGATGCGCGACGGCCGGATCGGCGGCGCCCCGACACGCGGTTTCGAGGAGGAGATGCATCTGGTGCCCGGCGATCTGGTGATCCTGCACAGCGACGGGTTGAAGACCCTGCGCGACAGCCACCTGCGCCCCGGCCTGCTGCACCGCAGCCCGCTGCTGATCGCGGGCTTCCTGCTCGACCGGGCGTTCCGCGGACGCGACGATGCGTGCATCGTCGTCGCCCGGATCAAGGGGAGCGACCGAGAATGAAGGCCGCACGACTGACGACGGTCCGGCTTGAGCAGAGCGCGGACATCGTGCGCCTGCGCGAGGTCGCGCTGGCGCTGACCGAGGTGCTGAAATTCGGCACGTTCGAAAGGACCCGCACGGTCACGGCGGTCGTCGAACTGGGCCGCAACGCGATCGAGCACGGGCGGCGCGGCCGGGCGATCTTCACCCTGACCGAGGTCAAGGGCCGCCCCGCCCTCGGGGTGTCGGTGCTGGATCAGGGGCGGGGCATTCCGCGCGACCGGCTGGAAGGGGACGCGGCGCAGGCGTCCAGCGGCGGGCTCGGGCTGGGCCTGCGCGGGGTGCAGCGGATCGCGGAACAGTTCCACGTCGAGACCGGCAGCGAGGGGACGAAGATCAACGTCACCTTCCGCTCCTCCGCACAGCTGTCCGGCGGGGAGGCGCTGGTGCTGGAGGCGACCGACGCGCTGCAGAATCTGCAAAGCACCGATCCGGCCGCCGCGCTGACCGAGCAGAACCGCGAGTTGATGGAATCGCTGGCGGATCGCGACCTTCTGATGAAGGAGCTGCATCACCGCACCGGCAACAACCTTGCCCTGATCGTGGCGCTGATCCGGATGAGCAAGTCGCATTCCGCTCTCAGTGAGACCCGCGAGGTTCTGAGCGAGCTGGAAACGCGCGTGGCCGCGCTGGCCAAGGCGCATGACCTGATGCAGAAGGCGGCGGCGGCGGGGACGGTCAACGCGGGCGAATTGCTGCGCGAGGTCGCGGCGAATGCCGAACGTGCCTTCAGCGCGCCGGATCTCAAGGTCGGGATCAAGGTGCATTGCCCGCCACTTGAGCTGGACGGCAAGCTGGCGGTGGACATCGGCCTGATCGTCGGAGAACTGATCACCAACGCCTACAAGCACGCCTTCAAGGGCCGGACCGATGGCACGATCACTGTGGATCTGAGCGGCGCGCCGGAGGAGGGGCTGGTGCTTGAGGTGTCGGACGACGGCGCGGGCCTCGCCCCGGGGGCGGACCGGCCGGAGCGGTCGAATTCGCTGGGCTGGCAGTTGATCCGCACGCTCAGCTTCCAGCACAACGCCGCGCTTTCGGTGACCGGGGAGGACGGTTTGACCGTGCGGCTGGTCTTCTCGGCGGCGACGCCGGAGTAGCCGGGCCCGGCGCCTGCGCGGTCAGCCGAGGCTGGCGAGAAAGCCGGTCATCTCCTCGTCGATGAAGCCGAGCACGGCCTCGTCCTCCAGCTTGCCGTCCTTCACCTTGGTGTTGGCCTGCGTGACGATGATCTCCTTGCCGGGATGCACCACGGAGAGCATCCCGTTCAGGATGTATTTCAGGTGCGCCTGTGCGCGGACGCCGCCCATCACCCCGCCGGAGGTGGTGACGATGAGACAGGGCTTGCCCTTGAAAACGGAGGCGTAGGCCGGCCGCGAGGCCCAGTCGATCGCGTTCTTAAGCACGCCCGGCACGCTGTAGTTGTATTCCGGCGTGACGAAGACGATGCCGTCCGCCGTGTCCACCTGCTCGATGAAACGCGCCACCTCGGGGTCGTCTTTCACGTCCGCGTTGTAGTGCGGCAGCTTGCCGATTTCGGCGATGGTGCAGAGTGCGCGATCGCCAAGGCGCGCGGCGATGGTGCGGGCGGTCGCACGCGAGGAGGAGGCGGCGCGCAGGCTGCCGGGGATGATCAGGAGATCGGGCATGGGGTCCTCGTTGTCAGAGATGGGCCAGCCATGTGGCGATGGAGGGGAAGAGGATGATGACGATCAGCGTCGCCAGCATCGCAAGGATGAAGGGCACCGCGCCGCGGAAGATCTCGCCCACCTTCAGGTCGGGGTCGTCCATCGCGGACTTGATGGTGTAGACCGACAGGCCAAAGGGCGGGGTCAGAAGGCCGATTTCCGTGGCGATGACGGTGATGACCCCGAACCAGATCAGGTCGAACCCGGCGGCGTCTGCCACGGGCAGGGCGATCGGCAGGACGATCAGCATGATCGAGATGGAATCGATCAGGCAGCCGAGCGCGATGATCAGCACCACGAAGGCGATCAGGAACCCGTAGGGGCCGATCCGGTCGGACAGGAAGAATTCGGCCAGTTCCCGCGGCACGCCCGACAGCGCCAGCATCCGGCTGAAGAAGGTCGCGGCGAGGATCAGGAACAGGACGGAGACGGTGATGAGCCCCGTCTCCACCAGCATTCGCCAAAACGTTCCCCGGTCGAGCGAGCGGCGCATCAGCGCGATCACGAGCGCGCCGAAGGCCCCTGCCGCGCCGGCCTCGGTCGGGTTGAAGAACCCGCCGTAGAGCCCACCGAGGACGATGGTGACGAGGGCGAGGATCGGGACCGACTTGCGCAGCACGTCGAGGCCGGTGACCTCGGCATGGGCTTCGCGGTCGTCATCTTCCCGCTCGAAGACAAAGCTCTGGCGGGTGGTGGCGAGCAGCCAGATGGTGACAGTGAAGGCCAGCGCCAGCAGCAGCCCGGGCCCGATGCCGGCCAGGAACATGCGGCCCACCGATTGCTCGGCCAGCACTGCGTAGACGATCATCAGCAGCGAGGGCGGGATCAGCATGCCCAGCACAGATGACCCGGCGACGACGCCGGTCGCGAAACGGTTGGTGTAGCCGTGGCGGCGCATCTCCGGCACCGCGATGCGGCTGAAAACGGTGGCCGAGGCGATGGAGATCCCGGTGATCGCCGCGAAGACCGCATTGGCGAAGACGGTGGCGACGCCGAGCCCCGCGGTGACCCGCCGGAGCAGGCGCTGGAAGACGTCGAACGTGTCCTTCCCGACCCCCGACACGGTCACGAGCAGCCCCATCAGCACGAAGAGCGGCACCACGGCGAACAGGTATTCCTCGAGACTGTCGTTCGCCACCTGCGCCATCATGCGCAGCGCGACAGTCTCGTTCCGGATCAGCGCGGTCCCGGCGAGAGAGACGGCGAGCATGCCGATCCCGATGGGCATCCCGATCAGGATCAGCGCGACAAGGATCAGGATCGCGCCGCCGCCGATTTCGAAGGGGCTCATGTCCGGCCTCCCGAGGCGGTGCGAAAGGCACGGGCCATGCGGAAGAGGAACTCAACCGCCGCCACCGCGAAGCCGGCAAGGATGAGGATGCGGAAGGGCCATGTCGGCAGGGTGCCCATGCCGGTGATCCCGATGAATTCGTTGGCGTCCAGATCCTTTCCGACGATCCGCAGGCTGGCCCATGCGATCAGGCCCAGCACCACCGCGCCGGTCAGGTCGAAAAGCCCTTCAAGCGCCGCGCCCGCGCGCGGGTGGCGTTCGGTGAAGGGCACGATGAACACCTCGGTCCGGGCCAGCCGTCCGGCCCGGACGGTGGCGGCCAGTTGCAGGGCCACCAGCGTCACCACCAGCAGCGCCCCGCCCTCCGACACCAGCGGAAGCGACGCGCCCATCGAGTTCCGCGCCACGATGTCTGCGCAGATGATGAACATCAGCACGCCGATGAGAACGGTGCCGACGGCGGCGAAACCTTCGACCAGCCGCCGCCATGCGCGGGCCAGCGCGGTGTCGCCCGTCCTCCCCGGGTCGGGGAGGACGGAGGGGGTGGGATCCTGCGTCAAGGGTAGGCTGCCTTACTTGTCCCAGTCCCGCGCCGGGGTCTCGCCCGCGGCCCGCAGACCTTCCATGTACTCGGCGAGGAACGCCTTGGCGGGAATGCCGCGCTCTTCCAGCGGGGCGGCCCAGTCACCGGCGACGTCGGGCAGCTTGCTCACCCATTTCTCGGTCTCGCCGTCGGGCATCTCGATGATCTCGGCGCCCAGCTCGACCATCTTGTCCAGCGCCATTTCGTGCCGGTCGACGAGGTCCTGACCGTGGCTTTCGGTGTAGTACTTGCCGGCCTCGACCATGGCGTTCTGCACCTCTTCGGGCAGCGCGTCCCAGCTGTCGCGGTTGATCGCCACGGCGCCCGAGAACACCGCGCCGCCGTCGAAGCGGGCGATGTAGGGCGCGACCTCGTAAAGCTTGATCGGCAGCGCGCCGAGCGCGAGCGAGAGAACGCCGTCCGACACGCCGGTCTGCACGTCGGTGTAGTAGGAAGTCAGAGAGCCGTCCACCGCGTTGGCACCAGTCCCGCGCAGCCAGTTGCCCAGCACGCCGGGGGCCGAGATCTTGCGCCCTTCGAGGTCGTCGATGCCTTCGATCGGCTCCTTGAGGTAGAAGTCGTAGAGGTCCGTCGCGGTCAGCCCGAGCACCTTGAGGTTGTGGCTTTCCCATTCCTCGCGGAACGCCTCGTTGTTCTCCAGCAGGTCCTCCATCACGTCCAGCAGGACCGGCGGATTCGACGTGGCGAAGGGTGCGTTCGACGACCCCTGGCTCAGCGGCAGTTTCGCCTGTTCGAGAAACGAGAAGACCCAGCCGACATCGGTGATGCCCTCCTCGACCGAGGTCAGCGTGGCGTTGGCCTTGTAGAGCTGGCCGCCGAAGGCTTCGTTCCAGTCGATTTCGTAATTTCCCGTCTCGGCGAGGATGTCATCGGTCTTCGCCATGAAGTGCGTCTGGATCATCCCGACCCACGGCACCACCGTGGGGTGGCTGGAGGCCACGGTCAGGTTGATCGTCTCCTGTGCCTGCGCGGGCAGCGACAGCATCGCGCCGAGCAGCGCGCCTTGAACCAGTTTCATTGTCTTCCTCCCAGATGCGCGGCCTCCCCCGGCCGCTTTGCCTGTCGGTCTCTAGCCGACCTTGCGCCGCGCCAGTTCGGCGCGGATTTCCTCTCCGTGTTCATCAAGCACCGGCGGGGGCGTCACGTCCAGTTCCGGAACCCCATCGAAATTGTAGGGCGGGCGCACGGTGGTAAAGGTGCCCAGTTCGGATGACGGGGCCTGCACCTTGATCTTCAGGTGCTGCGCCTGCGGGTCCTCCAGCGCCTCGTCCGAGTCGTAGGCGGGCGAATAGGGGACCTCGTGCGCCTCCAGCAGATCGCACCACGCGTCGCGCGTCTTCTCCCGGAAGACCGGGGTGAAATGTGTGATCAGTTCGTCCTGGTGCTTGATCCGCTCCAGCCGTTGGTTGAAGCGCGGGTCCTCGTTCAGCTGCTCCTGCCCGGTGGCGGCCAGCAGCCCCTCCCAGAATTTGGTGGGCGAGGACATGTGGATCGCGACCCATTTTCCGTCCGCGCATTCGAAGGTGTAGGATTGCGACACCACGGGGCGCGAGAGTGGGCCCATCACCTCGCCGACCGAGTAGTAGTGGGTGAAGCTGTCGAGGTTGAAGTGGCACATCGCCTCGAGCATCGAGATGTCGATGCGGCGGCCCTTGCCGGTCTTCTCCCGCTCCAGCAACGCCGCGAGGCAGGCCATGGCGGCATATTGGCCGGTGACGGAATCCGCGATGGCCGGGCCGATCACGCGGGGATTCTCGGGCGGGGTCAGCAGGCGAAGATAGCCGCTCGCCGCCTGCGCCACGGTGTCGTAGGTGGGGCGGTCCCGGGACGGGCCCGAGGTGCCGAAACCCGAGATCGCGCAATAGATCAGGTCGGGGCGGTGCTGGCGCAGCTCTTCCTCGCCTGCGCCGAGCTTCTCGGCCACGCCGGGGCGGAAGTTCTGGATGAAGACATCCGCCGTCGCCACCAGCTCATGCAGCGTCTTGCGGTCGGCCTCGTCCTTGGTGTCGAGCGCGATGGAGCGCTTGTTGCGGTTGTAGGTCTGGTAATGCGGCGAATAGAGCCCGCCCTTGAAGGCGCGGAACGGGTCCCCGGTGCCGGGACGCTCTACCTTGATGACCTCGGCCCCGAGATCGGCAAGGTGCATCCCCGCCGCCGGCCCGGTGATGTAGGTGCCGAGTTCGACGACCCGGACGTGGCTGAGGATCTTCATGGTCTACTCCGCCGCCTGGGTTTTCGAGGAAGGCTTGCCATCGTAGCTGATCGCTTCGTCCGCCACGTTGGACATGATGAACCCGATGGAGCGCTGCGCCTCTTCGAAGAGATGCGCCGAGAGCCCGGCGGCCCGTGCCACCAAAGGCACCGCCTTGAGTGCGTCGAGCGGCCAGCCCGCGTCGAGGATCACCGCCGGGATCGCGCCCGAGACGTTGATCGGCAGCGGGCGTTCGATGATGTCGGTGGCGTGCTTGTCGAGGATGCGCAGCGTCTCGACATACTGGCCGGAGATTCCCAGCTCGTCCGCGATGGCCAGCAGCCGCACGGCCCGGGGGTCGCCGCCGGAATGCTGCGGATGGCCCAGGCCCGCCACTTTGCGGCGCGCCGCCTTGTGCTCCTTCAGGCTGGCGATGGCGGCGGTTTCCACGTCCGTGCCTTCGGATTTCGCCTTCTCGATCACCTCGGCCAGATAGCGCCCGGCCGATTCGGAGCTGCCGGCCACCACGCTGCCCATGCCCAGAAGCCCCGCGGCCATGGCGCCCTGCCAAGCCTCGGGCCCGGCGGCCAGAGTCATGCGTGCGGCCTGAACCGACGGGACCAGCCCGTGTTCGGCGATGGCGACGAGACAGGCGTCCAGCATCTGGCGCTGCCTGTCATCGGGTTTCTCGCCCAGCACCAGAAGCCAGAGATAATCGGTGAAGTTCACCTTGCCGATCAACTCGTCGCAGAGGTCGTGGCCCCGGACCGTGATGCTCTCCGCGTCCGAGGTCGCGATCGCCGTGAACGACTGGTCCTGCTTTCCGATCCTCATGGCATCCTCCCAAATTTTCGCAGAGCGAAGTTTTTTCCTCTTGTCGAAAAGTAGAGAGCAGACTAGCGTGACGTCAAGCACAATCGTCGCGGCCTTGCGGCGGCGCAGGGATCAGGGAGGAAAACCATGCGTGATATCAACCAGTTCACCATCACGCAGGCGGTGAAGGATACCTACAAGACAGAGCCCGGAAGCCGGTTCGAGCAGTTGCTCCACGGGCTGATCGAGCATCTGCACGATTACACGCGGGAGCATAACCTGACGCACGAAGAGTGGATGGGCGTGCTCAACTTCCTCTACGATTGCGGGCAGATCTCCACGCCGGAGCGGCACGAGTTCATTCTCCTTTCGGACGTTCTGGGCTTCTCCGCGCTCGTCGACATGATCAACACCAAGGGCGGCGCGACCGAGGGATCGAACCTCGGTCCGTTCTACCTCGACGACGCGCCGCGCAAGGCGCTCGGCTCCGACCTGTCGGACGATCGGGATGGGGTGACGGTTCTGGTCCATGGCCGGGTGATGGACACGCTGAAGAACCCGCTGCCGGGTGCGATCCTCGACACGTGGCAGGCCGACGCCGCGGGCACCTACCCGATTCAGGAGCAGGAGTCGGGGCAGGACAAGTTCGACCTGCGCGGGATCTTCGAGGCCGACGAGCATGGCCGTTATTACTACACCACCGTTCTGCCGAAGCCCTACACGGTGCCCTACGACGGACCCGTCGGGCGCCTGCTGCGCGCGGGCGATCGCCACGCGTGGCGGCCGGCGCACCTGCATTACATCGTGAAGCACCCCGGCATGACGTCGATCACCACCGAGATCTTCTTCGAGAACACCGAATACGTCGACAACGACGCAGTGTTCGGCGTGCGCAAGTCGCTGCTGGCCAAGATCGCGCCGGCGAAGAACGTGGCGGAGCTGGGTTACACCCTCGAGAAGACGCCCGACGCGATCTGCACCTACGACTTCGTGCTCGCCCCGGAGGGCTGAGGATTGGCCGACACGCGCGAGAAGCCGGCGGAGTTCGTCGAGGCGCTGGCGAAGGGAATCGCCATTCTCGAAGCCTTCGATGCGGAAACGCCCGAGATGACGCTCTCGCAGGTGTCGCGCAAGGTCGGCCTTTCGCCCGCCGCCGCCCGCCGGTCGCTGATAACGCTGGAAACGCTGGGCTACATCGGGCGGCGGGAGAAGCGGTTTCACCTGCGGCCGAAGCTGATGGCGCTCGGCTCGGCCTTCTATTTCTCGGCCCGGATCGACGAGATCCTGCAGGAGGACGTGCAGCGCGTGGTCGAGAAGTTCGGCGACGCCTCCTCGGTCGGGACGCTGGACGGGCAGGACGTGATCTATGTCGCGCACCGCTCGGTCCAGCGCGCACGCCGGGCGCTGGCCGTGGCGGGGGCGCGGTATCCGGCCTATGCGACCTCGATGGGGCGGGTGCTGCTGGCCGCCCGGCCGGACGCGGAGATCGACGCCTATCTCGCCGCCTACGAGCCGCGGCAGCTGACGTCGAAGACCTGCACCAACCCCAAGGCGCTCAGGGCCGAGATCATGGTCGCACGGCGCGACGGCTACGCCACGACGGTGGATCAGCTGGATTACGGGATCACCGCGCTCGCCGTACCGATCCGGGCGGCGGACGGCACCACGGTCGCCGCGCTCAACACCTCGGGCTACACCGGCATGGTGACGCCCGAACAGCTTGTCGAGGAACGCCTGCCCGAGCTTCAGCAGGCGGCGTCCCACATCGGGCATCAACTGACCCGCTACCCGACCCTGAGGGCGGTGCTCGGCGGATAGACAGGGAACTCTGGGAGGAGGAGACGACCATGTGCAGACTTTGCAGCCCCGCGACACCCAAGGCGCTGTGCCCCGAGGCGAGCCCGCTGTTGCGGGGGCCCGAGACCGGATCGGGCAGCGCCGCCGCCGACGCGGCCCGGACCCGGATCACCGCCGCGCCGTTGCCGGAGCTTTCGGGCCAGAAAGGCACGCGCATTCTGCTGAAGGGCGGGGTGATCCTCTCTATGGACGATTCGGTCGGCAATTTCGCCAAGGGTGACGTGCTGATCGAAGGCGCGAAGATCGTGGACGTCGCGGCCAACATCGATGCGGCGGACGCCCACGTGATCGACGCCTCGGGCAAGATCGTGATGCCGGGCTTCATCGACACCCACCACCACCAGTTCGAGACCGGGCTGCGGTCGTCCTTGGCCGACGCCATCGTGGTCAACGACGGCAAGCCGGAAAACAAGGCGAACTACTACGAGACCATGCTGCTGAACTTCTCGCAGCACTACCGGCCCGAAGACGTTTACATCAACGAGCTTTACGGCGGCCTCGCCCAGCTTGACGCGGGCGTGACGACGGTGATGGACGTGAGCCAGATCCACCACTCGGCCGAGCATTCCGATGCCGCCATCGAAGGGCTCCGCGACGCCGGGCGGCGCGGCGTCTTCGGCTATTTCGAAGGATGGTGGGAGGGGAAGGAATATCCCGGCGGGGCCAAGCGGATTCGCGAACAGCACTTCGCCTCGGACGACGGCCTGCTGACCATGGTGATGGGCGGCGAGATCTACATCGAGGGGTACGAGGAGGCGTGGAAGATCGGTCGCGACCTCGACCTGCAGGTGGCGCTGCACGTGGTGACGACCTTCGGCATGACGCCCACGTTCGACGAGCTGGCGAAGAAGGGCGTCTTCGGAGCCGACAACATCTTCATCCACATGACCGGGATGACCGACGACGCCTGGAAGGCCGCGGCGGACGCGGGCGCCCATGTGTCGCTGTCGGTCCCGATCGAGATGCACATGCGCCACGGCGAGCCGCCGATCCAGAAGGCGCTGGACCTCGGGATGGGGATTTCCCTGTCCTCGGACGTGGAATGCACCATGTCGGCGGATTTCTTCACACAGATGCGCGGGATGCTGACGCTGCAGCGGATGCGGGCCAACGAACGCGCGCTGAACGGGGAAGAGGATCACCCGAAGCTGCTGCGTTGTGCCGAGGTCATCCGCCATGCCACGATCGAGGGCGCGAAGGGCCTGCGGCTGGACCGCAAGACCGGGTCGATCACCCCGGGCAAGGAGGCCGACATCCTGCTGCTGGACGCCGAGGCGATCAACGTGGCGCCGCTGAACAACGCCGCGGGCGCGGTGGTGACGCTGATGGACCGCTCCAACGTCGACACGGTGATGGTCGCGGGCCAGATCCGGAAATGGCAGGGCAAGCTGTTGGGGCATGACATGGCCAAGCTCGGGCGCGAGCTGGCGCAGAGCCGCGATTACATCTTCGAGAAAGCAGGCGTTGACCGCGATCTGTTTCAGTGACGTAGAGTAAGCGAAGCCGTGTCCATTTCGGCATGGCTTCGACTTGTTCTGAGAGGAAGTGATTATGAAGACCACAGCTTGCGCCCTTGCGGCGCTGGCCGTCTCCGCGGTCAACGCCATGGCAGCCCCCTCGGTGGAGAGGGGGGATTACCTCGTCAATTCGATCATGGGCTGCGGCAATTGCCACACGCCCTTGGGGCCCGAAGGTCCGGTGATGGATCAGGCGCTCGGCGGGCGCATGGTCGAGGACACGCCCGCCTTCACCGCCATCGCGCCCAACATCACCCCGGCCAGCCGCATCGCCGACTGGTCGGACGAAGAACTGGCCCACGCGATCCGCGAAGGCGTCCGCCCGGACGGGACGATCATCGGCCCGCCGATGCCGTTCAAGGCCTACCGCCTGATCTCGGACGACGACCTCGCCTCGATCGTCGCCTATCTCCGCACCGTCCCTGTGGTGGAGAACGATCCCGGTCAATCCAACTACAACATCCCGCTGCCACCCGCCTACGGCCCGCCGCTGGAGAACGTCTCGGCCCCGGCGGAAGGCGTGACGGTGCAATACGGCGAGTACCTCGCCGCGCTCGGCCACTGCATGGAATGCCACAGCCCGATGACGGAACAGGGACCCGACTGGGGAGAGGGATTCGCCCGCGGCGGGTTCGAATTTCACGGGCCGTGGGGGACGGTGGTGGCGCCGAACCTGACCAACCATCCCGACGGTCTGGCCGACTACTCCGACGCCGAACTGAAGGACATGATCACCAAGGGCATGCGCCCGGACGGCTCACCGATGCTGCCGCCGATGCCCTATGGCTACCTCGCACAAATGAGCGGGGACGACCTCGACGCACTGGTGCTCTACCTGCGCTCGATCCCCGGCAAGCCGGACATGTGACACCGACCACCGGCGCGGCCACCCCGGCCGCGCCAACCAGAAAGGCCAAGACATGCTCTTCCCCACCACCCTCGTCGGCAGCTACTGCCAGCCCGACTGGCTGATCGACCGTGAGAAGCTCAAGGGCCAGTTCCCGCCCCGCACCCGCGCGAAGGAGCTCTGGCGGATCCCCGAGCCCTTCCTGTCGGAAGCGCAGGACGACGCCACCCGCGTCGCGATCCGGGAGCAGGAGGAGGCGGGGCTCGACATCCTCACCGACGGTGAAATCCGGCGCGAGAGCTATTCCAACCGCTTCGCGACAGCGCTGGACGGGCTGGACCTCGACAATTACGGCACCGTCATGACCCGTTCCGGCGCGCCGGTCCCCGTGCCGCGGATTACCGGGCCGATCCGCCGGGCGCGGGCGGTCGAGGTGGAGGATCTGAAGTTCCTGCGTGCCCACACCGACCGGAAGGTGAAGATCACCCTTCCGGGCCCTTTCACCATGAGCCTGCAGGCGCAGAACGATTACTACTCCTCCACTGCCGATGCCGCGATGGACTACGCCCAGGCGGTGAAGGAGGAGATGGCGGAGCTCTTCGCCGCCGGGGCCGACATCGTCCAGCTTGACGAACCTTGGCTGCAGGGCAAATCAGACATCGCGATGGATTACGGGATCGAGGCCCTGAATGCGGCGCTTGAGGGCGCCGCCGGGACCACGGCCGTGCACATCTGCTTCGGCTACGCGGCGCTGACCAAGGAACGGCCCGAGGGCTATTCCTTCCTGCCGCAGATGAAGGACTGCACCTGCGACCAGATCAGCATCGAGACGGCGCAGGCGAACCTCGACACCTCTGTGCTGGAGGAATTGCGCGGCAAGACCATCATGGTCGGCGTGCTGGACCTGTCGGACATGACCGTGGAGACGCCCGAGATGATCGCCGAACGGGTCCGCCGCGCGCTGCCGCATGTCGATGCCGACAAGGTGGTGATCGCGCCGGATTGCGGGCTGAAATACCTGCCGCGCGACGTCGCCTTCGGCAAGATGAAGGCGATGGCGGACGGGGCGAAGATCCTGCGGGCGGAGTTCGGCTAACCGCCGCCGTCCCGCTTCGCCACCAGATCGACCAGTTCCACCAGCGACCGGATCTCGAGCTTCTCGAGGATCCGGGCGCGGTGGTGATCGACCGTGCGGGGGCTGATCCCGAGGTAATTGCCGATCTCCTTGCTCGACACCTCGGCCGGGTTGGCGAGCATACGGTCCACGATCTCTTCCTCGCGCGCGGTCAGCCGGTCGAAGCGGGCGCGGATTCGGCGCCGCACTTCCAGATCCTCCTGTCGCGCCTCGGCCAGCGCGAACGCGGTGCGGATGCGGTCCACGAGAACCGATTGCCGGAACGGCTTTTCCAGGAAGTCGACCGCGCCGCCCTTCATCGCCTGCACCGATTCCGGCACGCCGCCGTGGCCGGTGATGAAGACCACGGCGAGCGGATGGTCTTCTTCGTTCAGCAGCGCCTGAAGCTCCAGCCCCGACATGCCCGGCATCCCGTAGTCGAGGACGAGACAGGCCGCCCGCGTGCCGTCGTAGGCGGCGAGGAAGTCCTTGGCCGATCCGAACGTCTCGACCTCGAATCCGCGCTGCCCGAGGGCGCGGGTCAGGGATGTGCGAATGTCCTGATCGTCGTCGACGACAAAGACCATCGGCAATCGTTCGGACATCAAAACCCTTTGACTCGTTATGACTTCGGTCGCGAGTTTACACATTCCTCCGCCCGCATGTCATGGCATGATCGGGGCCCCTGAACCCGCGCCGGACGAAAATGCGCGCAGGTGAAACCGAGAAAGCACGCCGGTGCCCTGCTGGCGGCTCAGCTTGCGGCGGGCAGCGTGAAGCAGAAGGTCGCGCCGTGTGGCCGTGCCGGTTCGTGCCAGAGCCTGCCGCCATTCGCCTGCACGATCGCCCGGCAAATCGACAGGCCCAGTCCCATGCCGCCCGGCTTCGTCGTCTCGAATTCGGTGAAGAGGGCGATGTCGGGCGCAACGCCCGGCCCGGTGTCGGTCACCGAAACCTGCACCTGCCCGCCCTCGCGATAGGCGTCCAGCGTCACCCGGCGTGTGCCGTGGCACTCCTCGGCCACCGCCTCGATCGCGTTGCGCAGCAGGTTGACCAGAACCTGCGCGATCTGCAGGCGGTTGGCGTTGACCTGCGGCAGGTCATCCATCCGGGAGACGATGCTGACCCCGGCGGCCCGGGCTTCGGCGGCGACCAGACGATGTGTCTGCTCCACCAGTTCGCCCAGGTCGAAATCGGTGCGGATCCCCTCGTCGCGGCGGATGAAGCTGCGCAGGGCGCGGATCGTTTCGCCCGCGCGCATCGCCTGCTCGGCGATCTCCTCCAGCGTGGCGCGCAGTTCGGGGTCGGCCTCGGCCAGCCGGTCCACCGCGTAAAGCGCGCTGTCGGCATTCTGGGCGATGGCGGTCAGCGGCTGGTTCAGCTCGTGCGCCAGGCCGGCGGCCATCTGGCCCATCGTATGGTCGCGGGCGAGGTTCGACAGGTCCTTGCTCAGTTCGGCGATCTGTTCGTCCGTCTGCTTGGCATGTGTCACGTCGTCCATCGTCAGCACGAAGTGCAGCGGCCTGCCCTCCTGGTTGAAGATCAGGATGGCGTTGACAGAGGCCCAGATCTCGGCCCCGTCCCGCCGCCGACAGCGCATTTCCTGATTGATCTCGCGCGGGGCGTCGGGGCCGTCGCGGTGAAACAGCGGGAAGGGCGGATCGTCCGGATGGGCGAGATCGGGGAAGGCCATCCCCTCAAGCTCGGCCGCCGAATAGCCGGTGATCTCGCAGAACTTCTCGTTCACCCGCAGGAAGCGCTCCGTCTCGGCGTCAAGCTGGGCCATCCCGCGCGAGGAGAGTGCGAAGGTGCGGCCATATTCCATCTCGGTCGCGCGCCGGGCGGCGATCTGCTGCATCAGGGTGCGGTTGGCGTTCTCCAACTCCCGGTAGGTCTTTGGCAGCGGCTCCGCCGGGTCGAGCTCCCCCTGCGAGATGAGGGCGGAGCGCACGGCGAAGGCGCGTACCGGCTTGTGGATGAAGTTCGCCAGCGCCAGTCCGCAGAGCCCGGTGATGACCGCCACCAGCGCGGCGATCCAGATGTTGGTGCGGCGGTTCTGCTTGATGACTTCGGTGAAATCGCTTTCCAGCGCATAGGCGGCGATGGTCCAGGGCAGCGCCTCGCTCATCGGGGGCATGACGACCGAGACATAGGTTTCCCCGCCGTAGCTGAACTGCGACAGCGTCTCCTCCTGCACGGGAATTTCTCCGTCGGCCTTCATGTCGGCAAAGGCGGCGCGGGCGATCGGATCCTCGAAATTCTCGATGTCGACGAAGCGCAGGGTGCCGTCGGCATCCTTGGTCTTCAGCAATTCCTTGTTCGGGTGCGCGATCACGTCTCCGTTGCTGTGGATGATCAGCGCCCGCCCGGTCGAACCGATCTGCAGCTTGGCGAGGAAGTCCGAGATGTCGCTGATCTCGATATCGACGCCGACAATCCCGCGCACGCCGGCGTCGCCCTCCATCACCGGCGAGGCGAGGGTGATGCCGGGCTGCTGGGACGAGAAGAAGATGTAGGGATCGGTCCAGATCGTGGTCAGCCGGTCCCGCGCCCGGATGTACCACGGCCGGGTGCGCGGATCGTAGGGATCGTCCGGGTCCATCCGGCGCTCGACCACGTTGAAATCCTGATCGCGCCAGATCAGTTCGGTGGAGCGATCGGACCCGTCGATCCGGATGATCTTGGTCCGGAACGGGCCGGGGGCGTCGTCGGTGCGCATGACGTAGACGAATTCGCCGTCCTCGCCGCCGTGGTAGACGCCCGCGAACTGCGGGGCGAGCTGAAGCTGCTGGAACAGGAGCTGTTCAAGCAGTTCCGGCACGTCCGAGGCGATCACCCGGTCCTGTGCCAGCCGCGCCGAAAGCTCCGCCGCCCCGCGCGCGGGGCCGAGAAAGCCGCGCGAATGCTCGATCGTGTTGGTGCCCACGTCGCTCAGCAGATCACGGGCGTGATCCAGCAGAGCCCGTTCGGAGGTCACGTAGGAGGAGAAGACGACGGCGAGGACGGCGACGAACTGCAGCCCCGCCAAACCGATCGCCAGCATTGCCCCCAGTGAGATGCGCATTGGTCTCCGCCCGCTTCGCCGGCCGGCCCGCGCCTCACCCGCCCGACCTGAATCCCATAATCCGCGCGGGGCGGCAACTCTGCCGGGGCCGTCGCGGCATAGGCAATGTTACGCAGGCAATGACGCCAATTTCCCGGGGGCGCCTGATGTGCCAGTCTTTCAGTGTCGTCAGAGCCGGTGCAGAAGACATCCCCTCCGAACACCGCCGGACGACGTATTTGAGAAGCACTTTTCCACGGCGTTTGTGAGTGGGCGCCATCACCTTTTCATTGCTAGAGACCGGTGTCAGGAATCCCCTCCTGGCGCCGGCTCTGCGATTCAAGTGGATGTCAGCCTGCCGGTTTGCAGAACAACTGGTACAGCAGCCCGATCACCTGCGACGTGTCGTCGTTCGCGAGCCGGTAGAACACCGTCTTGCCGTCGCGGCGGGTGTCGACCAGCCCCTCTTCCCGCAGCCGGGCCAGCATCTGGCTGACCGCCGCCTGCCGCATGTCGAGAAGCGTTTCCAGCTCGCCCACCGATTTCTCGCCGCCACCGAGGTGGCAGAGCACCATCAGCCGGCCCTCGTGGGCGAGCGTCTTGAGGAAGGCGGCCGCCTTCTGCGCGTTCTGGGCCATCTCCTCGGCCGGAGGGGGCGCGTCGATCGTCCGGGTCACGGGTTCGTCCTGTGGTTTTCGACCGCACGGGTCATAGCACTTCACCTTGGCGAAAGCGAGTTCAGCTTTCCACGGTCGGGGCGCCGCCCTCGAACCGGTTCTCTCTCGCGTAGTCGCAAGGGGCCTCCTGCATCTGAAGATGCAGGCTCTCGCCGGTCCAGATATGGGAACGCGCCAGCGTTTCGTCCACCTCTATGCCCAGTCCGGGCGCGTCCGATGGCGTGACGTGCCCCTCCTCGACCTTCAGCGTCCCCTTGATCAGGGCCGAATGGAACGGCGTCTCGATCGTTTCGATCATCAGCAGGTTCGGGATCGAGGCGGCGAATTGCACGTTCGCCGCCCATTCCACCGGCCCGCAATAGAGGTGCGGCGCCATCTGGACGTTCCACGCTTCGGCCATGGCGGCGATCTTCTTCGCCTCCCAGATGCCGCCGACCCGGCCCAGCGACGGCTGCAGGATCGTCGCCCCGCCCGCGCGCAGGAGCGCCGCGAACTCGGCCTTGGTGGACAGCCGCTCGCCCGCAGCGACAGGGGTGGAGGTCGCCCGGGCGACCTCGGCCATGCTGTCAGGGTTGTCGGGCGGCACCGGCTCTTCGTACCAGAGCGGGTCGTAGGGTTCGATCGCCCGCGCCATCCGGATCGCACCGCCGGTGGAGAACTGGCCATGCGTGCCGAAGAGCAGGTCGGCCCGGTTCCCGACGGCTTCGCGGATGGTCCGGCAGAAGGCGGCAGAGCGGGCGATGTCGCGCATCGCTGGCATGTGGCCGCCGCGGATCGTGTAGGGGCCGGCCGGGTCGAACTTCACCGCCGTGTAGCCGCGGCCCAGCAGGTCCAGCGCACTTTCCGCGGCCTGATCAGGGTTGGTCCAGAAGTCCGCCACGGGGTGGTGGGGCAGGGGGTAAAGGTAGGAATAGGCGCGCAGCCTATCGTTCATCCGCCCGCCGAGCAGCGCGTGGACGGGCCGGTCGCGATCCTTGCCCAGGATGTCCCAGCAGGCCATCTCCAGCCCGGAAAAGCTGCCCATCACGGTGGGGTCGGGTCGTTGCGTGAAGCCCGAGGAATAGGCGCGGCGAAACATCAGTTCAATGTTTTCGGGGTTTTCCCCCGCCATGTGCCGGTCGAAGACGTCGCGGATGACGGCGGATTGCGCTTGCGGGCCGACGGCGGCGGCATAGACCTCGCCCCAGCCGGTGATCCCGGTGTCGGTGGTCAGCTTGACGAGGATCCAGTAGCGCCCGCCCCAGCCCGGAGCGGGCGGGGCGGTCACGATGATGTCGAGGGCGTCGAGCCTCACCGCATCACTTCATGATGATGACGTTGCGCCGCGCGGCGCCCGTCTTGGTGTTCTCGATCGCGTCGTTGATCTGATCGAAGCTGTAGCGGCCCGAGATCAATTCGTCGAGCTTCAGGCGGCCCTGCTTGTACAGGTCGATGATCCAAGGGATGTCGCGCTTGACCACGACGTCGCCCATCATGGACCCGGAGTAACCCTGGCCCTGCCCGGCCATCGCGAGCGGCGAGAAGGTGACCGTCTTGTCACCGTGCGGCAGGCCGACCATGACGACCTTCCCGCCCATTCCTAGGTAACGCGGCGCCTGTTCATAGACTTCGGCCACACCCACGGTCACCAGCACAGCGTCAGCGCCGCGCCCGAGGATCTTCTTGACCGCGGACCACGGTTTCTGCTCGGCGGCGGAGACCACGTCGGTCGCGCCGAATTCCTTGGCGACCTCCAGCTTTTCCTCCAGCATGTCCACGGCCACGATCCGCCGCGCGCCCGCGACCACCGCACCCTGGATCGCGTTCAGCCCCACGCCGCCCGCGCCGATCACCACCACGTCCTGCCCGACCCGGATGTCGGCGGACAGCGCTGCCGCGCCGACGCCCGTGATCACGCCGCAGGAGATCAGGGAGGCCACGTCCTTCGGCATGTCCGAGGGAATCTTGCAGACCTGGCTCTGGTCCACGACGACCTTCTCGGCAAAGGCGCCGCTCGCCATCGCCTGGAAGATCGGCTCGCCGTCCTTCGACAGAGGGCCCTTCATCCCGTCATAGGGCGTTTCGCAGATCGTGGGTCTGCCCGAGCCGCAGGTGTTGCACTGGCCGCAGGCGCGGATCAGCGTGACGCAGACGGAATCGCCCACCTCGAGCCCCTTCACGCCTTCGCCCAGCTTGGTGACCCTGCCCGCCGCCTCGTGCCCGAAGACCGCCGGAAGCGCGGGGTTGAAGCCGCCCTGCTGGAAGGAGATGTCGGAATGGCAGATCGCCACCGCGTCGATTTCGATCTCCAGTTCACCCATCTTCGGATCGGCGAGCTGGATTTCCTCGATCACGAGCGGTTTGCCGTGTTCGCGGCATACGGCGGCCTTGATGGTCTGCATATTCGTTTCCTCCGGTTTGCGGTGACATTGTCCGGGGGTGTCTTATCATGCAAGAGCGAAATTGATTTCCGATCTGCGGAAATTTACCTGTGTCATGCTGCCGCGGGACGCGGCCCAGACGTAATGTGCGGCCCGGGGCGCAAGCTCGGCGTTCAGGCGGCTCTCCGGGCTCTGCGCGCGAAGAGGCGGGCCTCATCCGGCGCGGTGCCGAGGGCGGCCCGGGCGTCGAAGATCTCGGCGGTGTCGATTTCCGGCCACGTCTCGGCGGCGATCTCGGCCAGGTGGCGGCCCTCGTCGCGGGCGCGCAGGCAGGCCTGCTTCACCTGCGCCTGCGCCTCCGGGCGGGGCATGTGCGCGGTCAGCCGGAACGATAAGGCCTCGGCATGGATCAGACCGCCGTTGCCAGACAGCGCGGCGCGCATCGCCTCCACATCGGGCGCAAGGCCCGGGGCGAGGTCGCGCGCGGTCTCCAGCGCCGAGGCGGCGGACAGGACGAGCTGCGGCAGGCTCAGCCACTCGGTGAACCACGCCGCCCCGTCGCGCTCCTGCCGGGGGTGGCCCGCGGCCAGCATCGCGCCGTTCAGTGCGGTGACGTGATGGGACAGCCCCACAAGGGCAGAGGGCCCCACCGGGTTCTGCTTCTGCGGCATGGTTGAGGACCCGCCCGCGTGGCCAAGCCGGACCTCCCCGATACCGCTCTGGGTCATCAGGATCAGGTCCTCGCCCATCTTCGCCAGTGCCGTGGTCATGCGGGTCAGCCACCCGGTGATCCGCAGCACCGGGCCCCGGTCCGCGTGCCATGACCGTTCCGGGTCCGCGAGGCCAAGCGCCTGCGCCAGCGCGGCGCGCAGGGCGGCGGGGTCGGGCCCCAGTTCGGATCCTGTGCCCGCCGCACCCGAAAGCGACACGGGCAGCGCCGCGCGGATGGCGGGCAATTCGGCACGCAGGTCGATCAGCGGAAAGCCCCAGTGCGCCACGACCGAGCCGAAGCTGACCGGTGTGGCGTGCTGGCCGTAGGTGCGGCCGGGCATCGGCAGGTCGGCATGGGTCTCGGCCAGCGTGGCAAGGTCGGACAGGAGGCCGCCGAGGCCCTCGTCGAACAGCGCCAGCGCCTGCCGCAGCCGCAGCATCAGGCCGGTGTCCATGATGTCCTGCGAGGTCGCGCCCCAGTGCAGATATTGCGCGTGCTCCGGCGCCTGCATCTCCTTGCGGAAGGCGGCGACCAGCGCGGGGACGGGCACGCCGTTCCGGCCCGTCGCCTCGGCCAGTCCGCCCGGGTCGATGGCGAGTTCCAGCGCGGAGCGATGGATGAAGGCGCCCGAGATTTCGGGGATCACCCCCGCCGCGCCCTGCACCTTGGCCAGCGTGCCCTCGACCAGCAGCATGGCGCGCACCTCGGCGCTGTCGGTGAACAGGCGGCCCACCTCGCCCGCCGGGAAAAGCCGCGCGTAAAGCTGGCTGTCGTGGGGGGACGCGGCCATCAGGCGCGCTCCGCGATGCGGTGGATCAGCGCGGCAAGCGCCCGAGGATCGGAGAGGAAGGGCGAATGCCCTGTGGCCATGTCGTAGCGGGCCGCGCCGCCTGCCGCCGCCATCCGCTCCTGGTCCGCGTCGGGGATCATTCGGTCTTCGGTGCAGCGGATGTAGCTCTTGGGCACCGCGTCGAAGTCTGGGCCGAGGCGGATTTCTTCCTGATGCGGCGCATTGGGTTCGGGGACGATATGGGCCAGTGCCTCGGCGGCTTCGGCCTCGGACGCACCGTTGTAGAGGAAGGGGCTCGCCCCCTCGGGGTCGAAGATGTAGGCGTCGTGGCCCGCCCGGCGGAAGCGCGGCCGCTCCTTGGCCTCGAAGCTGCGCATCTTGCCGACCAGCGTGTCGCCGTCCCGCGGCAGCAGCGCCGCGACGTAGATCAGGTGCAGCGCCTTTTTCGGCGCGGCCTGCGCGGCGGCGGAGATCGAAAAGCCGCCGGCGGAATGTCCGACCAGGACCGCGCCGTCCCCGGCGGCGTCGAGGATCGTCGCGGCATGGTCGGCCAGGGTGAGCGTCGCCGGGTCGCGGGTGTCGTCCCCGCGGCCGGGCATGTCGAGCGCGCGGACATCATGGCCCTGCGCCTGGAGTAGGGGGACGGTCGCGTGCCAGCACCAATGGTCGTGGCACGCGCCGTGGATGAGGAGAATCCGTGTCACAGGTCGAGGAATACGGTTTCCTTGGCGCCCTGCAAGACGATGTCGAAGCGATATTCGCCGGGGCCGGTCTTTTTCGCCATCAGCGTCTCCACCCGGGGGCGCTGCTCGATGCGCTTCAGCAGGGGGTCGTCGCCGTTCTCCTCGTCCTCGAAATAGATCCGGGTCTGGAGGCCGGTGTTGATCCCCCGCGCCACGATCCAGAGCGAGATATGCGGCGCCTGAAAGCCGCCGCCGCGCGCCGGGACCTTGCCGGGCTTGACGGTGCGCAGTTCGTATTCGCCGCTTTCGCCATGGGCGGCGAAGCGCGCGAAGCCCGTGACCTTGGGGTCCGCGCCCTCCTGCCCGGGGAACTTGCCGGCGGCGTCGGGCTGCCAGCTTTCGATCATCGCATCGCGCAGCGCCCAGCCGGTGCCGTCGATGACCTGCCCGCGGATGGTGATGACCTCGCCCCTGGCGCCGTCCTCGATGGGGGAGGTGCCCAGTTCGATCTCGTAGGCGCCGGCGTTGCCCGCGTGCGTGGGCATGCAGCCGATGTGGACATAGGGGCCAGCCGTCTGTGAGGGGCTTTCCTGAAGAGTGTCGAGTTTCTGGACCATCACATGCCCTCCGGCTTGTTCTCGAACATGGTCTGGCGGCGGCCGCGCAGGACGATGTCGAACTTGTACGCAAGGAAATCGAGCGGCCGCGACTTGGCCATGTCCAAGGGCGCGACGAGGCGGTCGAGCTGGCTGCGGTCGCGGATCGTGTTGGCGATCGGGCAGAGGTCGATCAGCGGGTCGCCCTGGAAATACATCTGGGAGATCAGGCGCTGGCCGAAGCTGTGGCCGAAGATCGAGAAGTGGATGTGCATCGGCCGCCAGTCATTCGCCCGGTTGGGCCACGGGTAGGCGCCGGGGCGGATGGTGAGGAATTCGTAATAGCCGTCGTCGTCGGTGATCGTCCGGCCGCAGCCGCCGAAGTTCGGGTCGATAGGGGCGAAATAGGTGTCCTTCACGTGGCGGTAGCGCCCGCCCGCGTTGGCCTGCCAGATCTCCACCAGCGTCTGCGGCACGGGGCGGCCGAATTCGTCCAGCACCCGGCCATGGACGAGGATGCGTTCGCCGACCGCCGGGCTTTCGCCCTTCGTCCAGTTCAGGATCAGGTTGTTGTCGAGCGGGCCCAGCAGGTTGTGGCCGAAGCGGGGGCCGGTCTCCTCCGACGGGGTCGATTCCATCGACAGCAGAGCCTGGTGCGGAGAGCGCGGCACGCTGGTCTTGTAATCCACCGCGTAGGCGGGCGGGTGGATGTCGCGGTTGCGGGGGACCAGCGGTCCGCCGTCGCGGGGCGTCCCGCGCAGACCCGGGCGCTCCGGGCTGACGTCCGGGCGGACCGGGCGGGTGTCGGCTTCAGCCATCGTCGTTCTCCTCCATCTCGGCGAATGTAGCCTTGGCTATCTTGATCGCGTGGTTGGCCTTGGGCACCCCCGCGTAGATCGCCACGTGCTGCATGACTTCCTGGATGTCCCGCTTCGTCGCGCCGGTGTTCGCGGTGGCGCGGACATGCATCGCGACCTCGTCGAAATTTCCCAGCCCCGCCAGCAGGGCGAGGGTGACGAGTGAGCGTTCGCGCGGCGTCAGCCCGTCCGAGGCCCACACCGTGCCCCACGCGCCCTCGGTGATGAGCTCCTGGAACGGCCGGTCGAAGTCGGTCTTCGCGGCCTCGGCCCGGTCGACATGCGCGTCGCCCAGCACCGAGCGGCGGACCTGCATGCCGCGGTCGTATTTTTCAGACATGGCCGGTGCCCCTGATGAAGTCGTTCAGGATCCGGGAATACTCATCGGGCTGTTCGACGCACGGCAGGTGGCCCGCCTTGCGGATCAGCTCGAACCTGGAGCCGGGGATCAGGTCGACGGTTTCCCGCACCAGATCGGGCGGGGTCGATCCGTCGTCCGACCCCGCGATGCCGAGCGCGGGGATGCGCAGGCCCGAGGTGGGGGTGTAGAAGTCGGTGCCGGAGATCGCGGCGGAGCAGCCGATATAGCCTTCGGCCGGGGTCGCCAGCAGCATGTTGCGCCAGGCGTGGAATTCGTCCGTCGCGTGGAAGGGTTTCGCGAACCAGCGGTCCATGATCGCATCGGCCAGCGCCGCGACGCCGCCCTCGCGCACCGCCTTGATCCGGTCCTCCCACATCTCCTTCGTGCCGATCTTGGCGCCGGAGTTCGAGATCACCACGGCCCGCACGAGATCCGGCCGTTTCACCGCCAGCCCCTGCGCGATCATCCCGCCGATCGACAGCCCGACGAAGAGCGCGTCCTTGACGCCCAGGTGGTCCATCAGCCGCTCGACATCCGACACCAGCGTGCCCATCGAATAGGGCGCCTTGGTCACCTCGCTCAGCCCATGCCCGCGCTTGTCGTAGCGGATCACGCGCAGCCCGACGGGCAGGTTGGGCACGATCTTGTCCCAGAGCCGGAAGTCGGTCCCCAGCGAATTGGCGAAGACGATGGGCGCGCCCTGCGGGTCGCCCTCGTCGGCATAGTGCAGCTTGATGTCGGAGAGGTCGGCGATCTTCATCAGTACGGGAGCCCCACGTAATTCTCCGCAAGCGACATCTGCGCCGCCCGGGAGTGTTGCAGATAATCCAGCTCCGCCTCCTGCATCCGGGCCTCGAAGGCGCCGCGGTCGGGGAAGCGGTGGAGGAGCCCCGTCATGCTCCACGAGAAGCGTTCGGATTTCCAGACCCGGGCGAGGGCCTGTTCGGAATAATGCGTCACGCCGTGGTCGTCGCCCTCATAGGCCTGCACCAGCGCGTGGTAGAGGTAATGCACGTCCGAGACGGCAAGGTTCAGCCCCTTTGCGCCTGTCGGCGGCACGATATGCGCCGCGTCGCCCACGAGGAACAGGCGGCCCCATTTCATAGGCTCGGCCACGAAGGAGCGCAGCGGGGCGATGGATTTCTCGATCGACGGGCCGGTGACGAGCCGCTCGGCGGCGTCCTCGGGGATCCGGCGTTTCAGTTCGTCCCAGAAGGCGGCGTCGGTCCAGTTCTCGACCTTGTCGTCCAGCGGGACCTGCACGTAGTAGCGCGACAGGTTGGCGTTCCGCATGGAGCAGAGCGCGAAGCCCCGTTCGTGCTGGGCATAGATCAGTTCGTCGTCCACCGGGGGCGTTTCTGACAGCACGCCCAGCCAGCCGAAGGGATAGACCCGTTCGAATTCCTCCAGCACCGTGTCGGGAATCGTCTTGCGCGATACGCCGTGGAACCCGTCGCAGCCCGCGACCCAGTCGCAGTCCAGCCGGTGTTCGGTCCCGTCCAGCGTGTAGGTCACGTAAGGCGCATCGCCGTCGGCGTCGTGGATCGTGACACCTTCGGCGTTATGGATGACCTTGCCGTCCATCCGGTCGCGCGCGGCGTAGAGGTCGCGGGTCACCTCGGTCTGGCCGTAGACCATCACCTGCTTGCCGACGAGGTCCTGGAAATCGATCCGGAAACCTTCATTCCGGCAGGCGAGGTACACGCCGTCATGGGGGAAGCCTTCGGCATCCATCCTCTCCCCCACGCCCGCCTCGCGCAGCATCTCGACCGAGCCCCATTCCAGCACCCCGGCCCGGATCCGGCCCAGCACGTAGTCCCGGCTCTGACGTTCCAGGACGACCGTGTCTATCCCGGCGCGATGCAGCAGTTGCGACAGCAGCAGGCCGGACGGCCCGCCGCCAATAATGGCCACCTGACAGCGCAAAGCAGTTCCTCCCTGTTCGCGAGGAACAGCGTAGGAATTTGGTTGTCTCTGTCAATCAAATTCGGCCCGGAGCGGACCGGCGCCTTACGTGCCGATGGCTTCCAGTGCCCGCGCATACATGGCCGGATCGACATTTCCGCCCGAGATGACGGCGATCACGGCGTCGCCTTCGATCCGGTCCTTCCGGTTCAGCGCCGCCGCCAGCGCCACCGCGCCGCCCGGTTCCGCGACGATCTTGAGCCGCAGGAACGCCTCGGCCATGGCCGACAGCGCCTCGTCGTCGGACACGGCCAGCCCGGGGCCGCAGAGCGCGGACATGATCGGAAAGGTCAGATCCCCCGGCTGCGGCGTCACGATGGCGTCGCAGAGCGACCCGCCCATCGTGTCGTTGCGCCGGATTTCCCCCGCCGCCAGCGACCTTGCGACGTCGTCGAACCCCTCTGGCTCCACCGGCCGCACCCGCAGGCCCGGCGCGCGGTCGGCCAGCGCCAGTGCGATGCCCGAGGTCAGGCCGCCGCCGCCGCAGCAGACCAGCACGTCGGCGCGGCTCACCCCCGCCTCGGCGGCCTGTTCGGCGATCTCCAGCCCCGTGGTGCCCTGTCCCGCGATCACCATGGGCGCGTCGAAGGGCTTCACCAGCGACAGGCCCCGCGCCTCGGCCATCTCGGCGCCGATCTTGTCCCGGTCCTCCGTCAGCCGGTCATAGAGCACCACCTCGGCCCCATAGGCGCGGGTGTTGGCGATCTTCAGCGCGGGCGCGTCCGAGGGCATGATGATGACAGCCGGGATCCCGTGCATCTTCGCCGCCCAGGCCACGCCCTGCGCGTGGTTGCCGGAGGAAAACGCGATCACGCCCTTCGCCCGCACCTCCGGCTCCAGCGCCGAGATCGCGGACCACGCGCCGCGCGCCTTGAACGATCCCGTGTGCTGCAGGCATTCGGGCTTCACGAATACCCTGCGCCCCGCGATCTCGTCCAGGAAGGGCGAGGTCAGTAGCGGGGTCCGCCGGATGTGGCCCGCCAGCCGGTCGGCCGCGGCCTCGATATCGGCCACGGAGATTGCGAAATCGGTCATGTCATGCGCTCCAGCCATGCCGTCAGCGCCGCCAGCGCCTCGGGTTCGTCAAGGAAAGGGATATGCGCCCGGTCGGGGACATGAGCCACGATCAGGTCGGGGTTGCGGCGGGCCATCTCGGCCACCGTTTCGAAGCTCAGAAGGTCGGAGTTCTCGCCGTGGATCACCGCGCAGGGCAGGGGCGCCACCGCCTCGAACAGCGGCCAGAGCGCAATGTCCGCCCCGACGGGCCCGCCCGCGTCCATCGCGGTGACGAGGCCGGGGTCATAGTTCAGACGCAGCCCCTCGGGCGTGTCGGTCGTGGCATTCTCAATCTCGGTGATCCAGCGCTCCAGCGGCACGCCGGGGAAGGTGTCGGCGTTGGCCGCCATCCGCGCCCGCGCCGCCGCCTCGACCGTGGCCTGCTCCGGATGCCGGCCCAGGTAGCCCCGGATCGCCTTCAGCCCCGCGCCGCTGACCACCGCGCCCATATCGTTCATGGCGAGTCCAAGCAGCCGGTCCTTGTGGCTGGCGGCCATCATCATCCCGATCAGCCCCCCGCGCGAGGTGCCCAGCACCGCGACACGGTCGAGCCCGAGATGGTCCAGCAGCGCCAGCGCATCCGCCATCTCGACCGCGGGGTCGTAGGTCTCCCACGCCGCCCAGTCGGACTTTCCGCGCCCGCGATAATCCATGCGGATCATCCGCACGCCCTTCAGATGCGGCGCGACGGGGTCGAAATCCCGGGTCGTCCGTGTCAGCCCCGACAGGCAGAGCAGCGGCAGGCCCGCGCCCGCCTCCTCGTACCAGAGCGAGATGCCGTCGGGAGCGGTGATGTGGGGCATCAGAAGACCTCCAGCGCGGGCACGCCGGACAAGTCCGGCAGGACGAGGGCGGGACGGCCCGGCAGCCGGTCCACCGGCTCGCCCCGACGGTTCACCCAGAGGGTGACAAAGCCGTAGGCGGCCGCCGCCGCCGCATCCCAGCCGTTGGACGACACGAACAGCACCTGGTCGGGCGCGGTGCCGAACCGCTGTCCCACGAGGTCATAGACGACGCGCGCGGGTTTGAAGACGCCGACGCTCTCGACCGACAGGCAATCGTCCAGCAGCCCGCCGATCCCGGCCGAGGCGGCGGCGTCGGCCAGCATCCCGGGCGATCCATTCGACAGGATCGCGGTCGCCAGCCCCCGGTCCCTGAGCGCGGCCAGCATCCCCGGCACCTCCGGATAGGCCTCCAGCTCGCGATAGAGCGCCAGAAGGCGCGCGCGCAGCTCCGGGTCCCCGTCCAGACCGTGCCGCTCCAGCGCCCAGTCCAGCGCGTCCTGCGTCACGGTCCAGAAATCCGTGTGGTCCCCGGCCACCGCGCGCAGCCACGAATAGGACAACTGCTTGACCCGCCAATCCTCGGCCAGCGCCTGCCAGCACCCGGCCAGAATGGCGCGACCGGGCTCCGCCGCGGCGGCCCGCGCGGCGGCGGAAACATCGAAAAGCGTGCCGTAGGCGTCGAAGATACATGTGGTGACGGCCATCCGTGCCCTCCCTCCCGATTGCCGCGCGACCCTGCCACGCGCCGTCGTCGGGCGGAAGGCCCGTTTGCAATACGGGGCCGGAGCCCCTAAATTAACCGCCAAGACCGGGCAACCCGTAGAGATCGGCCCCGGCAAACCAACCCCCAAGACATGTTAGGAGCCGCCATGAGCGAAGCGAAGCAGGGCGATACCGTCCGTATTCACTACACCGGAACCCTGTCCGACGGGACCACCTTCGACAGTTCCGAAGGCCGCGATCCGCTGGAATTCACCGTCGGGTCGGGCCAGATCATCCCCGGCCTCGACAAGGCGATCCCCGGCATGAACGTCGGCGAGAAGAAGACCGTCGAGGTGCCCTGCGCCGAGGCCTACGGCGACCGCGAGGACGCGGCGATGCAGACCGTCCCGCGCGACCAGATCCCCGAGGAGATCGAGGTCAAGCCGGGCCTGCAGCTTCAGGTCCAGACCCCGCAGGGGCAGGTCGTGCCGGTCACCGTGGCCGACGTCGGCGACAGCGAAGTGACGCTGGATGCGAACCACCCGCTCGCGGGCCGCGACCTGACCTTCAACATCGAACTGGTCGAGATCGCCTGATCCCGCCGGGCCAGAGTGCTGCAGGAAGGGCCCACGCGGGCCCCGCCTGCTTCCTGTGGTTTCAAATACTCCGGGGGTCCGGGGGCAGCGCCCCCGGGTCTCTCCGGCCCGCTCAGCCGTTGGCGGCGATGAGTTCGGCCTGTTTCACGATCACCTCGGCCTGCTTGATCGAGGCGATGTCCACCAGCCGCCCCTTGTAGACGACAGCGCCGGCGCCGGATTTCTGCGCGTCCTCCATGGCGGCGAGGATCTCCTTCGCCTCGGTGATCTTGTGTTCGGGCGGGGTGAAGACCTCGTTGGCCAGCGCCACCTGCTTCGGGTGAATCGCCCATTTGCCGACCATCCCCAGCGTCGCCGAGCGCAGCGCCTGCGCCCGGAACCCGTCGTCGTCCGAGAAATCGCCGAAGGGCCCGTCCACCGGCAGCAGGCCATGGGTCCGGCAGGCGGCGACGATGGCGGCCTGCGCCCAGTGCCACGGATCGGCCCAGTATTTCTGGCCCTCGCGCAGCATGTAGTAATCCTCCTGAGTGCCACCGATGCCGGTGGTCTGCATCCCCATGGAGGCCGCGAAATCGGCCGCGCCGAGGCTCATTGCGACGAGGCGGGGCGAGGCGGCGGCGATCTGTTCCACATGGGCGATGCCGGCGGCGCTTTCGATGATGACCTCGAACTTGATCGGTTTCGTCCGGCCCTTGGCGCGTTCGACGGCGGTGACCAGCGCGTCGACGGCATAGATGTCCTCGGCGCAACCCACCTTGGGGATCATGATCATGTCGAGCCGGTCGGAACTCTGTTCCAGAAGGTCGACCACATCGCGGTACCAGTAGGGCGTGTCGAGCCCGTTGATCCGGACCGAAAGGGTCTTTCTACCCCAATCGATGTCGCCGATCGCCTCGACCGCCATCTTCCGTGCCATCTCCTTGTCGTCGGGGGCGACGGCGTCCTCCAGATCGAGATTGATGACATCCGCCGCCGAGGCCGCCATCTTGGGCGGAAGCTTGGCGTTCGACGCCGGGCCGAACAGCTGGCAGCGGTTCGGGCGGGCGACGGGCTGGGGCTGGATGCGGAAGGACATTGCGGAACCTCTCGGCAAGGAAATTACGTGAGTGTCGGCGTCGGGGTTATGAAATTGCCCCGCCCGCCGCAAGGGCGTTTCGCCGTAGGGTGGGGTTCAACTCGACCCTACCCCCGTGCGACTGCTTGGAAGCTTCTTCACCAGATCTGCCGCGTTTTCGCACAAACTTGCATGTCACCGCCCTGCCGCGCTCTAATTGCAAAGCATTCCCGGGCCGAATCCGGTTTCCTCCGGTGCAAACTATTCTCCTGACGAGGGCTTCCATGATCGAAACGCCGTATCTTCTCTTCCTGGGCGACGCGCCCGACCCGCTGGCCGCGAAGGTCGCGCAGGGCATCCGCGACTGGCGGCCCGACAACGCGGTCGGCCAGTTTCGCATGGAAGGCTGCAAGGCGGACATGAAGCTGCCGGACATGACACTGGCCGAGGCGAAGGCGGCCGGCGCCAAGACGCTGGTGATCGGCGTGGCGAACCGGGGCGGCGTGATCAGCCAGGCGTGGAAGAAGGTGCTGGTGGAGGCGCTGGAGGAGGGCTTCGACCTGGCGTCGGGCCTGCACAACCTGCTGCGGGACGAGCCGGACCTGAAAGCTGTGGCCGAGGCCACGGGCCGCAAGCTGCACGACGTGCGGGTGCCTTCGGTCAAGTACCCGATCGCGAACGGCGAGAAGCGCAGCGGCAAGCGGTGCCTCGCCGTGGGCACCGATTGTTCGGTCGGAAAGATGTACACCGCGCTGGCGATGGACCGCGAGATGAAGAAACGGGGGCTCAAGTCCTCGTTCCGGGCGACCGGGCAGACCGGCATCCTGATCACGGGCGAGGGCGTGCCGCTCGACGCGGTGATCGCGGACTTCATGGCTGGGTCGGTCGAGTGGCTGACGCCTGACAACGATGCGGACCACTGGGACATGATCGAGGGGCAGGGGAGCCTGTTCCACGTTTCCTATTCCGGTGTGACCATGGCGCTGGTGCACGGCGGCCAGCCGGATGCGCTGATCCTCTGCCACGAGCCTACGCGGGAGCACATGCGCGGCCTGCCGGGCTACAAGCTGCCGTCGCTGGAGGATCTGCGCGACACGGCGCTGGCGATGGCGCGGGTGGCGAACCCGGCCTGCCAGGTGGTGGGGATCTCGGTCAACACGCAGCACCTTTCGGACGACGAGGCCCGCGCCTATCTCGACGAGGTCGAGGGGCGGATGGGGCTGCCGACGGTGGACCCCTACCGGCACGGCGCCGAGCGTCTGGTCGACGCGCTCGAGGCGGTCTGATCCAGCGGAGCGCGGGCCGGGGGCCCGCGCATTCTATCTATTTTGGCTGACGAGGGGGGCGTTGCCCCCCTCGAGCTCCCCCCAGGATATTTTGACCAGAGGAAGGTGGAGCCTTGGAGATACAAGTAAAGGCAGAGACGTTCCGGCTGGCGGAGGTGTTCACCATCTCGCGCGGGTCGCGGACGGAGGCGAAGGTGCTGACCGTGAAGGTCTCGGACAATGGTGTCGTGGGATGGGGGGAATGCGTTCCCTACGCCCGCTACGACGAGACGCTGGAGAGCGTGACCGAGGAGATCGAGGGGCTGCCGGAGAGCTTGACGCGGGACGAGCTGCAGGGGCTGTTGCCCGGTGGTGCGGCGCGGAACGCGGTGGATTGCGCGCTCTGGGACCTCGAGGCCAAGCGCGCGGGCAAACGGGCGTGGGAGCTTGCCGGGCTGAAGGTGCCGGGGCCGGAAATCACGGCGTTCACGCTCTCGCTCGACACGGCGGAGAAGATGGAGGCGCAGGCGCGCAAGCACGCGCATCGGCCCCTTCTGAAAATCAAGCTCGGGACGCCCGACGACATGGCGCGGCTCGAGGCCGTGCGGCGGGGGGCGCCGGAGGCCCGGATCATTGTCGATGCGAACGAGGGTTGGTCGGCGGAGGTGTATGCGGAACTGGCCCCGCATCTCGTCCGGCTGGGCGTGGCGCTGGTGGAGCAGCCGTTGCCCGCGGGCGACGACGAGGCGCTGATCGGCATGGACCGGCCGGTACCGGTCTGCGCCGACGAAAGCTGCCACGACCGCGCCTCGCTGCCGAAGCTGAAGGGCAAGTACGACGTGGTGAACATCAAACTCGACAAGACCGGCGGGCTCACCGAGGCGCTGGCCCTGCGCGACGCTGCGCGGGCCGAGGGATACAAGGTGATGGTGGGCTGCATGGTGGGCACCTCGCTCGCCATGGCGCCCGCCGTGCTGCTGGCGCAGGGGGCGATGGTGACCGATCTTGACGGGCCGCTGCTTCTGGCGGAAGACCGCGACGCGCCGCTGCGCTACGACGACCAAGGCGTATATCCGCCCGACGCATCCCTCTGGGGCTGACAGGACATCAGGAGAAATAGATGAGCCGCACCGTATACGTGAACGGAGAGTACCTGCCCGAGGAAGAGGCGAAGATCTCGATCTTCGACCGCGGGTTCCTGATGGCCGACGGGGTCTACGAGGTGACCAGCGTGCTGGACGGCAAGCTGGTGGATTTCGACGGACACGCGAAACGGCTGGAGCGGTCGCTGGGCGAACTTGAGATGGCGGCGCCCTGCACGACGGAGGAGCTGCTGGAGATCCACCGCGAGCTGGTGAAGCGGAACGGGATCGAGGAGGGGATGATCTATCTCCAGATCACCCGCGGCTCGCCCGGCGACCGGGACTTCGCATTTCCGGACCCGGCGGTGACGCCGTCGACCATCGTGCTTTTCACCCAGTCGAAGCCGGGACTGGCGGACAATCCGGTGGCGAAGCAGGGGATCGCCGTGATTTCCATCGAGGACATCCGCTGGGGGCGGCGCGACATCAAGACGGTGCAACTGCTTTATCCGTCGATGGGCAAGATGATGGCCAAGAAGGCGGGCGCGGACGATGCCTGGCTGGTCGAGGACGGTATGGTGACCGAAGGCACGTCGAACAACGCCTATATCGTGAAGAACGGGCGGATCATCACCCGCGGCTTGTCGACGGACATCCTGCATGGAATCACCCGGGCGGCGGTACTCCGGTTCGCGCGCGAGGCGCAGATGGAGGTCGAGGAGCGGGCGTTCTCCATCGAGGAGGCGCAAAGCGCGGACGAGGCCTTTTTCACCTCGGCCTCTGCCTTCGTGATGCCGGTGGTCAAGATTGACGGGGCCGAGATCGGGACCGGCAAGCCGGGTCCGGTGGCGGCACGCTTGCGCGAAATCTACTTGGACGAAAGCCGTAAGGCAGCCATTTGAAGGTGGATTTGTGCGGGTGCGCACAGAGGGATGATCATCCTTAGGGGGTATCGATATATGGTGGGCGCGGCGGTTGATGGCGCCACATGTTGTGTGATCGCTGCGGTTCGCACCACGATCTTGTGAGGAGCCTGTGTTTTGCGGGTTGCCTGTATAATTTTTAAGAATTTGATTTAATTAAACAATTCTAGTTTGCTGCGCCTTTGGCTGCCTCACGCGTTTCGAATCGGCTGCCCGGAACCTGCGCATCCGCACAGGCATTGTCTCCCCGATCGCCGGCGCCGTCCGGCAGTGCAAAACTAAGGAGAGACACCATGAAACGCATCATCGCCACGACCGCCCTTGCCCTTGCCGTTGCCGGGCCTGCGCTGGCCGCGAGTGACTACGTGAACAACGGCGTGATCCCGCCGCGTGAATACCAACTCGAGACCGTCGGCGAGACGGAAGGACCGGACGCACGCACCTCCGCGCTGACGGACGAGGTGTTCAACCCGCGCGATGCCGCGCTGATCGACCAGAAGCGTGTAAATCAGTACGTTTTCGATAGTGAAGACCGCACGGCAGAAGCTGGCAACTACAAGAGCCCCGAAGCGCGCTACCGGTAATGTCGGGAGCCGAGTGCAAAAGCCCCCTTCCTTCCGGGAGGGGGCTTATTTCGTGTTCGGGCTTCACACCATGCGGTTGGGCCCGCTCGGCCGTGCCATTAAATTGGATGAATGGGAAAGCGCGCGCTCTTCGCGCGTGACAGGAGTTCTGACATGCTACGTGTTGCCACCACCGCCACCACCGCCACCGCCACCGCCACCGCCGCGCTCTGCCTGCTGGCCGTCCCCGCCGCGGCCGCAGGACCCGGGCGTCATGCCGAAGACCAGCCGCCGCGCGAGGCGCGGCTGGGGCTGTTCCAGGACGTGACCGTCGCCGTCCGCCGGGAGTTGGTCCGTACACGCGAGATCTATGACCCGTGGGAAGCGGCGATGCTTGGGCGGAGATACGTCAACCAATACGTGTTCGAGAACGATGCGGAGAAGATAGCGCGCGAGACAGGCTCGGGCGCGCGCTACCGCTGATGTGTGCGCCGCCGGCCGGGGCGGGAGAGCCCCTCCGGCGGCGCGGGATGCCGGACCAGCACCGGCATCCGCCTGTCCGGGGCCGGTCAGGTCCGGCGCCCGGTGGCGATCCTAGCCCTGTGGCACCTGGCGGACGAGGCAGGAGGTGGTCCCGAGCGCGAGAACCCGGCCCTGTGCGTCCACGGCCCGGCCTTCCGCCGTGGCGATCTGGCGGCCGCGGGTCTGCACCCTTCCCGTCACGGTGATCTCGCCAGTGCCGGGGGTGATCGCCTTGATGAACTTCACGTCGGTGTCGAGGGAGACGTAAGTCTCGCCCGGCGCCATCGTTGTATGCACGGCGCAGCCGAGGGCGGAATCGAGCAGCGTCATAACCCAGCCGCCGTGGACGATGCCCATCGGGTTCAGGATGCGGTCGCTGGGCGTGCCGCGAAACTCTGCCCAGCCCTCGCCGGCGTCGGTGAGAATGAAATCCAGCGCCTGACAGATCGACGGGGCGGGCAGGTCACCGCGCAGCATGGCGTGCATCTGTGCGAGCCCTGTCATGCCGGCCAGCTGGTCGGGGCGGGCCAATCCATAGCGGATCGGGTCGGTGGACGGTGCGTCCTTCATCGGCTAGCCTCCGGTTGCATGGCTATGCAAGTAAATTCGATGCATATGCATGGAGTCAAGGGGGAGCGCACGTGACGCCGGAATTGCCAGACGAGAGTGAGACGGACGCGGCCTTTCAGGAGCTGATGTCCGGAGCCTGTTACTGCCTCGCTCTGCGCCGCGCCTCGCGCAGGCTGATCCGGATCTACGACAAGGTTCTGGCCGAGCACGGGCTGACAATCGCGCAGTTTTCGTTGCTGCCGTGGATCCACGCGATGAAGCGGCCAACGGTGCAGCGACTGGCGGAGAAGTCCCAGATGGATCAGTCAACCCTCTCGCGCGGGTTGGCGCTGCTGGAGCGTGACGGGCTCGTCACCTCTGACGTCGATCCCGACGACCGCAGGAAGCGGATCCTTCGGCTGACAGAGGAGGGACGGCGCCGGATGATGACCGCCTCGGGCGCGTGGAAGCAGGCGCAGGGCGAGGTCGCCGCGGGGATGGGGGATGTCTCGTTATCCGATCTGATGAGAGATATCGGTCGGCTGGGCGCTTGATCCGGAAGAAAGACGCCGAGCGTTGCAGAACCTGCATGCCAGGGTGCCGGATTTCGCGAAAAGACGGTTCGTGCACAGATGCACAGATGCCTCCGAAAATTTACCTGAACAGTTGAGTTTAGTTATGAAAGCGTCGCTTTTTGAGTCAAAAGCGACGTTTTGGCTTTCGCGACTCACGTCGCTGTGAAGTCGCGAGATTTTCGATCATGACGCCAAAAGTATAGGTAAGAGTCTGATAATTAACTTTAATCTATGTCAAGGCACCCGCAAGTAACCTTGTCATTTCCCTGTTACCTGCTGCGAAATTCGTTGGCTTGAAGGTTCCTGCAGAAAGGCACAAATGCCGGTCATCGGAGGCGAACGGATCGCCCCGCACAACCGAAAGGACCTGAAAATGAAACTCGCAACTCTCGCATCGACCGCACTCGCCACTGTCCTCGTCGCCGGCTCCGCTCTGGCCTACGCGCCCGCGCAGGACGACGTGAACGTTCCCAACCGCGAATACCAGATCGGCGTCGTCTCCAGCGACCGGACCGAAGGCCAGAAAATCACCGTGGACACTGCAAGCGTCTACGAAGGCTCGGCCCGCGCGCTGATCTCGGACGAGACGGTGAACCAGTACGTCTTCTCCGCCGACACTGACGAGAACGACTACGGCAACCGGTACCGCTAAGCCGCATGATGTGGCTTCGTGATATCCTCGGCGCCCTGCCACGGGTGCCCCTGGTGCTGGCGGTGGGGCTCAGCCTCTCCGCCGGCGCTGCCGGAGCCTACGTGGCCCCGGACGAAATCTCGCCGCCCTACGGCTGGGGGCTGAGCGAGCTGAGCCAGCCGATCCGTCTGGAGCCCGCGACGCGGGACGAGGCGCGGATCGCACCCAAGGTGCAGCCGGAGCTGACCACGGCCGCCGCCGACTCCGGGACGCGGGACTGACCCTGCGCCCCGGAGCCGCTCAGGCCCCCTCCCGCCGCATCTGGATCGCCGGAAACCAGAGGCCGGGCGCGATGCGGATGTCGATCCGCCCCCCGTTCTCGAACCCGAGCGCCTTATAGAAGGGCCGTGCCGTCAGCGTGCTCTGACAATGCAGCACCCGCACGCCCGCCACCTCGGCCGAGGCGATGACCTCTCCCATCAGACGTCGTCCAAGCCCACTGCGGGCATGATCCGGATCCGTCGCGACGTGGCGGATGTGCCCCTCGCCGCGCCGGGCGGCGCCGCCGTGGGGCGAGGTGTCGGTCCAGCCGCCGGCGGCGAGCGGGCGCCCGTCTCCGTCCACAGCGAGGAAATAGGTGCCGCAGCGCATCAGCGCGGGATTGGCCCGCGTCAGGAAGGGCAGGGTGTCGCGCAGCACCTCGGGCGCGTAATCGGCGGCGAGAAGGGCGCGGTAGGACCGTGCGAGCATGGTCGAGACCGCATCATGGTCTCCGGGCACGGCAGGGCGTATGGTGATCGTCTGGCACATCGGGGGGCTCCTGCAATCCTGAGAAGGGGGAGGGAGCGCGGCCCGGAAACGACAAGAGCCGCGCTCTGGCGGCGCGGCTCTGCATCGTCTTCGAAAGGGGGGCGATCTTACTTGATCTTGCCTTCCTTGTATTCAACGTGCTTCCGCGCGACGGGATCGTACTTACGTACGGTCATCTTCTCGGTCATGGTGCGGGCGTTCTTCTTGGTGACGTAGAAGTGGCCCGTGCCCGCGCTCGAGTTCAGGCGGATCTTGATGGTGGTCGGCTTCGCCATGGTCGTGTCTCCTGCGGCGGAACGGGTCGTGGTTCCGCGAAATCCTTGAACTGCGCCTTTTACCCAAGGCCGGGGGCGAGTCAACCGCTATCGGGCCGGGCGCGCGGAAAAAGGGCGGTTCAGCCGTAGGGCAGGCCCTTCGTGACCCCGGTGACGCTGGTGGAGGTGAGGAAGCCGCGCTCCACGCCTATGCGGATCGCCTCGGCGTTGGTGGCCACGCCAAGCGCCCGGCGTGCGCCCTTCAGGCGGTTGACCACGGCGGTGCGGGACAGGCCCAACTCGGCGCAGATCTGGTCGTAGGTCAGGCCGGCCTCGAGCAGTTGCAGCACTTCCTGCTGGTGCGACTTGAGCCCGGGCAACTGCGCGACGAGGGCGTGGATGCGGGCGAAGATGTCGAAGACGGACGCGATCTCGGCGTCGGTGAATTCGCGATCCGGCCGCGCGCAACTTCCCAGTGACCGCGACTCGGCGGGGCCGGTGCTGAAGGCGGCGCCATAGCGGTAGCCATGCTGCGCTGCCTCGCCCAGAACGTTCAGCGGATCCGGACACCGGATCTGGGACCAGCGGCAGGTGCCGGTGTGCGTCAGACCCCAGACCACGGTGGGATCGGCGAGGACGAATTTGTGGATTGCGTAATGCCGCGCCCAGTCGATCGAGTAGGAGGATCGCACGATGGAAGGGCGGGAGTAGCGGAAATGGAACGCGAAATGGTAGCCGCTTCCGCAAATCGGGCGCAATTCCTCGAAGAGATGGTCGAGTTCATTCATGTCTTACGAATTCCGCTGCCCGGACCCGGCGGCTTTCACGGGGCACAAGGGGCTGATTTCTGCAGCTATTACGGTTAATGCTCCGCGAACATCAACCAAATGGCGTGGCGCGGTAGAGGAGCTCCGCATTCCGACGACGTGAGTGAGGCGCCCCTGCAGGCGCTTAGCCCTTTGGGACTATGGTGCGGCGATCAACGTGACAATCGCGGCACGTGTTCCGTGAAACGGCCGCCGGCCCGTCCGCGAAGGCGGGAATTCGCTTCGGCATTGCGGCTATGACACGGCACACAGCGTCGCCCGCGCACGCAGGCGGCCTCAGGGGAAAGCAAAGGAGAGCAGCATTGCCACAGGACAGCACGACGCCGGCCAGGGTCACGATCAAGGCGCGGCACGGCAAGAGCCCGGCGATCGCCTTTGTCCTGACGCTGCTTCTGGGGCCTGTGGGGCTGTTCTATTCCTCTGTCGTCGGCGGCATCTTCATGCTGACGATCACGCTGATCGTCGCGCTCGCGGCGGGCGGTTCCGCATTCCTCGTGACCTGGCCGATCTGCATCGTCTGGGGCGTGATCGCCACAATCGCGCACGCGCGGACCTGAGCCCCCTCAGCCCGCGGTGTCGATCCAGATGGTCACCGGGCCGTCGTTGATCAGCGACACCTTCATGTCCGCGCCGAAGCGCCCGCGTCCGACGGCGGGACCGAGCGCGGCGAGCCTGTCGGCGAAGGTGATATAGAGCCGCTCCGCCTCGGCCGGGGCGGCGGCGCCCGAGAAGCCGGGGCGGTTGCCGCGGCTCGTGTCGGCCGCCAGCGTGAACTGGCTGACCACCAGCGCACCGCCCCCCGTATCGAGCAGCGAGAGGTTCATCTTGCCGCCGTCGTCCTCGAAGATCCGCATCTTCGCGATCTTGGTGGCCAGCTTGTCCGCAGTGCTCACATCGTCGCCCGGCATGGCGCAGACGAGGATCAGCAGACCCCGCCCGCAGTCGCCCACGATGTCCCCGTCCACGCGGACGGCGGCCTCGGACACGCGCTGAATCAGGGCCCGCATCGCTTCAGCCCCGGAGGTCGAGGATTTCGGAGAGCGGCGCGCGCTCCGTCCGGAAAGCGTTGGCGGGGTGGTCACGGTCCTCGTATCCGAAGGTGATCGCGCAAAGGATCATCCGGTCATCGGGAATCGCGAAATGCGCGCGAAGCAGAGGGGCGTGGGCCGCGATGGCCGCCTGAGGCACGCAGCCGAGGCCAAGCGCTTCGGCCGCGAGGCAGAAGGCGAGGATGAAGCCGCCGCAATCCATCGCGCCATAGGGGCCGAGCTCCTCGCCCGAGGTGAGAATCGCGGTATGCGGCGCGCCGAAGAACCGGAAGTTCTCCATCGCCTGCCGGGCCGAGCCTTCGCGGTCACCCTTCTGCACCCCGACCGCATCGTAAAGCTGCCAGCCGCAGGTCCGGCGGCGGTCGCGGTGCTGGCCGGTGTAGCCCGTGGGGAACGGCATGTCCGGATGCCCGCCCTCGGTCGAGGTGGGATTGGCGAGAAGCTTCTCGCGCAGCGCCTCGGTTTCGGCGGGGCGGGTGACGATCACCTGCCACGGCTGTGAATTGCACCACGACGGCGCGCGGCCGGCGGTGGCGACGAGCGTCTCGATCACCGCGTCGGGCACCGGTTCCGCCGTAAAGGCGCGGCAGGAGTGGCGGGACTTCAGCAGCCCTTCGAGCGTGGCGAGGTCGGTCATGTCTTTCATCCTGTTCATCCTCCTTGCGCCATCACGGCGCCGATGAGGGCCGCCGCGATCAGGGCGAGCACGACGGCAACGGCGATCTTCCAGACGGACCAGGGCCGTTCGCCCTGCACCCGGCCGGTGCGGCCGTTCACCACGAAACGGTAGGTCTTGCCGCGGAACCTGTAGGCGGCCAGCCAGACCGGCAGCAGCACGTGCTTGAACGTCACGTCCGACACGTTGGTGTCGATGCCATGGACCTGCTGCGCGTCGCCGCCGATGTCGAACTTCACGTCGCGTTCGATGATCCGGTCCATCTTCTGCCGCGCTTCATCGAACCCGGCGCGCAGCTCCACCTGATAGGCCTCGGCCCGGAACCCGGCAAGGAAATCGGCCCGGTAGGGCTCCAGCGCCGACAAGTCCCACGGCTCCAGCGCGTCGGTGTAGCGTTTCGGCAGGGAGCGGGAGGCCAGCACCAGCACGTCATCGAAGAACCGCGCCACCCGGCCCGAGGTGGGCGTCCAGCGAATCTTCTGCACCTGCTGGGTGGAGGGCTTGCCGTCCCGCATCACGGTGCGGGTCTCGTAGTAGATCCGGCCCCGGGCGCCGGTGTATCTGGATGTCGTGTCGGCGTCGAAGGTCCAGTAGGGCACGTAGATCCCCTGCATCTTACGCCCCTTGCGGGCGTATTCCTTCAGCCCGTTCGGTGCGAACCAGAGCGCGCCCAGCCACGCGTTCATCGCCCCGCGCGCGGCGGACTCGTCCAGCGCGAAGGGCAGGACGCCCTTCGGCTTGATGTGCCGGTTGGTGCCGGTGCCGGTGACGACGGGGGTCGCGCAGAAGGGGCATTCGCTGGCATGGACGTTGGCGTCGAATTCCACTTCCGCGCCGCAGTTGGGACATTTGGAAACGCGGGTCTCCTCGGTCTCCGCCTCGGGCAGGCGGGCCTCCAGCGCTGCACGGAAATCAAGCTCGCGGATCGCGGGGACATGCGCCTCGGCCAGCCCCTCGACCTTCTCGGTGTTGCCGCAGAAGTCGCAGACCATCTGGCCGGTGGCCGGGTCGAACCGGAAATCCGCGCCGCAATTCGGGCAGGGGAAGCGCTGGTCCGTCTGTCCGGTCGGCGCCGGTGCCGTGGTCATGTCCCGCCCCTCGTCTCGTTGCGTGGCGGAGAGTGTGGCCCCTGCCCCGCAGGGTCAAGGGGCCGATCCCGCCGCCCCCCGGCCGGTCAGGCCCCGGGCGGGGGCGGCGGCATCACGGTGAAGAGCTGGGCCAGCTCCGGCACGTCCTCGGCCCGTTTCCAGCCGTCCTGCCCGGCGGTCCAGACATGGGTGTCGCGGGACAGCGTGCCCTCCGTCACCATGCGCCCCAGCCGGGCCTTGGAGAAGGGGCCCGAGGTCTGGCCGTTTTCGGCCAGGTGCCAGACATGTTCGACCGGCGGCGGCGGAGGCGGCGGGGCCACCGCGGCGGGCGCCGTCTGGGGGGCAGCGGGGGCGGAGCCCCACGGCCCGTGCTGGCCGAGCGCCGCGCCCATGGCCATGCCCATCCCGGCACCGATCCCTGCGCCCATGCCGGAATTCGGAGTCGCGGCGGCAGCCTCCATCGCATGTGCGGCAGCGAATTGCGTGTATTTGCCCAGATCGCCGACGATTCCCATCGAGGTCCGCTTGTCCAGCACCTCCTCCACCGCGGGCGGGAGCGAGATGTTCTCGACGTAGAGCTCGGGCATCTCCATGCCGTATTGCGTCAGCGTGCCGGTGATCTCCTTCGCCACCAGCGCGCCCAGGTCGCGGGTGTTGGCCGCCATGTCGAGCACCGGGATCCCGGAGGAGGCCACCACGCGGCTGAATTCCTGCACGATGATGTTGCGGATCTGGAAGGCGATCTCGTCCATCGTGAATTCGCCGTCGGTGCCGACGATCTCCTGCAGGAAGCGGGCCGGATCGGTGACGCGGATCGCGTAGGTGCCGAAGGCGCGCAGGCGGACGGGGCCGAATTCCGGGTCGCGACAGATGATCGGGTTCTTGGTCCCCCACTTGAGGTCGGTGAAGCGGGTGGTGCTGACGAAGTAGATTTCGGACTTGAAGGGCGACTTGAAGCCGTGGTCCCAGTGCTGGAGCGTCGTCAGGATCGGCATGTTGTTGGTTTCGAGCATGTAGAGCCCGGGGGTGAACACGTCGGCCAGCTGCCCCTCGTGCACGAAGACCGCCGCCTGCCCCTCGCGGACGGTCAGCTTGGCGCCGTACTTGATCTCGTGCCCGTGGCGTTCGAACCGCCACACCAGCGTATCGCGGGTGTCGTCGGTCCAGTGGATGACGTCGATGAATTCGCCGGAGAGGAAGTCGAAGATGCCCATGGTGACCTCGAGAAGATGGCTTGTGGTTCAGCTATGGTTGTTTTGAACAGGGTGGGAAAGTCGCCCGGCGCCGCGGTTTCTCCGGTGCGGACGGATCGCGCCCGCCCTCGGGGGCGGGATCGGGGCCTCGCTGTGACGTCTCGATTGGTTCCTGCGCTTTTGGCAACGTTCACCAACTCGTACATCATGACGGCCCGCCCGCCAGCGCCCCCGCGATCTCGGACACGATCGGCCGCGCCTCATCCGGTGTCATCCCGGGCCGCAGGCTGGGATCGTAGAGCATCTTCAGCAGCATCTCGTCATGGGTTGTCAGCAGGGCGAATTCGTCGTCGTCGTTGAAGATCGATGGCCGCGCATGGGGGCTGTCGTTGGCCAGCCCCAGCCCCTGCGCCATCTCCTCGTGGTAGCAGGATTGCCGCATCAGGTCCGGGTGCTCGGCCCGCACGAAGGCGATCGCGCGGCGGTATTCGTAATCGTTGCTCCCGCCCGAGAAGGCGACCACGAGGCAGTGGATCGACCGCGGCAGCGTGCGGAAGATGTCGAGCGACGCCTCCGAGATGCTGGGCACGAGCTGCCGGATCCGGCGGAGTGCCTCGGGGCGGTCGTCTTCTCCCATCACCAGGACGTGGAAGTTCGCGCCGCCGCCGCGCGCCATGGTCACCGAATGGCCGGTCAGCCGCGCCAGCCGCGCGGCGTAAGAGGACACGTACTGCCGATCCTCCTCGCGCAGATCGGCGGGTACGGTTTCGCCGAATTCCACGCCGATCCGCACCGGCACGACCCAGCGGCGCAGGTGCGAGGGCGCGTCGGCCACTGCGCGCAGCCCGCCGCCGCGCGCGTATTCGTCGTAAAGTGCGATCCGTTCGAAGTTCTCGGCCAGCTGCCGCGCGGTGTAGGGCGTGTCGATCCCGCCGCCGTCCTGCCGCATGAGTCCCTGCGCCTTCAGATCGGCCTGCACCCGCGCGTAATAAGTGCGAAGCTCCTCCGACCGGGCGGAGGGCTTGGCCACCGGCTCCGGCGGCTTGACCAGATCGGGGGGCCGCGCCTTGGGCGGCAGTGAGCTTTCCATGCCCTGTTCGCACCCGGCGAGAAGCCCGGTCAGCGCCAGCCCCGCCAGCAGGATCCTGAACCCGCGCACGTCGTCCCGCCCTCAGCCCTGCCGGGGCGGCACGGCGGTTGCGGTCGTGTCGCCCAGCCCGGTGGACCTGGCCTTGGCGGCGGCGAGGGTGTCGCGCAGCTCGGCCTCCATCTTCTGCAAC
>Ga0310345_10000482_pt1 | contig 59304 bp, 48 predicted proteins | sample HC15DNA20500_MG_FD_204667 | JGI IMG/M metagenome (GOLD analysis project Ga0310345, IMG submission 204667) | Marine microbial communities from station ALOHA, North Pacific Subtropical Gyre - HC15-DNA-20-500_MG | ecosystem: Environmental > Aquatic > Marine > Oceanic | place: Pacific Ocean: North...
CCGGTTGGCAAATACAGCTAGAGCGCTTTCGCCGCGGCGCCATTTGATATCTGGATTGCGCCTAATGGTACCCAGACCGGAACAAGGTGCATCGACGAGTACTCGATCGAAAATCGGACCGAACGGCAGCGACCTAATCAAATTTAGGCGAACAATTTTCGCCCGCCTTACCGCACATCGGACCATTGTCTGCTTCAGAAGAGTAATCCGTCTGGGTCGGAAATCGGTAACTACCAGCGTGCCGCGGTTTTCCATGGCACCGGCAAGACCGACGCTCTTACCTCCTGGCGCCGCACAGGTATCGAGAACACGGGAATCAGACGTAGCACTTACCAGCTCGGTGATGAGTTGAGAGGCTTCGCCCTGGATCAAGAACCACCCCTCAGTTGCAAGTGGTGTAGCTAAAGGGTTCCCCTCGATAACGGTCAATGCGTGGGGAGCCGACCGACCTAATTTTGTAACTACCCCGAAGTCTAACAATCTCTCGGCTAGTTGTTTGGCATTAGTTTTAAGCGCGTTTGCACAGAGCGTCACCGGAGCCGGTCTATTATTCAGACGGAGCCAGTCTGTTACGGCATCGAAACCGTAACGGTCAAACCACCGCTTGACCAGCCAAAGCGGATGAGAAAGCGTAACTGCTAGATAGTCTAGTGCGGCTACACGATTGGGCACGCCACTGGTAGGTGTTTCTGGGCAAGGTGGTAGCGGTTTGTTCTGGGGGCTTTCCGCCAGGCGTCGAAGCACCGCGTTAACGAATGTGCACGCGCTACTTTTCCCAATCTGCCGGGTCAGCTCAACTGCGTCGTGTACGGCTGCCCATTTAGGCACACGATCGAGGAAAAGTAATTGATATGTAGCCGCCCGAATTACGTCGACCACCTCCGGATCGATCCGCTCGATGGGTCGCAGGGACACGTTGCGAATCTGATGATCGAGTGCGGCTCGCCAACGGAGTGTGCCGATGGCGATCTCCCCGGCTAGGGCACGGTCTCGTGGATCACCGAGGCTCTGTCGAGACCGTTCGATTGCTGATGACAGATCTAAGCGCTCCGCGCCGACATCCCGTAATACCCGGTGTGCCGAACGCCGAGCCGGAGCGATCATGACGGGATAAACGGATTACCGAAACTATCGCCACGCTTCCAATGATGACCGGCAAGAAATTCACGCGTCCCTAGTGCACGTCGACCCTCTGACTGAATCTCGATGATTGCTATTGCAGTTCCATCCCCAGCTGCAACGATTAACCGATCGCCAGTCGCTTCCATGATCTGACCAGGTTGAGATATCTGGGTGCCAATGAAGAGATCATTGTGTTCGTCGATTACACGTGTCCGAAGAATCAGGTACCGGGCTCCATGTATATAACTACTAGCGTGTGGCCACGGGTGAAGACCACGAACCTGGTTATGAACAGTCTGTGCAGAAGCATGCCAATTAAGGATGCCGTCTTCCCTCGTCAACCGGCGGGCAAAGGTGGCACCGGTATGATCTTGTTCTGTTTCCGTCACGCTGTTAGATTCAAGGTCGCCCAGTGTCTGTAAGAGCAATTTAGCCCCGAGGTCAGCGAGTTCAGTTTGAACGACGTCACTCGTCTCGTTTGGGCCGAGAGGTCGTGTTCCTTGCGAAAGAATAGGGCCGGCGTCCATTGCTAACACTAGACGTATGATCGTTATGCCAGTCTTTGTCTCACCAGCTACAATTGCTCGCTGAACGGGAGCTGCTCCGCGATATTTAGGTAACAACGATGCGTGTACATTGATCATTCCGAGCCTAGGAATTCTGAGAAGCTCTTCGGGCATAAACTTTCCGTAGGCCGCAACGACACCAACGTCAGGATGCAGTGCCGCTATCTCGTCGAGAAATCTTGCATCATTGAGACGCTTCGGTTGCAGGATTGGAATGGCGTGCGTTTGTGCGAGTCTTTTAACAGGTGACTCGATAATATGACGGCCACGCCCACTCCGCACATCGGGCTGGGTAATGACCGACAGCACAGAATGCGGCGAATCGATCAGACGTGTCAACGTTGGAATAGCAAAGTGCGGCGTGCCAAAAAAGACACTCTTTACCATTTACCAGTACGCCGTAGCTTATTAATCTTACGCACGATAATCTGTCGTTTGAGGCCGCGTAATCGGTCGAGGAAAAGTGATCCATTGAGATGATCGAGTTCATGCTGAAAGATGCGAGCCAGCAAACCGGCACCTTCAATCTCGTGAGATTCTCCCTCAAGATTAAGACCACGGACAACTGAACGGAGAGGCCTGCTGACGGTTGCGTTGAATCCCGGCACGCTTAGGCAACCTTCGTCTTCCGTCTGAATACCCTCCGTGGTAACGAGCTCAGGATTAATCATGATGACCAGATCATTAACGTTGCGTCCCGCCGAAGGATCAGCAACGAAGATCCTGAGTGGGACCCCAACCTGTGACGCTGCCAGCCCAACTCCGGGCGCTGCGTACATAGTTTCGATCAAGTCTTCAACCAGTTTCTCGATATCGAGAGTTAAGTCCGTGACGTTCTCCGCCTGGTTATGAAGCACGCTGTCTCCATAGCGTAGGATTGGACGAATCATCGAGAGCATTGTAGTGCGGAAATATTGAAAGATCTGTCGCAGGTCATGTTTCCCGTTGTTAATGTCACTCTGTGAGGCCGACAGAAACTCACTATTGAAACTTCGTCGATGATGATCGACTAGCATAAAGGTTCAGGAAAGAAAGCACCGCTCAGTCTCAACAAGAAGACCCAATATTTTGAATTACTCCGGAGACGGCGGAAAATGGTACAAGTCTAATTCTCCGTTTGTATTCAACGAAGGAAGCAATATCTCTTGTGGAAACCAAGAAGAGAGTTCGGGTCGGTGTTGTACCTACTATTGCTCAGACTGGTTGTAAGCCCGCCAGTACAGAGCACACGCCTGTCCGTAGGATGATCGGACCTGTCGCGAGCCGTTCTCACTAGGTGTAAGCGCCCGAATGTGTCTATTCTAGAGTTCGGTCTAAATCAGAGACTCTTTTATTGCTTATCGTTCTTGACGCTCTCTACGAGCACATAGTACGGTCGCCGAATCCAATGTCTTTTGTCGCACCCAATATCCTCAAGAAGACGGCTCTTAATGCCAGGCACCGTGAACTAGGTGCACGCATGATTGGATTCGGCGGCTGGGACATGCCCGTGGAATACGCTAGTGGAATTTCTAACGAGCACCATGCGGTTCGGACCAAGGCAGGGTTATTCGACGTCAGCCATATGGGAGAGATAGAAATCGCGGGAGTAGATGCATTAGCCGTCGTTCAGCGTATCACCTGCAACGACGCAAGCGTTCTCACGGTAGGCCAGGCGCAGTATTCAGCAATAACTACCGAAGCGGGTACGGTAATAGACGACATACTCGTGTACAAGCTAGCCAGTACTCATTATCTCTTGGTGGTGAACGCTTCGAATATTGCGAAGGATCAGGCGTGGGTCGCTAACGAAATATCGAGTGTCAATGACGCAGTCTTGGTTAACTCAAGCAGTCGGTATGCACTGCTCGCACTTCAGGGTCCACTAGCGCAAAAGATATTGCAGCCATTGACCGGCACCGAACTCGATTCCATTCCCTACTATTGGTTTACCAACGGGGAGGTAGCTAACGTCCGGGCGATGATCTCCCGTACGGGATATACAGGCGAGGACGGCTTCGAGCTATTCATTCAGCCGCAGGCGGCTGTTAGAGTTTGGGATGCTTTATTGGACGTCGGAGCGGAACCGATAGGTCTAGGTGCACGCGACACACTGCGGCTGGAAGCCGCCATGCGACTCTATGGCAACGACATAGACGAGACAACAACTGTACTGGAAGCGGGTCTCGGATGGATTGTGGGTTGGCAGAAACAAAACTTCATTGGGAAAGATGCGCTGATCACTGCAAGAGAAACAGGTTTGACCCGCCAACTAGCGGGTTTTGAGATGATCGATCGTGGTATCGCCCGTCAAGGCTACGATGTCTATTCGGACGAACGAATTGTGGGATCAGTTACCAGTGGTACGCAAACCCCATTTCTCAACAAAGCGATCGGGATGGCGTACGTGCCGACTGAATTAAGTAAAAACGAAACCGAGATCATCATTAATGTTCGTGGCCGGTATCTACGCGCACGTATCATTCAAATGCCTTTCTACAAACGCCGGAGGAAATGAATCCGTATGTATCCGCCAGAACTGAAATATACGAAGAATCACGAGTGGATCAGGATTAGTGGTACTCAAGGCCAGGTAGGGATTACCGATTATGCACAACAGCAGCTTGGCGATGTAGTTTTCGTCGACCTACCAGAGATAGGAATTCACTTTACCCAAGGCGAACAATTCGGGTCGATCGAATCAGTCAAGGCCGTATCTGACCTTTATTGTCCCGTAAGCGGAAAAGTCGTCGAGGTAAATAGCGCGCTGATTGATCATCCGGACACAGTTAATGCTGATCCGTATGGAGCCTGGATAATCATCGTTACGCTCTCCAATACGGACGAGCTCCTGACTCTACTTGAGGCCGACGGATACGGTGAACTCATCACATAAATTGACCTATCAAACACTATGACAACGGACCTGACAAATCATTTCCAACGCCGCCATGTCGGTCCGCGTCCCTCTGATGTCGATAAGATGCTCACGGTTACAGGTGCGTCGTCGCTTGATGCACTGATGAACGAGGTAATGCCGGCTGAAATCCGTCTTGGTACCGCGATAGAGCTTCCTGAAGCTGAAACTGAGGCTCAGTTCCTATTACGACTACGAAATATTGCGTCACGAAACGAATTATGGCGTTCGTTTCTAGGGCTTGGCTACTACGGTTGTATTACCCCGAGTGTCATTCTCCGGAATATGCTCGAGAACCCAGGTTGGTACACGCCCTACACGCCCTACCAGGCAGAGGTTGCTCAGGGTCGGCTTGAAGCGCTATTGACATTCCAAACAATGGTCGAAGACCTTACTGGATTGGAGGTGGCGAATGCCTCGTTATTAGACGAAGCGACGGCCGCGGCTGAAGCAATGATCATGCTTTACCGGATTCGTAAACGCAAACCAGGTAAAAATAACCGTTTCTTTATTGCTACTGACTGTTTCCCGCAAACTATCGAGGTCGTGAGAGGGCGTGCCGAACCACTCGGTATCGATGTGACGGTTCTCGACGTCAACTCAATCGATCAAGAGCTACTCAATCGGCGAGAAGGTGTCTTCGGCATTCTTCTGCAATACCCAAATGCTGTTGGCAGAGTCAGCGACCTGTCGCACCTCGTCACTCATGCACACGACGTGGATGTATTGGTAGCGGTTGCGAGCGATCTACTTGCACTTACATTGATCGAACCACCAGGTAATTGGGGAGCTGACGTAGTTATCGGCAACACTCAACGCTTTGGAGTTCCGCTAGGTTACGGCGGCCCGCACGCCGCATTCTTTGCAACCAGAGCCGCCCACGTGCGCCAGATGCCTGGGCGTGTGATTGGGGTTTCCGTGGACGCACATGGGCGACCGGCCTACCGCATGGCACTTCAAACCCGAGAGCAACATATCCGCCGCGAGCGAGCTACTTCGAATATCTGTACAGCACAAGCATTATTAGCTAACATTGCCGCAATGTACGCCGTGTATCACGGAGCGGATGGATTACGCGCGATTTCACGCCGAGTTCATGGGTTGGCACTCCTTCTCAATCAAAGGTTGTCAGTACTTGGATTTACCCAGCGCAACGACTGGTTCTTCGACACGTTGTGTGTTGCCTGCGAGAACATAGAACAACGTACATTGATCGCCAGGGGGGCAAAAACAAGCCGGATCAACCTCCACTATCAACCTAACGGTGACATAGGAATTGCCCTTGATGAAACAACAACCACAGAGGATATCAACGAAATATTAGGGGTTTTTGCTGAAACTGTTAACCGGGATAGAACCAGTGTCTGTGAAGAGGATTTACCAGCACAAGACTTTCCATTACCGCTTCGGCGCACGACAACGTTTCTAACGCATCCCGTGTTCAATAATTACCATTCAGAACTCCAGATGATGCGGTACCTGAAACGGCTTGAGCGTAAGGACGTCGGATTGGACACTTCCATGATCCCACTCGGGTCATGCACAATGAAACTAACAGCAGCTACCGAAATGATTCCCGTCACCTGGCCTGAATTCGGATCGATACATCCGTTTACACCCCCAGAACAGGTAAGCGGTTACAGTCAAATAATCGAAGAATTCACCAGCTCGCTCTGTGCCATTACCGGATTTTCTTCGGTTTCACTTCAACCAAATTCAGGTGCACAGGGGGAGTTCGCTGGTCTCATGGTGATTCGCGCCTACCACCGTGCTCGTTTAGAAACGAATCGCAACATCGTTCTGATACCTGCGTCAGCCCATGGCACCAATCCAGCAAGTGCCGCAATGGCTGGTATGCAGGTAGTCGTCGTTAAATGCGACAACGCCGGCAATGTTGATCTTGAGGATCTTCGCGCGAAAGCGACGAAACACGGAGACCGTGTGGCTGCCTTGATGATTACCTATCCTTCGACGCATGGTGTCTTCGAGGATGCAATCCAAGAAATCTGTGACATTGTGCACACGCATGGGGGACAGGTGTATATGGACGGGGCCAACATGAACGCCCAAGTTGGGGTTACCAGCCCGGCGCGGATAGGTGCCGACATTTGCCACATCAACCTTCACAAGACTTTCGCGATTCCTCACGGTGGCGGCGGACCGGGAATGGGACCAATTGCAGTGGCGACTCATCTGGCGCCGTACCTTCCCGGCCATCCTGTAATCGCCACTGGAGGTCCAAAGGCGATCTCAGCAGTGGCGGCAGCACCGTGGGGAAGCGCTAGCATTATATTGATCTCGTACGCCTACATTAGATTGCTTGGTCGGCGGGGTGTGACCAACGCGACAGAGGTGGCTATTCTTAATGCTAACTACATCAAATCTCGATTGGAGGAGAGATACGACGTGCTTTACACACGGCAAAATGGAAGGGTGGCTCATGAACTTATTTTCGACCTGAGACCTTTCATCACGTCCGCTGGGATCAACGAACAGGACGTTGCAAAACGTCTAATGGACTATGGATTCCACGCCCCTACGGTCTCTTTTCCAGTTCCCGGTACGTTAATGGTTGAGCCGACGGAGAGTGAGCCAAGAGATGAGCTCGACCGTTTCTGTGACGCTATGCTGTCCATCCGAGACGAAATTCAGGCGGTGGTTGAAGGCCGTGCAGACCGAAACGACAACGTACTTAAGAACGCTCCGCATACTGCGATGGAGATTGCTACCTCTGAATGGAATCACCCTTACACTCGCGCTGCAGCGGTATTTCCTTTACCTTTCGTCGGAGAGAACAAGTTCTGGCCCCCAGTCAGTCGGATTGACAACGCACACGGCGATCGAAATCTTATCTGTTCTTGCCCACCCATAGAGGTTTACATGGAACGAGTCACTCGGTAGTAAGCGCATGTGCCTTGTGACGGAAGGCCTCGCCAAGCTCACAAGTAATTGGACCAGGGCAACCATCGCCTACCTGTCGCGTGTCAACCCATGTTACTGCCTGTACTTCACGGGTTGTACCAGTAAGGAACATCTCGTCGGCGTGCTCGAGGTCATCAGGACGCAGCACGCACTCACGAATCGGAATACCGACTTCAGCGGCAACTTCGAATATAAAGTTTCGTGTTACCCCTTCAAGCAGACCGGAATCGAGGGGCGGTGTTAGAACTTCTCCGCGACGCACAACGAAAAAGTTTGATTGAGCGCACTCGGCAATCTCACCTCGATAGTTTCGCATCAATGCCTCACCGGCTCCTTGACGAATTGCCTCCTGCATCGCAAGAGCGTTATTCAAAAGATTGTTCGACTTGATCCGAGGGTTGATAGCGTCTGGGTGGTTCCGCATCACTGAAGAGAGCACGATCTTGATATCTGGCACCTTTGCAGCTGAGAGAGATTCGACATGGGGCTTAACTATGATGACAATTGAGGGTTCGGAACACGCAGCGGGATCGTAGGTAAGATCACCAGTTCCTCGCGTGAGTAGGACGCGAATATAGCGTTCACCGGGCGCATTGAGTGCCGAAGTTGTCTCGTTAATTCGTGAAGCGAAACCTGTATCATCAAGTGGGACCGGCAAAGAAATCAATCCAGCCGACGTGCGTAATCGTTGTAGATGTCGATCAAGTAGAAAGGGTCGTCTGTTATAAGTACGTAAGGTTTCGTACACACCTTCGCCAAAGAGAAACCCATTATCAAGAACAGAGATCATCGCGGAATTGGAATTGCTTAATATGCCGTTCACATTCACTACTGCGAGCATTGTAGACTCCGAGTTTGGTCAGATATTGATTGGATAGGACACCTTACATCCTGCGATAGTGTCTCGCACAGCAATTCGTAACATAATTCACACTCAGAGTATTCAATCTACTCAATTCTAAATTCTGATGCGAATTCTTAACGCCGTACAAATGCGCGAAGCTGACCGGCGCACAATCGAAGAAATCGGTATTCCGTCGATTGTTCTCATGGAGAACGCCGGGAGGACGGTTGTTGCGGCAATGGAGTCAGCATTTAGTGAATTACTCAAATATCGCATCGCTATCGTGTGCGGGCATGGCAATAATGGTGGCGATGGATTCGTTGTAGCCCGCACTCTTCTTCAGCGTGGTCTCGACATCAATGTTTTACTGTTGGGTCAGACCGCCGATGTCGTCGGCGATGCGCGGGCTAACCTCGACGTGCTAGCGCGCCTTGGTCAAGAGATTATCGAAATTGGCGATCTAGAAGCATGGAACCGGCATCGACCAGAAATTGCAAATGTTGACCTGATCGTTGACGCGATACTCGGAACAGGACTTAACAGACCTCTCAGGGGTTTGGTCGCCACAGTTGTTTCCGGGATCAACAATATAGGGCTACCTGTCGTATCACTTGATCTGCCGACAGGACTCTCCGCAGATAGGGCAGAACCTACTGGTGGATGTATCAAGGCAAAGCTAACCGTTACGTTCGATGCGCCTAAGGTTCCCCTTGTTTTGGCCCCGGCCACGAGTTACGTCGGGGATCTGGTGGTTGCTGATATCGGTATTCCAAACGAAGTCATTAAGACGCTCGATGGTCCTTGGTTAGAGCTGATCACACGTGAATATCTTCGTCCACTTATTCCGGATCGGAAGGCCGGAGCCCACAAGGGTGATTTCGGCCGCGTCGTGGTGGTTGCTGGCTCGATCGGTAAAACCGGAGCCGCCCGACTCGCTGGCCTGGGAGCCTTACGATCGGGTGCGGGCCTCGTAACTATCGCTACACCGGCTACATGTGTACGGACAGTCGCAACAGTACCTGAGTACATGACCCATCCGCTAACGGAAACATCCGTCGGAACCGTAGATGCTTCTGCGGTAGATGATGTGCTGGCGCTCAATTGTGACGTCTTAGCAGTAGGACCAGGTCTCGGTTTAGGCACCGGCCCTCAAGAATTCGTTCGCACATTAGTTAAACAGGTAACGGGATCTCTTGTTCTTGATGCAGATGCGCTGAACGCGTACGCAGACGAACCTGACGCATTAGACGGAACGCTTCAAAGTAACTTCATCATCACGCCACATCCTGGAGAGATGGCGCGCCTTATCGGTACTACAACAGATGAAGTACAAAGAACTCGTGTTGATACTGCTAGGACGTTCGCGACAGAGCACAAATTGCACGTGGTGCTAAAGGGTGCGCAGACTGTAATCGCAACACCCAAAGGAAAGGTATTTGTTAATTCCACCGGGAACCCAGGGATGGCAACAGGTGGCACCGGTGATGTCCTAACCGGGGTCATTGCCGCCTGGCTGGGTCAACTGAAAGATGCCGAGGCAGCCTGTATCGTCGGTGTTTACCTCCATGGATTGGCCGGTGACCTCGCAGCTCAAGTTTTGGGGGAGCCAGCTCTTACAGCGACCGACGTAATTGGGCGGTTGGGTGCCGCGGTGAATGAAATCCTTCAAAAGAAATCGTGACACCAATCCGTGATAGCCACTCGGAAGCCGAAACCATGCAGATAGCGCAGGATCTGGCCATCTGTCTCCCAGCGCGTGCGGTCGTGCTACTTATTGGCGAACTCGGTGCGGGAAAAACCGCATTCGTACGGGGATTAGTTCAAGGGGTCGGTGGTGATCCAGATCAAGTGACCAGCCCGACATTCGTTCTGATTCAAGAGTACGATGCCCCCCGAACCGTCTATCATGCCGATCTCTTTCGTCTGGCTGCTGTCGCTGTCGAAGACCTCCGTCCTCAGCTAGATGAGTTGATGGATCGTGACGGTATTCTTGCAATCGAGTGGGCCGATCGTCTCATGCGTCCGGTCATCGGCGCAGTCCGCGTGCACATAATTGATGGTGGAGGAGACGAGCGGGCGATTGACATCGACGGAAAACCGGTAACAGGATCAGAAGGACCGCCAGCGTAACTGTCGAAGAATGTGGTAGCAAGGGATAATAAAACGAAGGCGGTTATTCACTACGGTAGTTCGGAGCTTCCTTCGTGATCACTACGTCATGAACATGGCTCTCGCGTGTACCGGCAGGGGTTACTCGTATGAGCTCTACGTCACGTTGAAGTTTAGGAATAGTATCTGCGCCACAGTAACCCATCCCCGCACGTAATCCTCCTACTAGTTGGTGGATCATTGATCCAACACTTCCCTTGTGTGGTACTCGGCCTTCGATCCCCTCCGGCACAAGTTTCTGGGATGTATCATCCGTTGGTTGACCGAGGTCGAATTCCTCTTGGAAATAGCGATCTCGACTGCCGCGGCGCATTGCCGCAATCGAGCCCATCCCTCGATATTCCTTAAAACTACGTCCCTGGTAGAGGATAAGCTCTCCGGGACTTTCATCCGTGCCGGCAAACAGGCTACCGACCATTACTCCACTAGCACCAACGGCGACCGCTTTCGTAATATCGCCGGAGTAACGCACACCACCATCAGCGATGATCGGTACTCCCTCGGCTGATGCGACATCGCTGCAAGTCGCGACCGCAGTCACCATCGGAACTCCAATACCTGCGATGATCCGTGTAGTGCAGATTGAACCTGACCCGATACCGACCTTGACAGCATCGACGCCAACATCAATCAGTGCCGCGGCACCCTCGGCTGTGGCCACGTTACCTGCAATAAGATCGATTGATGGAAACTCCTGACGAAGACGTTTCGCGACATCCAGAACGTTCTGTGAGTGCCCATGAGCGCTGTCAAGCACGAATACATCGACGTTTACAGCAACTAACGCCTCGGCACGTTCAATCGTATCAGCCGCAATGCCGAGTGCGGCGCCAACACGCAATCGTCCTAATGAGTCCTTGCACGCGTGGGGATATTTTATTGCCTTCTGGATGTCCTTTACGGTAATTAGACCACGCAAGTTAAAGTCCTGATCGACTACGAGTAACTTCTCGACGCGATGGCGGTGAAGAATTTCCTTAGCCTGATCCAACGTTGTCCCGATCGGAACTGTAATCAAATTCTCCCGCGTCATAACCTCCGAGATTGGGCGTTGGACGTCTCCGTGGAATCGAAGATCTCGGTTGGTAAGGATGCCGACAAGGCGCCCCTCATTGCGACCATCAGCAGTAATCGGCACTCCAGAGATCCGATATTTCTTCATTAACTCAAGTGCCTGGTAGACGGTGCTGCTCGGTGATAGCGTTATCGGATTAACAATCATGCCGCTCTCTGAACGTTTCACGCGGTCGACTTCTGAAGCCTGTTCAGGAATATCGAGATTCTTGTGGATGATGCCTATCCCGCCGAGCTGGGCCATGGCGATAGCCATGCGCGATTCAGTGACCGTGTCCATCGCAGCACTGACAAGGGGAACGTTCAGCTTAATGTTACGAGTCAAGCGGCTAGAAACATCAACAGCACTCGGCATTACCCGTGAGTGTCTGGGCTTGAGTAACACGTCATCGAAAGTTAACGCCGTAGCAATCTCCGTACCCTTCCATTTGCCGGCTACCACGTCTGTCTTTAATTTCATGAATCACACCCCATGACACTTCTTATATTTCTTACCACTCCCGCATGGGCATGGATCATTTCTGCCCACCTTTGGCATGTCGCGTCGAACCGTCTTGATAACAGCGTCATCCCCGCCAGTACGTGCCGGTTGTGGAGCCCGGCCTAGTACTGCACCACCTGAGCTGCTACCAGCGAAAGCCGATCGCACATCACCAGGGTCATTAAACGACAACGGCGATGATTGACGAATTTCAGGTTGGCGAGACAGTGCACCGGACGAATCGACACCGTCTCTCACCACCGGTTGTAGGCGCCACAGATACCTGACCATTTCATGGTCGATCCGTTGCTTCATCGCCTGAAACATGTCAAAACTCTCGCGCTTGTATTCGACAAGTGGATTACGCTGACCGTAGCCACGAAGACCAATGCCTTCCTTAAGATGATCTAATCCATAAAGGTGGTCCTTCCACTGGGAATCGACCACTTGCAGCATGATGTCCCGTTCGACCCTACGGAGCACCCCAGAATCAATCGTGTTCTCTTTTTGGAGGTATTTGCCTTCAGCCATGGACCACAGAAGTTCATAAATATCAGTGGCACTCTTTTTTTCGAGATTGATCGCTTCGAGCTCGTCGCTGGCGATACCAAACGTATCGCCGACGGAATGTTTGAGTCCTGGAGTATCCCATTCCTCAGGTTCCTTCTCTTCACCGCAGTAGTTCTTGAGCGCATCGTCGATCAATCCTTCGGCAAGCACCATGAGATACGCTCGGCTATCGATTTCCTCATCATCCGCAATCGCAACCTTACCCAGAAGCAGTTCTCGGCGTAGCGCGTAGACATTCTCGCGCTGTTTGTTCATAACATCGTCATATTCGAGCAAATGTTTTCTAACGGAAAAGTTTTGAGCCTCGACCTGTGTCTGAGCTCGCGAGATCGCTTTCGTCACCATGTTGTGTTCGATAGGAACTCCTTCTTCCATTCCAAGTCGTCCCATTAGCCCAGAGATTCGGTCCGACCCGAAAATCCGCATAAGGTCGTCTTCCAGTGAAAGATAAAAACGTGACGATCCGGGATCACCTTGACGACCCGCGCGCCCCCGAAGTTGATTGTCAATACGTCGCGCCTCATGCCGCTCAGTACCGACGATATGTAAGCCACCAGCCGCAACCACTGCCTCGTGTTCAGTATCTGTTTCTTCCCTAAACTCTCCGAGCATTCGCTCCCACTCGGTACGAACTATCCGGTAGAAACCATCCTGAAAGAAGTAAACAAACTCATCGTCATCAACGAAATTCTTTTCACCTTCTGGAAGCGGTTCAGCTATTTCCTCAGCGATCGCCTGCCGCCGGGCCATGTGTTCGGGATTACCACCGAGCAGGATATCGGTGCCGCGACCGGCCATGTTGGTAGCAATCGTCACTGCGCTTTTCCGTCCGGCTTGGGCAACGATCTCCGCTTCTCTCTGGTGGTATTTTGCATTTAATACAACATGCTTTATTCCGCGTAGCTTCAACAGCGCGGACAGGCGTTCCGATTTTTCAATCGACACGGTGCCCACAAGTACCGGACGGCCGCGTTCCTGTTGCTCCAAGACATCATCGACAATCGCTGCGAACTTCTCCTTCTCAGTTCGATATACAACATCTGGTTCTTCTAGTCGTACCAGCGCCCGGTTCGTTGGAGCGACAAACACATCAAGTTCGTAAATCTTGGCAAACTCCGAAGCTTCTGTTTCGGCGGTGCCGGTCATACCTGAGAGCTTGTCGTACTTGCGAAAGTAATTCTGAAATGTAATTGTCGCGAGCGTTTGATTCTCACGTTCTATCTTTACCTTTTCCTTCGCTTCGACTGCTTGGTGGAGTCCGTCGCTCCAGCGGCGACCTGGCATCAAGCGCCCTGTAAATTCGTCAACGATAACAACTTGACCGTCCTTAACCATGTAGTCGACATCGCGCTCAAAAATCCGATGCGCACGCAGTGCCTGGTTAATGTGATGCAGCAGCGGCATGTTTGCCGGGTCATACAATCCGCCCGGCTGCATTCGACTTCCAAGAATCTTTTCTGATTTCGCCATACCACTCTCCGTGAGTGTTACGGTCTTATGCTTCTCGTCAGTAAGAAAATCACCTGTTTCCTCAAGTGCTTCTCGCTCCTCGGCCGGGACGTGTCCCTGTGTGATAGCACCCGGTTTAAGTCGTGGAATGATCCGATCGACTTCAAAATAAAGTTCCGTTGACTGAGCAGCCGGGCCTGAGATGATAAGGGGAGTCCGCGCCTCATCGATCAATATGCTGTCGACCTCATCAACGATTGCAAAACGATGCCCGCGTTGCACAAACTGCGTCATCTCAAACTTCATGTTGTCACGCAGATAATCGAATCCGAACTCATTGTTCGTACCGTACGTTATGTCAGTGCAATAAGCCGCATTTCTGGCGTCATCACGCAAATCGTGCTGAATAACGCCGACACTCATCTTTAGAAACCGGTAGATACGTCCCATCCAGTCAGCGTCACGACGGGCCAGATAATCGTTGACCGTGACGATATGCACACCTCGTCCTTCCAGTGCGTTGAGATATGCTGCTAGAGTAGCGACGAGAGTCTTACCTTCTCCAGTTTTCATCTCTGCGATCAGTCCACGGTGGAGCATCATCCCGCCAATAAGTTGGACGTCAAAGTGGCGCATATTAAGAGTTCGCCGGCCGACTTCACGCACCACAGCAAAGGAATCGACGAGCAGATCATCCAGGGAAGCCCCCTGGTCGAGGCGCTCACGAAATTCAGTTGTTTTAGCACTCAAGTCGATATCGGACAGCGCGCGCAGCAGCGTTTCTCGTGAATTGATCTCGGCAACCAGCGGACGCACCTTTTTCAAATCCCGTTCGTTCTGGGTGCCGAAGAGCTTAGCGAGGATCTTGTCGAGCATAGAGTCTAAAAGGTGAAAAGCAATGTCAGGTGCCTAAGGAAAGCATGCCCCAACCGGAAATGGCCAATTGCTAGGTCGTGACGACGAATGGTGCGGGGGAGCGTGAAGCGCTAGTATTATATGATTTTAGGAAAGCGCTTGCTAATCCGTCAAGCTCACCGAGCTATGTAGAAGTGAACAAGCACAAATGGGGACTCGATGCAGAGGGCGGGAGCAAACTAACGTCAATTTGCGACGGCAGGGCGTGAGTCAGGTAGCAGCCGGAGCGGGTTAATAGTCCGCCCGTTTGCCCATACCTCATAGTGGACGTGGTAGCCAGTGGCTCGGCCGGTAGCCCCCGCGAATCCGATGATGTCCCCACCTTGCACGGTGTCGCCGGCCACGACCGCGAACCGCGATAGATGTCCGTAGCGCGTGTTAAGCCCGAACCCATGGTCAATCTTAATCAGGTTTCCATAATTTCCGCTAGCGTCGGCGGATGCAACGCGGCCCGTAGCGGCAGCGTAAACAGGCTGTCCCTGATACGTCCGAATGTCTACGGCGGGATGAAATTCGCGCTCACCAGTGAACGGGTCTTGCCGGTATCCGTATGAGGCAGACACCCATCCGTCAGCAGGCCAGGTGTTCGGTGTTGCTTGCGCCAATGCCTCACGACGTGCGACACCGGCGCGGACCACTGCCAAACGGTTGTTGAGTGTGCCAAGTAGATCATCTAATAAAGTAAACGTGCGCCCAGCTGAACCATCACCCGCATGCCGCGTTCCAATCGCTGCCGCCCGGAGCGTTTCCGGGAGACCGTCAACGGATCGTCGAAGCCTTGGGTCTATGTTGGACCGGACCGCTAAATTCTCCATTGCGGACTTTAACGAAGCGATGTCGCTAGAAAGCTGAGTCGCGGTCGTACGGTAACTCGAGTTTTCGATCTCAAGGCGAGCATTCTGTAGTTGAAGGCCCTCAATCTGGGTCTGGGTCGTCCAGTGAGAGTGTACGGTCCACCCGATGGGGAGTGAGAGGATAGCTGCTACTAGCGCGACCGCCGGGCGCACACTCAGAGTAAAGCGGTGCACCACGCCGCTTCTCCGGTCAGCGATGATGAGTGCGTAGCGGCGTGGAATCATGCCGGTCCGAAAGGCAAAGATTAAAACTGCAGTTTACCATGGTATTTAAAGGGTTGGAAAGGCTGCCATCCAGAAGCGAATATTTATCGAATGTCTCCCAAACGTTTACAGCAAGATGTCTACCGACGACCACTCAGCCAGGGCCCCCGCAGTTAATTATTCGACGTAACCGCCATCGGATGCCAATAGCAGAAGAAATCTGATACGACGATGCCTCTGAACACGCGGTATTTTGTCAAAACCAATACCTGATTGTTTTTGTATCGCTGCTTACAAGGCTCATCTCCCGTACCACCACGGCAAAAACCTACACCGGTGAAAATGCTGGGACTAGTCGGAACCAACTTACAAGCCAAGGGGAATAACGATGACTAACGGTTAGAATGTAGGCACTTGTGCAGTTATCAGTAATAATCCCCGTCTACAACGAACGGGATACCATCCGAGCGATAATCGACCGCGTTGACGCTGTTGAACTCGACAAGGAAATTATTATCGTCGACGACTATTCGACTGATGGTACCGGTGACATCCTCACCGCAATTGACAAGCCTCAGATAACGGTTGTTTCCCACAACAAGAATAGAGGGAAAGGCGCAGCCCTGAGAACCGGCCTGCGTGCTGCTACGGGTGACTTTGTCATAATTCAGGATGCCGACCTCGAGTACGATCCGGTTGACTATCATAAGCTTATAGCCGTTGTCGATGAGGAGAACGCCGGCGTCGTCTACGGCTCACGGTTGACTGGAACTCGCCCCATAATGGCGGTGCGTCACTGGGTTGGCAACCGCTTACTTACCGGACTAACCAATGTTTTGTACGGGTCGTCACTGACCGATATGGAAACCTGTTACAAGCTCATCCGACGCACGGTGCTTGAGGAGATCGAAATCGTATCGAATCGTTTTAATGTTGAACCAGAAATAACCGCGAAGTTGCTAAAGAAAGGTTTAACCATTTACGAAGTCCCGATCTCCTACACCGGACGAAGTTTCGCTGACGGCAAAAAGATCTCCTGGTTTGATTTCGTATCAGCTATATGGACGCTCCTTAAAAACAGGGTGTCGAGCTAAATAACGTTTTAAAGGACGAAGGAAGGTACCAAAGCAACCGTACTTAACGGTGTTGTCTAGGGCACCGCATCCGTGTCGATGAATACTTGACGTTCGGTCCCTAGATCCCGTGCAGCAGGGGTGACGATCGTCCGTTCGTTTATAAAGATGGAGCGTTCCTCACGAAGGGCCCTACGGACGTCCTCTTCACAGACAAACTCTACTGGTTGTGTGAAGTTGGTCTTGCTTACTTTCGGCTGCACTGTTACTTCGAGTTTCCGATTGGAAAGAAAAGCATCAACGCGATCTGCAATTGTGCGAGTCTTGAGTTTTACGGCCGCCGGGCGCGGTGGAGCTTCGGGAAGCTCCCGCGGTAACTCTGCCGCATGTGAATGAATTGCAGATGTAATTTCGTACGCCAGACGCTTAATGTTTAGTAAATGCCGTGGTGAAATATTGTCTGAAGTAATGTTGCCACCGTACCCACCGCATCCTAAGGTCATCGATGGGTCGAGGCCAGTAGTCAAGCCAATAGATCCATGTGCGGTTGGTGTGTTAACAACGATACGAAATGCTGGTTTCTTTAGGCCAAACTGTTTAATGACCGTCTCGTTTTGTGAGTGAATGGACATCGTGTGGCCCATCCCACCGTAACCTAATATTTCCTTGCAGCGCTCACACGCGACCCGCCAATCGTTGACGACGTAAAACGATAGAACCGGACAAAGTTTTTCAATAGAAAGAGGGTAGTCCCGGCCCACACCTTGGAGTGGTGCCAGGAGCACTCGTGTATTGGACGGAATACTAATGCCAGCCTTCTCTGCAATCTCAGTTGCAGGTCGACCGACAAGCTTGGGATTCGGCAACCGCTGCGACGTTACTAGAATATTTTCAAGCGCCTTTCCTTCGGTGGCAGACGTGAAATATCCACCCTTTGACTCAAATTCCTGTCGGACGTTCTCAGCGATAATTTTATCGACAACGACCGAATTTTCAGAGGAGCACAACACCCCATTGTCAAAGGTCTTTCCGGTCACGATATCCTGGACCGCTTTAGAAATGTTAGCCGAGCGTTCGATGTAGGCTGGTGCGTTGCCTGGTCCAACCCCGTATGCCGGTTTACCGGCAGAGTAGGCCGCGCGAACGAGTCCCATCCCCCCGGTTGCGAGAATTACAGCTACGTCACGGTGTCTCATTAGGGCTTGGGTGCCTTCCAAGGTTACGGTAGACATCCAGCTAATTGCACCCTCTGGAGCACCGGCATCACGCGCCGCATGTTCCATGAGTTCGGCGGTCCGAGTGATGCATTTGACCGCAGCCGGGTGAGGGCTGAGGATGATTGCACATCGTGCCTTGATCGCGATAAGAATCTTGTAGATCGTAGTTGACGTTGGATTCGTTGACGGCACGACAGCCGCGACAACACCAAATGGTTCTGCGATCTCGACGACACGCTTGTCATCCAGTTGGCGTATCACTCCCACGGTCTTCATCGGACGAATAAAGTCGTAAACCTTCTTAGCCGCGAATAGATTTTTCTGCACCTTGTCAGCGACCACACCGTAACCTGTTTCCTCGACAGCTAAGGCAGCAAGGGGTTTCGCTTGGCCGGCCGCGACCGTAGCCATCCGGTCAACGATGGTGTCAATTTGTTCTTGGGTGAACTCGGTAAGCCGCAACTGGGCTTCCGCGGCCCGGCGGGCAAGGCGGTTTACTTCCTCAATGGATGAGAGATCGCGGTCAGAAGCAGTCGCGTCGGTCATGACCCTGGGGCAGATTGTCGGGAAAACGCAGTTGACGCTTACCTACTGCCCCGAACTATGGCGCAAACGAGCGTCTACCGAGTATCTTTGGTCTTGGGAAGGATCTTCTCAGCCTCGCTGTGAGGACGTGGAATTACGTGCACCGAGACGAGCTCGCCGACGCGGCGGGCCGCGGCCGCTCCCGCATCCGTCGCCGCCTTGACGGCACCCACATCACCACGTACCATGACTGTCACATACCCAGCGCCAATATATTCCTTCCCTGTGAGAAGGACGTTAGCAGCCTTAACCATGGCATCGGCGGCCTCGATCGCACCAACTAGACCTTTGGTTTCGACCATACCGAGCGCTTCAAGAGTCATGTGAAATTCGCTCCCAGGCGGGTATCGAATAACAAGGTAGAACTCAAAAAAAACAGCGTAACTTTAACATATTGCATTAGATGCGGCAACACATCACGCTACGCCTTGAACGTCGAAATATTGGATCGTCGCGCTCGACGCACCAGGGATCCTCATCGCTACTGCGCCGTCTGGTGCTGACGACGGGCGCAACAATTGCTACGGTCGTTACGCTGTCGATCAGCGCCTGTCAGGAAAGTGTGGCGCCCGTTGCTAGAGTTACGATAGGGCTCAATCGCTCCAGTGTCCCACTTGGAGGGCCTCTTGATCTCAATATCCGCTTCGATATGGTGCCAGACACGAAAGGCCTAACTGAGGACTATCGTGTCTTGATCCACTTTATCGATGAAAATGATGAACTCCTCTGGATCGAGGACCACGATCCACCGCAACCAACATCAAACTGGATTCCTGGGCAAACAATTACGTACCGGCAGCGGATTACCATTCCTATGTACCCGTACACTGGAACTGCCAGTGTTGCAATTGGCCTCTATTCGCCAACTGACGGCACGCGCCTACCACTCGCTGGAGACAATATCGGTCAGCGGTCCTACCGCGCGGCAACACTAATAATTGAGCCACAACCCGAAAGTAGCTTTCTCATCTACGACGACGGCTGGCATTCCGCTGAATTCTCTCCCGATGGGCGCACTACTTGGCGTTGGACCACCGCACGTTCCACCCTCGTCTTCCGTAATCCTAGAACAGACGTGTCACTAGCTCTTGAGCTCGAGGGACGCCCGGACCTGTTTGAGGCACCACAAGAGGTCACTCTCGTTATTGATGGACGAACCCTGCAACAATTTACTCTCGATAAGAGTGAACCAGTATTTATAGAGACTGAGTTCCACTCGGCAGATCTTGGCACGGCGGAGACTGTCCGGCTCGAGCTACATGTCGATAAGATCTTCGTCCCAGCTGAGCAGGAAGGAAATCAAAACGACAAGCGTGAGCTAGGTGCTCGTCTATGGTACGCCTTTCTTGAAACACACTGAAAGCATTGTTGCAGAAACATTCTCGCGACAGAATGATTTGTGCATCTTCGTTTAGCTATGCTACGTTGAAACAGATGCATTCCATATGCCGACCGGTATGCTGGTCTTTGGTAGCGATGTTTTTTCTGCTGCGATCAGTCATGGCACCAGCGATTGCCGAGATGGTTGTATTCACCAACGGACAGGTTATGCCGATCACGGAACACCACACCGAAAAAGGAGCAATTGTCTTATCTCTCCGGAATGGTGGCGAGATCGTATGTGACCCTCGTCTTATCGATCGTATCGAACCGGACGAGACCCCGAGCTCCACCGCAATACCACGGAATAACCTAGTGAAATCACGCTTACCTGCAAAACCGTACGCCGAGCTAGTGCAGAGCGCCTCGGAACGGCACGGAGTCGATCCTTATTTAGTACATGCCCTAATCGAGGTTGAATCGGCCTACCAAGCCGGCGCAGAATCGCCGATGGGAGCCATGGGCCTGATGCAACTGATGCCGGCCACGGTCCGCCGATATGAGGTCGTCAACCCATTCGATCCCCAGGCCAATATCGACGCCGGAACACGGCATCTCCGAACCTTGCTGGACGAATTTGGTACTAGAGGTGCACTAGCAGCCTACAACGCTGGCGAGGGCCCCGTCCGTCGGTTCCGAGGTGTACCGCCCTATCCGGAAACCCGTCACTACGTTAGTCGAGTTCTTGATATTGTCGATTCGAGTAACGACGACGAGTAGTATCTTAGAGCGCAAATCCTTATTTATTGAACCGTCGATTTATTCCGTCCCACGAAATTGTTTCTCGCCACACATTCGCTTATCTTGTCAGGAAGTGGGCTTCAGGTCGTGAACGGGGCACTGGGTGCAAATTTACACTAGGGAACTCTAACTCCCAACGGACTCATTGGGTTCACCGGTTTCACGAACAATCGCGTTTACCCCATGTTCAGAAGTAGCGGACGCCACTAAACAAACTTCCAGAGTTTGCTATAATTTTTTTTGCAGTCGAAACCGATAATCTATTGATAAAAAAGACCTTGCACCGCTGGTTCACTGGATTTATGGCCAAGAAATACTAAATAGAACTAATGGAATTTCGTTGCAGGCTAGCCAGGGCAACTGGTGACATCCTCGAAGAGACGCACGTCGCCGACAGTGAGATAAAGCTACGACGGGACCTCGAAAAAAAAGGCTTGTACATCCTATCGTTACAGCCGCGTGGGGTGCTCAGCTGGAAGCCGTTGACCGTTCTCAAGAGTCGGCGCCTTGGAGCCCGTGAGTTTATTGTATTCAACCAGCAGCTCGCCACTCTCTTACGGGCTGGTATTCCGCTCGTGCAATCGCTCGACATCCTGCGCCAGGGGGTTGAGAAACCAATCTTACAATCGGTGCTCAACGACGTGTATGAACAGGTTCGCAGTGGAACCTCACTCTCAGATGCATTCGCCTCACATGGTGCAATGTTTTCTGGCGTGTACACCGCCTCGCTTCTGGCTGGGGAAAAGAGCGGCGGTCTCCAGGATGTGCTGAATCGGTATGTGACATACGCAAGAATTATTAACGGTGTTAAGCGTAAAACCTTGTCGACGTTGTTGTATCCGGCAATCCTGCTGTTACTGTCCTTGACCGTCGTAGCTATCATAGTCCTTCGCGTGGTCCCTGAATTTGGGGAGTTCTACACAGGCATGGGGGCAGAACTTCCACTAGCCACACGCGCGATCACCGCGTTATCGGCCAACGTTCGCGATCATTTTCTGATTATCACCTTCGTCCTGCTGATTAGCGTCTGTGTAATTTGGGCATGGTTGAAGCAGCCGGAACGTAGTGCGACTATCGACACGTTAGTGTTACGTATCCCGACCCTTGGTAGTGTGATCAGCAAGTTTTCCACCTCCCAACTCACCCGCACTCTGGCGACGTTATTGGGTGGAGGAATTCCATTGGTTAAGGCTCTGGATGTGACAACGCGAGCCATTGGCAACCGTCATTTTTCCTCGCGGCTTGAAACAGTCGCCACAGAAGTACGAGAGGGACAGTCACTATCTTCAGCAATGTCTAGGCAGGAAATATTTCCGGCAGTGGCAATCAAGATGATCCAGGTCGGGGAGTCTAGCGGAGCCTTACAGGACATGCTCAACAGCGTGGCCGACCTGTTCGATGAGGAAATCGAGACGACACTCACCCGATTCATGACGCTCCTCGAACCAATACTCCTGATTATTATGGGTATAGTGATCGCTATCTTGTTGCTCGCACTGTATATGCCACTTCTACAAATGGGAACAGTTGTTCAATGACTGAACCAAAGAGATCGGTAACACATCCAACAATTGAGTCTTCACAAAATTGGACCGACACATCTAACGCCTCCAAGGCGGGCACTAACTCGCACCACGTTTCCAGTATGCCTGAAACTGATATCGACACCGAAGTCAAGCAAGCGCAACATCTTGCTGATCGCTATCGACTCGAATACGTTGATATGGATCAATTCCGTATCGATCAAGCCCTGTTTCGAACTATCCCAGCGGATTTAATGTTGCGCTACGGTTTTGTTCCCCATCGGAGGGAAGAGGATTCGCTTGTAATTGTCGTCTCCGATCCAACTGATCTACCAATGATCGATGAGCTGTCACTTTTGTTGGGCACACGTATCACCGCAACGGTTGGAACGCCATCCGCCATCGAACTGATACTAAAAAAGAGTGAAAACTCACAGCGGGTCCTTGATGAAGCAACAGAGAGCTTTAAGATCCAGTTAATTCGAGAGGAAAACGACAATGAAGACAGTCTGACCGTCGAACGGTTAAGCAGTGATATCAGCCCAGTTATCAAACTAGTTGATTCGATAATTTACACGGCGATTCAGCGACGCGCCAGCGATATCCACGTAGAAACTCAGGACGATGCTGTCCACGTCAAGTATCGAATCGATGGCGTACTGCAGTCCGCAATGCGTCCAATTGACAAACAATTCCACGGTGCAGTTCTCTCCCGTATCAAGGTTATGTCTGAACTTGACATCGCCGAGACGCGAGTGCCGCAAGACGGTCGGTTCAGGCTAGGCATGCCAGGAAAGACAATCGACTTCCGTGTGTCGATCATGCCAAGTGTTCACGGGGAAGATGCTGTTATTCGTATTCTAGACAAGGAATCGATCAGCGAGCAGTTTCACGAACTAAGTCTCGATATTCTCGGATTCCCTGAAGATACCCTGCGTCGATTTCGCCGTTACATCAATGAGCCATATGGCCTGGTACTTGTTACTGGACCAACTGGTAGCGGAAAAACGACGACGCTCTATGCCGCGCTGTCTGAAATAAAAACCACTGAAGACAAAATCATCACAATTGAAGACCCAGTTGAATACCAACTGCGCGGGATTACTCAAATTCCTATCAACGAACGTAAGGGCTTAAGTTTTTCACGTGGCCTCCGTTCTATCTTGAGACACGATCCAGATAAGATCATGGTTGGAGAGATCCGTGATCCTGAAACCGCTCAAATTGCCATCCAGTCAGCACTTACCGGACACTTAGTATTCACGACCGTTCACTCTAACAATGTTCTCGACGTTCTTGGGCGTTTCTTAAATATGGGAGTAGAGGCGTATCAATTCGTCTCCGCACTGAACTGTGTCCTCGCACAAAGACTCGTCCGCACGATCTGTGAGGATTGTAAGCGTCCAGAAGTACTCGAAACCACCGCCTTAAAGGAAGCAGGATTCGACTCGAGCGTCACACGTAATCACACGTTCTACGAAGGCGGTGGTTGCATTGAATGTGCTGGTACGGGCTACAAGGGCCGAACAGCGATCTGCGAATTGCTCGATCTCAGTGACAAGATCAGGGAAATGATTCTGGAACGACGGTCTACCTCTGAGATTAAGAAGGCCGCTCGGGTCGAAGGCATGCGTTTCCTACGCGAATCGGCGGTTGAGAAAGTGTTGCAAGGAAGAACAACGCTCCGCGAAATCAATAAAGTTACGTTCGTTGAATAGCTGATAGCGGAAGCCCAGTATCAATATGTCGATCCGACACAGTGTGCTTCATGCTCTTCTGTCGTCTCCGGAGCCAACGGTTGCCATTGACGTCGCGAGTGATCACGTGGCAATCGTGCAGCTCGACTGGACCAAACACGGTCTGATGCTTACAGCTCATGCTCGCGCAGAGCTTCCATGTGGAACGGTAACACCAGGTGTAAATGATCCAAACATCCCAAACCCCAAGTCACTAACTAACGCATTCCGATCGGTGTTCGACCAGCTACCTCGCCAACCCGTCCGCGTCGCGATGACCGTCCCGGACAACTCGGCAAAAGTATCATTGGTTCGATTCAAAAGTGTGCCTGATCGCACCGCAGATCTTACTCAGCTAATCCGATGGCAGGTTAGAAAGTCAGCACCGTTCAGACTTGAAGATGCCCAAGTGTCTTACATTCGGGGAGAGCGGTCCAACGCTAGTCAACAGTTTATCGTTGCTCTTATGCGCCGTGATGTCGTAGAAGCGTACGAGCAAGCTTGCCAGACCGCCGGCGCTCACGCTGGCCTGATTGACCTTGCTAGTTTTAACCTCATTAACCTAGCCATGAGCTGTTCCGTTCCCAATATTGAAGCGGATTGGCTCTTCGTTCATGTGGCCAAGGAGCACTGCACATTTGCAATCGTACGCGATAAGAATCTTATTTTCTTTCGTAATCGGCCTATTGAAGACGAAACCAATCTACCGGATCTTTTACATCAGACCATCATGTACTACCACGATCGACTTGGAGGAACCAGATTCACCCGCGCGTTTCTTGCCGGCGGAGTGTACTTCGACGGTGCGGGGCGCCGCTGTGACACCCTACGTCGTGACTTAGAGGTGAGACTTGGAGTGACGGTAGAAACGATCGGTTTAACCATCCCTAGACCGGTCGTAAAAAGCACAGGAGGAGACGCCTCGCTCCTTGACAGCCTCGCAGCCCCGATCGGCATTCTGCTCAGGAACCGAGTGGTCACGCATAATTATGCTTAGAATGAACCTCTCAACGCGCCCTTTTTACAACGAGCGCGTTTGCCACCTGGTACTGGCTATCCTCGGTGGTGTATCCCTCTGGATCCTAACGCTAGGTGTCATACACATCGTTGAACTCGTGAGATCGAACACCCAATTGACAGAAATAGCAGAAGAGAGAGAGCGGGTCACATCTGAAATGTCGATGCAGATAGCCGCACTCTTACAGGAAACAAATGATCCAGAGCTAAATAAATTAACTGGCGCAACCCGAGAGGCAAACCGTCTCATTGACCAGCGAACCTTCTCCTGGACGGAATTCTTCAATCGGATTGAGCGAACCCTACCGAAGGATGTCATGCTGACCTCTATTCGTCCTGACATTGACATCGACGTCATTAGAGTGGTGGTTAGCGTCATTGGACGTGAGGTTGACGATATTGACCAGTTCATCAAGGGACTCGAAGTGACAGGTGCCTTTGAAGAAATCCTGGCTCGAGAGGAAGAAACAACAGACGATGGAATGTACCGAGTTCAGCTTGTAGGAAGATACGTCCCTGGTGAGGTGGTACCTAGTCTGAAGGAAGAGAGCCTTACACCGTGAACCTTCTGAAGAGAGTGCTCATCGAGAAACGTTTCGTGGTGACACTCGTGCTGATCGTCATCGTAATCAACATCGGTTTGCACTCTCTTGTGATCTATCCCTGGTCGATAAAGGTGGCAAATGCTGAAGAGCGAACTACACGCGCTCTAGCTAATCTTGGAGTGGCCGCGGAAACTCTGGATGCTGCCCAAACGAAGATGAAAGCCAAGCGTGAGGCCGACGCAGAACTTCAGAGATTCTACAACGATGTGCTACCACAGAACCTGTCTGGGGCCCGCGAGATAACCTACGTGCACCTCGCGGAACTCGCTAGCAAGACACATCTGCGAATGGAACGTCGCAGCACCACACCCGGCCAGGAGGCTGACAGTCGCTTAGCGAGCTTGCAAACTACGATGTTATTGCAGGGTGAGTATACAGACATCCGCCGCTTTATCTATGAGTTGGAAACTTCGCCTGAGTTCATCTTGATTGAGAATGTCGTTCTGAATCAGGGAACAAGTACTGACTCCGCATTAGTTCTCACTCTTGGGCTGTCTACTTACTATTTGGGTGGAGACCACGAAGAGCTAAATCAGTCTCTGTAACTGTCCAGATTACGGCAATCTTCCCGCTAGGTCGTTATTTCCGTTCCGTTAATTGACTTACCAGAGTCACAATAGACATAGCTCTATGGTATCGATTTAGGGAACCGTTCAATGCGTCCACGGAGAATTTCGCTCGCTATGAAATCAAGCCGGTTATGATGAACTAGAGCGTTAGTGGAACGAATGCATTCTGACGAGTATCGAACAATGTTATCTAAGAGCAACCAGGGTTACTCTTTCGTCGAGTTGCTCGTTGTCAGTACCATACTGGCGATTCTCGCTTCGGTGATCGCACCGTTAAGCAAGGTTGCAATGCAGCGTCAGCATGAAATTGAATTGAGGCGTGCACTGCGGGAGATTCGTGTCGCGATCGATCGCTATAAGGATGCTGTCGACCTTGGAGTTGTCGGCGGCACTGCTATTCAGGTCGAAAGCGAAGGATATCCGCCAAATCTTGAAACTCTCGTTGAAGGAGTCGAACTCTTGAACGACGCGAGCGACGGCAAGCTTAAACTCCTTCGCCGCATTCCCATCGATCCTATGACTCAGGACCCCGAATGGGGACTCCGCTCTTATCAGGATGAACCTGGTGCTCTCACCTGGGGTGGTGACAACGTCTACGATGTCTACTCGACGTCACTCGGTACGGCACTCGATGGTACGAGGTATCGCGATTGGTAGCCGAACGGTGTCTATCTCGGGAAGCAGGCTGGACCCTCGTCGAACTGACGGTGGTCATCTCCCTAATCACGATCCTCTCGACAATTGCCCTGTTCGGGTATCGCAGTGCTATCACTCGCTCACGTGAGGCGGTCCTCATGGAGGACCTCTTTCGCATGCGCGACGCAATCGATCAATATCTCGCAGATCGGGATGAGTATCCAAATTCGCTCGATGTCCTAGTTGTCGATGGATATCTCAGGGCGATTCCAAACGATCCCTTCACGAACTCATCAGACACATGGCAGGCAATTGAAACTGAACTCGATTCAACCAACCAACTCTCGCAAGGTATTTTTGACGTCAAAAGCGGTTCTCAGGGCACTGCGCTCGACGGCACATTCTACGCGGACTGGTAGCCGTCCGAGTCGATCTATCTAACTTCTAACGAATGGCCCATACGACCGAAGAGTTGGTTAGTTTGACAATGCCAAGTGTCTTCGCACCAATCTGGATCATGAAGGCGTCGGTGACAAAGTTCTTAGAAGTTGTACGCATACAGACGCACCTAGATTCTGTTAATACTGGCTTCGCCATGGTCGCGCTACTAGTAAGCCTTTCCGTAATGGGTTTAATGACGTCAATCATGCTTCCGGTTTGGAGTCACGCCGCACAGCGCGAACGAGAGGCCGAGTTGATCTTTCGCGGCGAACAATACAGACGTGCTATTGAACTTTACCAACGCAAGGTAGCGGGAGCTTTTCCTCCCGACTTAGAAACCCTCGTCGGGCAGCGCTTTCTCCGCAAACTCTACACGGATCCAATGGCTGAGGATGGTGTGTTTCATGTGATCTACCAGAATCAGGACACCCAGGCAGAGGACAACCCTGTCACCAGCGGTACATTAGGAAATCGTGTGAATCGCTTCAATCAAACAGACCAATCTGGAAATACACTGAGGTCAGCGTTTGGACAGGCGATGAACACTGCTGCTAATGCACCCGATGGGATACGTGGCGGTATCATCGGTGTCGTCAGTAAAAGTACCGAGATGTCAATTCGGCTCTACAACGGCTTCAACCGATACAACGAATGGGCCTTCATCCACGCCGCACCATCCGTGCCATCGAGCATGGTTCCAACTAGCAATCAAGGTAACGTAACTGGGTTCTAGCAACTATTCCCCAAAAAAAGAGCGGCCAAAATAGAGTTCAGTGCAGTATTTCTGCTTCTGCGCTATTCAGAACGTAAGCCGCGTCAAATCACGATACAACCAGGTAGCTACAAGTAGGACGCTCATAATCATAAGTAACCCAAAACTTAAGGACCCGAACATCAGAGTACTAACCCCCAATAGCGTGCCGTAGATTACAAAACAGCCCGCTCCCCAACTTCTCAGTAACCCGACAATCCCCGTAGGTGGTGGTTCGTTGGCCGCCGTGGCAACGTAGCGCCAACCGACTCCACCAGGTCGGATTCGCCTATAGAAGGCGACCAGGTGTGGTAGCGGCTCTGGCGGTGTGAGCCAGGTCACAACAAGCCAACAAACTGTAGTCCAGGGTACGAGATAAAGAAGCGTGGTAGGGAAAGTAAGTGTGGTGAAAACTCGTACGAAAAGAAAACCAATTGCGGCCGCAATAAGGGCAGTAATTTCAGATGCCGCTGTTACCCGCCACCAGTACCACCGCAAGATAAATACGAGACCGATGCCAGCTCCCGACTCAAGGATAAACTCCCATGCTTGGCGTACACTGTCGAGAGAAAATGTGATCGCAGCACTCGCTAGCATAACCCCAACGGTGATAACCCTTGATACACCAACTAGATGCTGATCAGAAGCTCCGGGTCTCACGAATCGGGCATAGAAGTCGTTTACGAGATAGGATGTCCCCCAGTTAAGCTGCGTCGAAACGGTTGACATGTATGCAGCAAAGAAGGAGCCGACGAGTAGTCCTCTCCAACCAGATGGAAGGTAGTCACGTATGACCATCGCATAACCCGCTTCACGATCTAACAGATCGGGGTAAAGCACGATTGAGGCAAGCGCGACCGTAATCCATGGCCAAGGTCTCAAACAGTAGTGTGCAACCGTAAACCATAACGTGGAAAAGACCGCGTGGCGTTCGTCCTTGGTAGACATCATCCGCTGAGCAACATACCCACCACCACCAGGTTCCTGCCCAGGGTACCAACTCGCCCACCATTGGACACCGAGATAAGATACGAACGCCGCAAACGGAAGCGTCAAAGTTGGTGCCGAATCAGGGTTAGTCGGACCATATGCCGTGGTCGTCGGCCAGATGCGAAACGTCGACTCAGGTAGCTGCGTTATTAGACCGTCAAGCCCACCAATTGTAGGTATCCGCAGCGTGATGATCGCTAGCGCGCAAGCGCCGAACAAACTGAACCCAAACTGGATAAAATCAGCGAAAACGACACCACGTAGGCCAGCTAGTGCAGAATAACAACCAGTTGCCGCGAGACCGACGAATACTGCTGTCAGTTGGTCCCATCCAAGGGTCACGGAAAGGATTTTCGCTAGTGCCAGGTTTACCCATCCAATAATTAGGCAATTAACTGGCAACCCCAGATATAGTGCACGGAACCCCCGGAGAAAAGAGGCGGCACGTCCAGCGTACCGTAACTCAGTAAATTCCACATCGGTCAGGATACCGGCCCGTCGCCAAAGCCTGGCGAAAAAGAAGACTGTCAGCATGCTACCTAGCCCGGCGTTCCACCATAACCAGTTGCCAGCAAGTCCGTTGGTGGCCACCAAGCCGGTCACCGCGAGTGGTGTATCGGCCGCAAACGTCGTTGCAACCATTGACGTACCGGCTAACCACCACGGCAGTTCACGACCCGACAAGAAAAATTGAGTAACACTCGTTCCCGCCCGTCGATAGTGAAGCGTTCCGACGGCAACCGGGATCCCTACGATCACAGAAAGGATGACCCAGTCAAAAGAACTCAGTGACATCACCGCGTCCGTTCCGTCGCTATCGCATCCATAACCGCGTTATGAAACGCGGGCCGAATCTCCAGAATCCGGTTATTTGATCGAGATGGATAGACGCGATTCGTCAAGAGTACGACGTAGGTATCTGCCAACGGATCAATCCAGAGCGATGTACCGGTAAAACCCGTATGGCCGATGGCATCAGCCGACATGCTGATCCCACATGAAGAGGTTAAACACATGGTGTCCCACCCAAGTGCCCTGGAACTGTTCATCACAGCTGTACGGCGCGCAAATGCAGCAACAGTCTCCGGCAGTGCTAGGGTCGTTTTGCCTTGTAACGCTGCTAGGATGTCGCGGGCAAACGCACCTACCGAACGTGCGGTGCCAAAAAGTCCAGAATGACCAGCGACACCACCAAGAGCCCACGCATTCTGGTCGTGAACCTCACCAACAAGCAACCGACCACGCCAAGTGTCAACCTCTGTCGGCGCGGTCCGGCGTCGCCAACTCGTCGGCGGCCGGTAACGTAGCTCACCCCACTGGCGCTGCTCAGCCTGAACGTGAAACTGCTCATCGAGCCGTCGGCCGTTTGGATCGGTATCCGCAAGAATGAAACCGAGGAGTATGAAGCCTAAATCGCTATACACGGCACGCGTTCGCGGTGAGTACTCCAGAGGCATGGTACAAATGGCATGCTCGAACTCACTTCGACCAGTGTGGTCACGAAAGTAGGGTAGATGTGCAGTCAGACCTGAGGTATGTGCGAGCAGATCCTTGATCGTTACGTCTTCACGGTCGTTACCATGCCAATCTGGGATCCACCGACTAACGGGTTGATCAAGTGTTAACCATCCCTGTTCAATCGCGTGCATCGCAAGGCTAGTGGTCGCCAGAACCTTAGTTAGTGACGCGAGGTCAAACAGTGTATCGATCGGAGTCACTCGAATAGCAGGCTCCGAACTTATGCTACCAACCGCGTGGTCCCAGAGGGTTTCATCTGCTGTTCCCACCTCTGCAACAGCCGCTGGGAACACTCCATTGCGAACCGCATTCAGAAGAATCTGGCTGGCCAACGTAAAATCAGGCATCCACAAAATTCCCCTTGCTAGTATTGCCACGAAAACGCTCGATAACGTAGTTAACGGAGAGGATTGTGAGCGATCCGATCACCACGTACCACTGCCACGATACGTTAGTGAGTATTCGTATGGCCACCGTAGCAATAGCCCCTGCCGCAAGAGCCGTGCCTATCGAAACACGTGACCGTGTTACGGCTAATCCACCTATCAGGAACAGTCCCAGCATTAGACCACCTGTGAACGATTGGATAGCAAGAACCTCATCAACGACACGATTTGAAAGTGCGATAGCAATAAATGCCACGGTCATCTGTACAACTGCCCAGCCGATAGTCGCCCATCGCGACATCCGCAGGTAATGCACATCAGATTCTGAATTCGTGACACAGGGAATGTAAAAGTCGGCAATGGTTGAGGCGGCTGAAGAGTTTAATGAGGAAGAAAGTGTCGACATAGCGGCAGCCACGATGGCGGCTACCATCAGACCGCGCAGTCCGATGGGAAAGTGGCTCATGATGAAGAGTGGGAAGACGCGGTCTGTTTGCAGTTGCCCCTCACGGGTTATGGTCAACAGGGCCTCTGGTTCGTGAGCAGTGTAGTACACCCAAAGCATGACGCCGATGAGCAGAAACAGAACAAACTGAACAATGATCACGAAGCCACTGACCACAAGGGCTCTTCTAGCGTCAGAAGTAGAACGACTGCATAGGTAGCGCTGAACGAACATCTGATCCGTTCCGTGGGTAGCACACGTCAGAAAAGCACCACCGAGGAGACCTGACCAGAACGTGTAGCTCCGTGACAGGTCCAATGAAAAATCAATTAGGCGAAATTTGTCACTTGACGCGCCTGCGGTAATGACTTCTTCCCATCCACCAGGTAGGCTCGTGAGTAGTACTACCACCGCCACAGCAGCACCACCTAGGTAGATAACCAGTTGGGACACATCTGTCCAGATAACCGCGGTCATTCCACCGAGTAAGGTGTACGCGAGTGTCGTAACCCCTATCAGACCTACGCCAATTATCAGCAATGTGTTGGATGGTAATAGCCCTGGTACCGTACAGGCTGCTAAAGAAACTGCACCTGGTAAGGTGGAGAGTACCGCCGCAAACACTAGGCCCGTCGCAAATAACCTGAAACCATCTGCTAGAGTGCGAGTCCCTAGAAACATCAGTGCTGCAACGCGCCCGAAGCCAGGCCCGATCCACTTAGCAATTAACTGATACGCTGTTAGTAGCTCATTACTGAAATAAGACGGAATCAGTACCAGGGCAATTATTATTTTGCCGGCTAGATAACCGATGGCTATTTGCAGAAACGTCAAGTCTGCAGCGAATGCATAACCCGGAACGCTGATAAGTGTGACCGTACTAGTCTCGGTGGCGACAATTGAACCCATGACAGCCCACCATGGTATTCGTCGGCCTGTCAGGAAGTAGTCATGAAAACCGGCCTGTCGACGCGACAACCGCGCACCAAACCAAACAACACCGATGAGATAAACGGCTACGACTATTAGGTCGACCGCCGACATTCGTCACCGTCTACCAAGTGATATCGGGGGAGGGGCTCAACTTCTTCGCCAAAGCCGGCTCTCATCGAGTCGCCGTCTTTCTTGAGGTGTCCAAGAGAGCTTCAATAGGTCTCACTTGTCCTCTCAATCACAATCTTGACTACTTTTAGTTTCCAACGTGGTTTAGCTACGGTCACACCCGCGTCGTAATAGGCGAGACCTGTGGATTTATATTCTCTCCTGTTAACACCTCATCCATCGGAAGATTGCTGAAGCCATCAACTCAATCGGGCAAAACTTGAACGGGGAAGAAGTACGCATGAATAAGATCTGAAGGAGCATACCTGATTGAGTCAAATGGGTAGCACTTGTTTGACTTGGGTTCGAAGGGCAAGATATAGTTAATTTTTACCTTAATATTCCCTTCGCGCACATGAATAAGCTGTCCCTTGTAACGGGTCGCTCGCAAACAATAACGCCAAGTCCTGGCGCAACGGGTCCGACCCGATTCGGGAACAACGGGTGATGTAGCCAAAGAAAATTAGCGATATTCATGGGCCATCATCCGCTAACGGGTGATGGCCCTTTTCTTTAGCTGTGATGCGAATACCAGAGGTTGAGTAAAAGTGCGTACGGTGGCTCTCGTCGGGTTCGGCACTGTCGGACAAGCGGTGGCAAAGATTCTCTGCGAAGGATCATACGACCACCTGCGTCTGACACATATCTGCAACAGAAACGTGGGTCGGAAAAAGGTCGACTGGATTCCAGCGGATGTCATCTGGACTGACGACATCGCAGAGGTAATTGATTCTGACACGAACGTCATGATCGAATTGATAGGCGGCCTAGAACCTGCTCTTGATTGGATCCGACGTTCACTCGCAACAGGAAAGTCTGTGATTACCGCGAACAAACAGGTTATCGCCCACAGCGGTGGTCTCCTGTTGAATCTTGCGAGGAAAAATAACTGCCACCTTCTTTTTGAAGCGGCCGTGGCTGGCGGTATTCCAGTAATTCAAGGTGTTCGTGAAGGACTTGCCGGTGATCAGTTGTTCCGTGTCCTAGGCATACTCAACGGCACATGCAACTACATCCTAACTCGGATGGAAACGTCCGGGACGTCTTTCGCTGCGGCATTGAAGGAAGCACAAAATCTCGGATATGCGGAGTCCGACCCAACAGCCGACGTTGACGGAATCGATGCTCAGGCCAAACTGGCAATTTTGTCCGCGGTTGGTCTCCACCGTGAAATCGACTTTACCCAGATTCCACTCGGCACGATCCAACCTATTGAGCCGATCGATTTCATATATGCACGACGCCTGGATTGCACTATTCGCCAGGTTTCACGTGCAGAACTAGTCGAAACTAACGATCGTTGTGTTCGAGCATCGGTGCAACCGATGCTGGTCCCTCTAGTATCGACATTGGCACGCGTCGAGGGTAGTCAGAACGTTGTCGTAGTTGAGGGCACTTTCGGGGGGGAAACCGCATTCTCCGGCTACGGTGCCGGAGGGAATCCTACGGCCGTCGCGGTAGTATCAGATCTGGAATCAATCGCCCGCCGTGCTGACGATGCGAGTGCGGATTGGCACACGATCAAGAAGGCAGATCCAGTCGAACGTGAATTTGTAGAACCTCATTATGTGCGGTTTACCGTTACTGATCGTCCTGGAATTATTGCATCGCTCGCAGGCGTGTTCTCACGACACGGTATAAACGTGGAATCAATACTGCAGGAACCAGGTTGTCCTAAGGATGAGCTGCCGTTCGTTGTTACCCTCGAGTCATGTAGTACGGTCGCAATAAAAGAAGCGCTTACCGAAATTACCTCATTTGACTTTCATGCGCGGCAACCGTTGTGGATGCCGATCGCCTCAAGAGTGGAACGGCTTCCATGAGTTACTTTACCGGTCTACAGTGCACGCTCTGTAAAACACCATTTCCATCGAAGGCTCTCTATGTCTGCGACCAGTGCCTAGGACCACTTGAAGTAACTTACAATTACGACAACGTTCGCAAAACGTTAACACGGGACCTTATTACGTCGCGGCAGAAGAATCTGTGGCGATACCGTGAGTTGCTCCCGATCGAAGGAAACCCACTAACTGGTCTGCATTCCGGTTTCACGCCACTCGTCCGCGCGGACCGGCTGGCCTCAAAACTCGGTGTTCGTGAACTCTACTTAAAAGACGATTCGGTCAACCATCCCACCTTGTCGTACAAGGATCGTGTAGTTTCGGTTGCCGCGACACGCGCAGTGGAGTTGGGATTTCAGATATTTGGGTGCGCATCTACCGGAAACCTAGCCAACAGCGTTGCCGCACATGCTGCTCAACTCGGACTCGAGTGCTATGTCTTCATTCCACAATCACTCGAACGCGGAAAGATTCTCGGATCGGCAGTGGCAGGGCCTCACGTGGTTGCGATCGACGGGACGTACGATGATGTTAACCGCTTATGCACACAGGTCGGTGACCGGTATGGTTGGGCGTTTGCAAATATTAACTTGCGTAGCTATTACGCGGAAGGAGCCAAGACATACGCTTTTGAAATAGTCGAGCAGCTCGGGTGGAGGTTTCCAGACCATGTTGTCTCACCGGTCGCAGGTGGTACGTTGCTTCCACGTATCGGACGTGGTTTTCGAGAAATGCGTGATGTTGGCCTGGTCGACGGAGAGTTGCCACATATTCATGCGGCCCAGGCGGCTGGTTGCGCGCCAGTAATTCATGCCCTGAAGACCGACCTAGAATATCCAGAGCCAGTAAAACCCGATACTATCGCTAAATCAATCGCAATCGGTAATCCTGCAGACGGGTTCCACGTTCTTCAAACAATCCGTGACACTGGCGGGTGGGGCGCTACAGCCACCGACGATGAGATTATCGACGCCATACGGATGTTGGCAACGACCGAGGGTATTTTTACCGAGCCCGCGGGGGGAACGACTCTAGCCGCGACAATAAAACTGCTTCACGATGGGGTTATCGGTCGTGATGATGTCACCGTGATCTGTATTACTGGTAATGGCTATAAGAGCGTCGACGCAATAGCGAACGTCGTGGAACAACCGACCACACTAAGCCGATCACTCCAAGATTTCGAACAATTCGTAGCACAGCACGATCATCAGTAACAACTAGCAGGTGGACAAGATGGCAGGCCCTGATCTCACTGAGATCGTTGAAGCTGAAGGACACCTTGTCGATTCCCAGCTTCTCAACACAATCTTCGACAAGGTCATTGAACACCAGGCACGATTCGAGGTTTTGCACTTTACCATCGGAAAGACTAACGACGAGTTTTCTCAACTTCGGTTGAAGGTAACCGCTCCAGAGAGAGCGATACTTCTGAACTTACTTGAGGATCTCATGCCGCTTGGATGCCATCCTGTGGCAGATCGGGACATTTACTTAGCAAAGGCAGACAGGGATGGCTGTGTACCGGACGACTTCTATTCAACTACGAATCATCGGACGTACGTTCGCCGAGACGGTCGGTGGTTAGAAGTCGACGACCAGCGCATGGATGCGATAATTGTCGTGGACGGCAATAAAGCCACTTGCCGATTACTCCGAGATATAAAGATCGGTGATGCAGTAGTTTGTGGCTTTGATGGTATTCGTGTCTCGCCAGATTTTCGCGAACGCGATCGACTTGGCTTTGCATTCATGACCAACGACGTGTCGACAGAGCGTCGCGTTGAGGTAAGTGTTAGAAAGACCCTGACAATGATGCGCGAAGTGAAACAGGACAGCGGGCGCATCGCATTCGTAGCTGGACCTGTAGTCGTGCATAGTGGTGGAGTAGAGCACTTCGCCGAACTTATACGCAATGGTTTCGTGGACATCCTGTTAGCCGGTAACGCATTGGCCGTTCATGACGTCGAACACGCACTCTTTGGCACATCACTCGGAATCGACTTGGATGCTGGAGTAGCAGTCAAAGAAGGACATAAGAATCATATGCGCGCGATCAATACGATCAACCGCGCCGGTGGTCTCCGTCCTGCCGTTGAGGACGGAGTCTTACGCTCTGGGATCATGTACGAGGCTATTACTCACGGAGTCGATTACGTACTGGCAGGAAGCATCAGGGACGACGGTCCCTTGCCAGACACGATGATGGACCTCGTGGCGGCGCAGGAACGTTACGCATGCGCACTCAAGGGTGTCAAGATGGTCGTCATGCTATCAACCATGCTTCATAGCATTGGTGTCGGGAATATGTTGCCGTCTGGAGTACGTGTCGTCTGTATAGATATTAACCCTGCAGTCGTTACCAAACTCAGTGATCGAGGCTCGTCGCAAACTGCCGGCATCGTTACCGACGTCGGCCTCTTCCTGCACCAACTAGCAACCCAGGTTCGCACCTATCAGAACACCGAGATCAATACTGTCCGTAGAGAAGCCGACGCATGAATAGTAATGCCCCTACGCACCCGATAGTCGTGCAGAAATACGGGGGTACGTCCATTGCTACTCCTGCTCGCATTTGCGCTATCGCTGATAGAGTGACGCGGTATTTGATCGACAATCCACGTCTGGTGGTCGTCTTGTCAGCTATGGGAGCTACGACCGACGACCTAGCTTCACTCGCGCGTCAAGTGTCGGTTCACCCACGAGGCCGCGAGATGGATCATCTGTTGGCGACCGGGGAACAGGTGTCGGTGTCGTTACTCGCTTTAGCATTGCAGGAAAAAGCATGCCCGGCGATCTCCCTTACTGCAGCACAGTGTGGTATTCGTACGGATAACTCATTCAACATCGCCCGGATCGAATCTATTGATACCAAACGTATCCTTGACGAATTGGACGTAGGACGTGTGGTGATCATCACCGGATTCCAAGGCGTCACAAGGAACGATGAGGTAACAACACTGGGACGCGGTGGCAGCGACATCACGGGAGCCGCCGTTGCAGCCGCACTAGATGCAAGCGTCTGCGAGATCTATACCGACGTAGACGGAGTTCTTTCGGCGGACCCGGCTACGGTTCCGCGTGCCCATCGATGGGCGTCTATTAATTACTCGGAAGCTATCGAGATGGCATCTAGCGGAGCTAAGGTGCTACATCCCCGTGCGGCTGAGGTTTGCATGGCATATGGCGTGCCCATTCACGTCCGCTCGAGTTTTCATATGGGGCCGGGGACGTGGATTCGGAAAGGTGAGGCTATAGCAATGGAAGACGCAGCCGTCGTTGGGGTTAGTAGTGATAAGAATATTACAAAGGTCACTCTTTTCGACGTGCCTGATAGACCTGGCTTGGCGGCTCAAATCTTCGGCGAACTGGCTACCGACGGTATAAGTGTGCGACTTATTATCCAAAGCTCAAGTTCAGAAGGTCGCGGTCGTATAACTTTCGTGCTTGATGCTGAGTACACAGAAGGTGCGGAAAGGTTGGTCGACCGCTGGAAGAATGGGGGCGTTGCACGTGACGGTACCGTGGAGCGTAACATGGCCAAGATCTCAATTGTTGGTTCACGACTAGTGTCTACACCAGGGATAGCAGCTCGTATGTTCACAGTGCTGGCACGTGAAGGAATCAACATAGACTGTATCAGTTCATCCGAGATGAAAGTCGCATGCGTCATCTCTGCGGAGCGCGCGGATCAAGCGGTTCGAACCATCCACGATGAGTTCTTTCCACAAAACGGCGCTAGCGCTGTTAACTCGTGATTACAACATGACAGATCGTATCGAAGTCGGCATTCTAGGCGCCACCGGCACGGTTGGCCAAGAGTTGGTGTTGGCCCTTACCGAACATCCGTGGTTCGTAATACGGTGGCTAGCAGCCAGTGAGCGCTCGGCGGGCAGACGGTACGCCGACGCGACACCGTGGCGCCTTCAGGCACCGCCACCAGCTGAGATAGGTAACATGATGGTGCAATCGTGCACACCAGTTGGCGCACCTCGTCTGGTATTCTCCGGTCTTGATGCGGCCGTGGCCGGCGAGGTTGAAGGTGCGTTTGCTACCGCCGGCCATACGATCGTTAGTAACGCTCGATCCTACCGAATGGATGACGACGTCCCGTTGCTGGTTCCAGAGATCAACCCCGATCACCTCGCGCTGCTCAAGGTTCAAACCGAGAAACGTAAATGGGCGGGTCGTATCATCACGAATCCGAATTGTTCCACAATTATGCTGGCCATGGCTCTTGCGCCACTGCTTCCCTTCGGGGTCAGGTCGGTTATGGTTTCTACACTGCAGGCAATCTCAGGGGCAGGGTATCCTGGCATCCCCTCACTAGACATCGTTGGAAACGTGATCCCCTACATCGCAGGCGAGGAGGAAAAGATCGAATCCGAAACACGGAAAATCCTCGGATGCCTGAAAGACGAACGAATTGAACCGCACCCGGTGACGGTGAGTGCACAAACGACGCGGGTGCCTGTGTTAAACGGTCACACAGAATTGGTATCGGTTGCTTTGGATACCTCACCTGGACTCGACGAGATTCGTCATGCGTTTAGGGTATTTACAGGACGGCCACAGGCTGAGGAATTGCCAAACGCACCACGTCAACCAATCGTGTATCTTGACTTACCGGATCGGCCACAACCGCGTCTCGATGTCAACTGCGAAAACGGAATGGGGGTTACAGTAGGCCGACTTCGAGCCTGCCCTGTCCTTGACTTCAAGTTCGTCGTCCACGGACACAACACAATCCGTGGGGCGGCCGGTGCGGCTCTTCTTAATGCTGAGTTGTTGTGCAGTGACGGACTAGTCTAACAGTTCAATCCAAATCTTATAAAATTCAAATCTCGACAGATATGTTCACCTCTATTCATTGACTGTCACGTTGATCAAAAACAATTTTCCCGCCCACCACGGTCAATAGCACAGGCGCAGACCGGATATCAGGAGACGGAACGGACAAAAGATCCGTGTCAACAACTACGAAATCAGCTAGGTTTCCAACACTCAACTTTCCCTTGCGGTCTTCCTCAAACGACGCGTACGCTCCTGTCACGGTGTAGGCATCTAACGCCTGCGCAATGGTGATCTGTTGCTCGGGAACCCATCCACCTCTTCGCGGCCCTCTCAGTGGACGACGAGTAACCGCCGCGTACATCCCAACGAGGGGAGAAACTGATGCAGTGAACCGATCACTGCTGAACGTCACACGACCACCAGCATCAAGCAACGAACGAGCCGCGAAGCTCATGGTGGCACGATCCGATCCGATTGCGCCCTCAATCCACCCGCCTTTATCGATGATCTCGTACGGTTGCATGCTAGCAATTACATCCCCACTGGAGAACCGTTCCAGATCCGCTGGTCGAAGATGCTGGGCGTGCTCGATACGAAAACGCCGATCCAACGGTCCGTTCTCCTGGGAAACGCGCTCAAAAGTATTTAGTGCGAGGTGATTTGCTCGGTCACCAACAGCATGCAACGCCACCTGCAAACGCGCACGATCGGCACCAGCCACCAAGCGGTATAACCTGTCCGTGTCATGCAATAGACGCCCACTATTGCCTGGTTCATCAACGTACTCCTGATCGAAAGCCGCTGTACGTAAGGATACCGAGCCATCAATAAATCCTTTTACAATACCGACGCGTAACCAATCGTCCCCTCGTCCATTAGAGCCGCCATACTTTCCGACCTCAATGTCTTGAGCAAGTTGTTCCCAAGTCCGCAGTGGTACAGCCGCGTAAACCCTAACGATAAGACTCCCAACATCAGCGGCGCGCTGCAACGCAGCCAAGTCTTCCCAGCTACCCATATGATGCACCGACGTCACTCCATGCGCGACCAAATGTTTAAGTGCCGCTGCTAAGGCGGCATCATCACTGTGGGGTGAGTCCAGGAGTACGTTATTCGCATCTCGATCGTGATCCTGTTCGATGAAACCTGGTGATCGGGACGGCTGTCCAGCAAGTAACCGATGACCAGCGTTGATAATGTGAGCGTGGGTGTCAATGAAACCCGGCATTACCATTGCACCCTCGACATCAATGAGTCGTCCCGTCCCGATCAGATTTCTAATCGCTTCTTCGGACCCCATGGCTGTGATGCGTGTGCCAGACACTCCAAGTGCATCGACTAGAGGACGTCTACTATCACCGGTCCAGACCTTAGCGTTGACTATTGCCAGAGAAAGCGAGAGATCTGCTGGCGGTGTCTCGATGGAGCATGCAAGCGTATTCGAAACACAGCAAACAAGAGCTAATCTCATGCTGGCAGTCATGTAGTAGACGCGCTCTAAAATTAGTGCTACTGAGCAAAGCCAGAACCGAAAGATCTAGCCTCACTAAATTGCCACGTCGCTTTATCTAGGCTGGATTGAACCGCTGTTTCCTTGATGGACTTCCGAGATTCCTTCACTCCGCTAGGTCTGTATCCAACAGTAATGGGCGACGGGGTGAAAGCGGCGTAGCGTGACGCACTTGCGGTGGCGATCGACACTACTGCGTCGGGCATTCCCGTATTTCAACAGCACCCCGTAACGCAATGCTGTTTATTACCGTACTAGTTCGCCGCGCCGCCCGTGGTGAAGTCTAACAGCAGGCGAATAGGTGCGGTCACATTACCACCTAAGAGCGAGCGACCAGGCATGTGCTCTGCTGCTGGAGCTAACACGGCACTAACCTCGACTTCGGTTCCTTGCGGGAGATCCACCGGCGTATCAAACCAGTACCTGGTCGGCCACTCGGTACCCAGTTCACGGATAAAGAGCATCGGCACACGATCACCATTAGGCGTAAGCGCAACGACTCGAACATCGGTCGCGTCAATCTCAATCTCTGGAAGCAGCGCGAGCACGCTAGTGTCACGGTCGATTTCGTGGGTAAAAGAGACCTGAGTTCCAGTCAACGTGTCCGGCGATGAAACCAGGACCGATTCAATCGGCCTCGCGTTGCCGGAGGCTAAATGAACACCGACTCGACTTTGGTCGCTGAAGGCCTGTCCTTCGGTTATCCATGTCTTCTTGTAATGAATCCGTACAACGAAGTCAGCCCCAGCCGGTAACCGGTACCCGTCACCGTTTTGCATGACCGGTGGTTGTCCAGGCGACCATAGCGCAACCGGGGCTGCCGTCGGAAACACTTGCTCGTCAATCGGAGCAAAACCAGGATCAGTATCCGCGGTGTCGAGTTCCTTGGCCACAGCGCTGGTATCGATGTAGACGGCAACACCCCGCACGATAGCGCTCGCACCTGGCTGAAAATCAATCGCTGTAATCCAACGCTCAGTGCTAGTTCCGGATGGCAGTACAAAATATCTGACCGCTTCATTGGTGTTAGCGTCGAGCGAGACTGGCTCTGGCATCTCAAGCGTTAGTGTTGGTTCTCCAAAGTGCCACAGGCTTGTGGTATTTACTGTATCGAGCTGCGTGTCTCGTGGCCCCCGCGGGTATCCACCGCTTGACCACTCCAGAATCATGTCCATTTCATGCGCTGGTAAAGCGTGCCCATTCTTGAAATCACCAAATCCATCCTCAGCCTTCCATGGCGGCATTCGAAGGCCAAGAACCTCTTCGCGAATCGACTGTGCCCAAGGAAACGCTTCCTGGTAGGTAAGGAGAGACATTGGGGCAATTCCACCTTCTAGGTGACACGCTCCGCAGTTCTCTCGAAAGATTGGGAACAAGTGTTCGTTATAGGTCCAGCGGGACGCAATCGGCGTGTGCCCCCGTGCCACTAGTCCGCCTGCTGTCGCTATTGCAACAGCCACTGCTACCAACCAACCGCTACAGCGCCACATTCCCTACTCCCTCATAAAGAAGGTGACGACTCAATATTCCACCTCTCAATTGACACGAACTACAGCGATCCATTCGTCGCATACAGTGCCACGATTTCTGAGACCGCTGCCCCAAAGATATCGTAAGCATCGCTAACCTGTTGTTTGTTGCCGAGGTCCCCATACCAATCGAGGAGCCATGCCGCACGTACCAAACTTCGCACGGCAATCCGCACGTTGTTTCTGATTCTAGTCGGTAGCGCCTCCGCCCGTTGGTTAAGCGCGAGGGCTAACTCTTTGGCCTGAAGCGCCGGAATAAAGATTTCAGTGAACGCTCCACGTGCAACAAGCCCCAGAATCTCTTGATCCCGTTCGGCCAGACCAGTCACGATCTCACTTGTCAGTTCGGGAATTACCGGACGAATACGATCGGCCAATGGCACCGCTGCCAGAGCATCCCCTAAACTAAACGCAGGAGCTTCGAGATCTAGTCTCCCGGAAAACTGAGCAAAAATAAAATCGAAGCGTTCCTCCGGAAAATCCTTTACGAATTGGACCTTGGCCGTTACTTCCGTTGGCGTCGCCATGTCCCCTATTTCCGCTTCTAGATAGGAGCCGTCTGGTGAGGGAAGCAACGGAAACGCCACAACCTCTCGGAACTCATCGCTCGGCGCGTCGTACTCCTCTTCAAGTACGGCACGCCCCATCCACAGCGTTATATCAACCGGGTTTCGGTAGTTATCGGTGGCGTACAAACGAAAGACACCAGACTCCGGATACGTGCCCTCTATATGATGAAAACTATCAGGTGCCATAAACACGATGCCACCATGTCGCGGTGTGTGATCCATGTGCGCACCTGGTGCTGCATCGATAACCCCACACGTCAGCATGGTAGAGCCGTAATACGGATTACGCAGAGGGCCATCCGCTTGAACCCAATTAGAACCACCTTCATACATGGGGCAATAGGCACGAGCATAGCCCTGAGGCAAATCCAGTGCAGCCAGGAACTCAGACAGCGGCTTAAACTGAGCTCTCATGGTATCGATATCAACTGCATCGGCGGCAATCCTGGCAAGTGGTCGCGCTGAAGCGTCAGTCACCGCTACAAGCTCCTCCAACTCAACCTTCGCCAATTTGAAGTCATCCCCTGCGAGAGCCTGCTGCGCCAAAACGTATTGAGCGAGCTGTGATTCAAAATCAATAGCACTCGTATTAGCCGTGCCAGCCTGAGATACCGCAGTGGGGTCTGACGTCGCTGGAATTTGCCGGGCCACGCAAGCGGACACGGAAAAACACAGCACACTGCCGAGCGCGGCTAATTTCCCCCACGGTCGAGGCATAAATGAATCCTTGGTTAAATCGTCAATCCAACAGAAGCATCGGATCGGGGAAAGTCACGTTCTAAAACCGGATTATACAATCTCGACCAAAATCAGTGCAATCGATCCACCAGACGCTTAACTCGTTTACCAAATGGAATTAGGGTCAATTCAGACCAATCTCCGTCATGTTACTGTGAGCTATGCCAGCTCCTCGCACCGCCCACGCGCGTACTAGTAACGAATTAACCGACGCCTATCTAGACGAGCTCCGTGCCGTCCGTCGTCTCGCAGATAACACCATACAGAGCTACGCACGGGATGTTAAACGCCTCCTACGTTTTGCCAACACCAATCACATGCGTGTCGATCGTTTATCGCGCCCAAAATTAGAGTCCTTCGTGCGGGAGTTAATGGCATCCGGGCTCTCTCCCCGGTCCGTTGCACGTACTGTCGCGTGCGTGCGTGGGTTTTTTCGCTTTCTCGTCAGCGACGGCCATGTCCCGGTGAGTGCGGCGGAGGACCTTAGTGCCCCCCGTTCGTGGCCCGCCCTCCCCAAGTTTTTGTCGATCCGTGAGGTCGACCAGCTATTGGCGCAGCCCGACACGAAGACGTTAGTCGGCATCCGCGATAGGGCATTGATTGAGTTACTTTACGCGACCGGACTGCGAGTCTCCGAACTCATTTCACTCCGACCAAGCGACCTAAACCTAAAAAGTAGCTACCTTACCTGTTTGGGCAAAGGGTCGAAGGAGCGGTTAGTGCCGATTGGAAAGGTGGCTGTCGAATGGGTTAGACGCTACACGGTCGTTGTGCGACCTACACTCTTAAATGGCCGCCAGGCGCTCCGACTTTTCGTTAATGCCCGAGGAGGCAACAAACTGAGCCGCGTCGGCTTTTGGAAGATCCTTAAGAAGTATGCTTTGCAGGCTGGATTATCACGTGACCTAAGTCCGCATGTCCTACGTCACTCTTTCGCGACCCATCTACTCGAGAGAGGAGCCGACCTACGCTCAATTCAGACCCTGCTCGGTCATGCAGATCTATCGACCACGCAGATCTACACTCACATACACGATGCGCGATTGAAAGCAGCATACGACAAGTTTCACCCGCGCCCTTAATTGACCCAATCTGATCGCGTTTGTTATCGTTGACGGTTCGATTTCACACACGGAAAGGAGACTCACACGGATGCACCGCAAAGGCCGCTACTTGTTCACTTCCGAGTCAGTAACCGAGGGACATCCCGATAAGATTGCCGATCAAGTGTCGGATGCAGTGCTCGACGCAGTTCTATCTCAGGATCCAGGCGGGCGGGTCGCATGCGAGACACTACTGACGACTGGCCTGATCGTTCTGGCAGGCGAGATAACAACGACCGGGACTCCTAACTACAGTAACGTCGCACGGGACGCAGTTCGTGACGTGGGATATACGCGCGCGAAATTCGGGTTCGACGCCGACACCTGTGCCGTCTTATCGTGTCTTCATGGGCAATCGCCCGATATCGCAATGGGGGTTGATCCTGGTGGTGCCGGCGATCAGGGTTTGATGTTCGGTTACGCCTGCACGGAAACTGAAGAGTTAATGCCTCTACCAATTATGATGGCGCATTATCTCGTCCGAGCACTCTCCGAAGCCAGACGCGAAGGTCGAATCGACTATCTCAGACCAGACGGCAAGTCTCAAGTAACAGTCGAGTATGAAGACAACCAACCGCTTCGCATCGACACGGTTGTGGTGTCAAGTCAACATAGCGACGCCGTCTCGATCGAAACGATTCGTGAGGATGTCCGTGAAAAGATCATCCGTACCATCATTCCAGACAATATGCTGGACGACCATACCAAGGTCCATGTAAATCCGACGGGAAGATTCGTAACCGGGGGACCACATGGTGATTCTGGCGTCACCGGACGTAAGATTATCGTCGATACGTATGGAGGGATGGCACCCCACGGTGGCGGTGCATTCTCTGGTAAGGATCCAACTAAAGTCGACCGATCCGCTTCGTACATGGCACGCTATATCGCAAAAAACTGCGTTGCCGCGGGTATGGCGGACCGCCTCCAAGTTCAGCTCGCATACGCAATCGGCGTCGTCGATCCGGTCTCTGTTCTGGTAGATACATTCGGAACCGGCACCGTCGCCGAATCCAAGATTACCGAACTTGTTTGGGAGCATTTTGCACTAACCCCAAAGGGGATCATCGACATGCTTGATCTGCGACGGCCTATCTACCGAAAAACTGCAGCATTTGGGCATTTTGGCCGAACTGAACCTGAGTTTACCTGGGAACGTACCGATAGAGCCGCAGCGCTTAGATCCGCAGCGGGGCTCTAGTTGAGCGCATAACTGTGTCGTAGTAGAGTTTTACCTGTGACTGAAGCCATCACCCAGGTCATAGAATCGAACGCAACCTTCGGCGTTAGACGCCATGCCTTCGTTCTCAGGCCGTCTAAGGCTGTCTTTTGTGTCTGCTGGTGGTCAGATCGACTTCTGTCTGCGACGCCGTTGAGCATTAGAACCAACCAGTTCTATGAAGCTGGCGCCAAAATTGCGTCGTGTCCATCGGCCGTCACCCTGTGATTCTCCATGTCGCGTCGCCCGAGACGCCGCCGGGTCATATTTATGGTGGCGGCATCCGTGACCGCCATTTTTCTTTTAATTCTGCTGCCTCTCCCACCTACTAGGTACGCTATCGACGTTAATACTTCCCGACGAGATATAGGTGTACCGCCTGTGGTTCGCGGTGCGTTCCACGTCCATAGTGAGCGGTCCGATGGCAGTGGTTCACTCGATATCATTGCGGATGCGGCACAGCGTGCCGGTCTTCAATTCGTTATTATCACCGACCATGCGGACGGCACACGAACACCGACCGCAGCGTCCTATCGGTCGGGAGTTCTGTGTATTGACGCCGTCGAAATCAGTACAAGTGGGGGACATTACATCGCCCTAGGGCTTCCGGCGACTCCATATCCCCTCGGAGGAGAGTCGTGGAGTGTCGTAGAAGACGTAGCGCGCCTTGGGGGTTTCGGTGTGGTAGCTCATCCCACATCACTTCGGGCAGCGCTCGCCTGGCAAGATTGGCAAACACCCTTCGATGCAGTGGAGTGGCTCAACGGCGATAGTCAGTGGCGAGATGAAACGTTCTCAACACTCGCCGTAACAGCAACCCGGTATCCCTTTCGGCCGTCCGAAAGCCTAGCGTCATTACTAGATCGTCCACAGATGGCACTGGATTTGTGGGATTCGGAAACCTCCCAGAGGCGAGTGGTCGGTCTCGGGGGAGTTGACGCCCACGCTCGTCTGGGGACTGGAATCGGTAATGAGGGCTACGGAAAAGCGATAGCCATCAACTTCCCGGGCTACGAGCAAATCTTCCGTACATTCTCCCTCAGTGTTCAACTGGCCGATCCGTGGTCAGGCAACCCCATTGAAGACGCGACCGCCCTTATCGAAGGAATTCGCATGGGTCGTACGTTTACGTCGATCGACGCTCTCGCGAGTCCAGCGCAATTCAACTTCACGGCTGAGACGCGAGCGCACAGGGTGTCGATGGGGGAGAGGATCACCACGGCCACTGAAACTCAACTGCGGGCAGTTGTCACGGGACCTCCGGAAAGTGAGATTGTCCTATTGGCGAATGGGCAAACCGTCTATCGCGTAGCAGGCGCCGAGTTAACTTATGACATCGATCCCACACGCGCAGCTGAGGCATATCGAGTCGAGGTACACCTCCCGAGCGCCCCTGGCACACCGCCTATTCCATGGATTATCAGTAATCCGATTTACGTAGGCGCGGCACCAGTTCAGTCCATTTCTACCCCGATATCTCCGGAGACGACGACCCCTCTGGCCAATGGCGAGCGGTGGCACACCGAGCGTGATCCAGGTAGTAGGGTTGACATCAAGGAGACCTCTGACCGTATTGAATTAGGGATCCAACTGGGGCCCAACCGTGAAGCCTACGTAGCAGCCGTCTACGATGGGTTGAATGGTAACCTTGAACGATACGACGGAGTCACTTTCGAGGTCGCGGCAAGTCGACCGATGCGTATCTTCTTTGAACTACGGGTCAGCGGGGAAAATACTGATCGCCGATGGCGCCGTTCCTTCTACGCTGACACAGATCTTCGGATGGTGAACTTACGCTTTGAAGATCTCCTGCCAATCACGCCAAACCTCGAGTCAGCACCAAACCTCTCAAGTGTCGACAACCTAATGATCGTCGTTGACACTCTAAACACGGCACCGGGGGCTACCGCGACTTTGACACTAGGCGCACTGAGTCTGGTCCAACCGTGACCTTCGGAACCAGTCACGCAAAGCAGCTAGAAAGTTCTTTCTGTAAATTGAATCAGTGTCGGTATGTCGTGCGCCTGCCCCCACACGAACCAACGGTTATGTGCGAACCGTCAACAAGAAATACCCCGCAGACGCGCCAAAAAGGACGTTTGGGGCCCAAGCCGCTAGTGCCGGGGCAATAATGCCGGCACTCCCAATGGCACCGAAAACACTAAGGATGATCCAGTAGGTGAAAGCAAGTGAGATTCCTACACCAACGCCGTACAATGCACCGCGAGGCCCTGTCGTGACAGCAAACGGTAAGGCTATTAACGTGAGGATGAGTGTCACGAATGGGAATGAAGCCTTTCTGTGTAGTGCCACTACTAAGCTAACTACGTCGAAGCCGCTCGCGCGCAACTCCTCGATATACGTCTCAAGTTCACCAAAACTCATTAGCTCGGCGTCGGGTCTCTCGGTCTGAAAATATTCAGGTGGTTCGATAAACGGTAACCGCTGAGTGACTGCCGCTGCATACGGCAGGACCGATCCACTGGTACCCCCAAAATCACGCATCCAGACCTCTCGACCCTCCCAAGCATTTGTGAAGGTCGCGTGCTCAGCGAACGTACGACGACTAAGTTCCCACGGTTGTCCCTCAAACTCGTAAACCGAAAGGCTGGTGAGTTCACTCAGGTCACGGTCAAAGTAGAGATAGTGATAGATTGCACCGTTGCTGCTGATAATCCACTTTCGATTGAGCACATCGACGGTCTGGGTTGCCCCAACTCGAATTTGTTGATTGAGGGTCTCAGCGCGGCGATTTGCTTGAGCGAGAATACTTTCACTAAGACCGAAGAGAAACCCACTCCACACCAGGCTGCAAAGGAAGATCGGTAGAGAGACACGGTATAAGCTAATTCCACACGCCTTCATAACGGTAAGTTCACTTGTCTTTGTCAGGAGACCCACAGTAATGAGCGTCGCCATTAACGCCGAGACGGGGACCACGTAGTAAGCGAACTGCGGTGTGGCGTACCAGAAATACTCGAGCAATGTCAGGGCAGTCGTCTCACCCTTAAAGAGCTTGTCAGACAGGTCTATGAACGTCGCAATGTAGAAAATACCAAGTAATCCTACGAATGCCACCGTAGCCCATCTCAAGTAGAGTTTAGTGACATACCAATCCAAAATCGTGAGAGGTCTGAGCCCGCGCTGTGACACGTTGATCACTGTTGTCGGGGTCTTGCCTTCTGTACTCGACACTGATGACGTATCGGCAAGGTGAGGCGAAAAGAAGGGCAGAGCAACTCGCCTCTCAACCGACCCTGATCGCCAAACGACTAAAACAAGACCCAGCAATCCCAACGCCAGGTTCGGAAGCCACATTGCAAGATGAGGTGAAACCAGGCCTCCCTTAGCCATCGCTTCGCCTCCGTACATGATCACGTAGTAGGTGAAGATCACCGCGATACCGAGTGCGAAACTCGCTAGGCGGCCGTCCTTCCGACTCGTTACTCCTAGGCCGAGGCCGATCAGTACGAACACGAAACACGCAACCGGGATGGAGAATTTGCGATGGATCTCCATAATGGGTCGGTGTGGCGAAAGGCCCAGGCTTTCCATCCGGATAGCTTCTTCCTGCAGCTGCGGGATGGTAAGTTCCGCGAGTCCACGTTGTGGTCCGGTTCGCGGAAAAACCGACTCGGCATCGAGTCCAATGACGATCTCATCGAATTTATGAACTTCGTAGACATCCCGCTCAGTGGGATCAACGACATGGCGGGCGCCGTTCTGAAGGACGATATCAACCAGTCGTTTCTCACGGTCGAGTACCACGTGGCCTTGCATAGCCACGTAGATATCGGGCTGTTCCGAACGCCGAGTATCAGCCAGAAACACATCACTCCATCCGTCCCCGGCTGTCGAAACCTCACGAACGTACAACATCACGTTCGGGAAGTCTGAGTAGAACACCCTCGGCTTAACCTCACCCGCAGCCCTGCTCGCAACAGTACGATAGGTGATTTCACGAAATGATTGATTCGCATCTGGGAGCGCAATTACAAGGATGTAGCAAGTCGTTACCCCTGCAAACACAGCTAGCAGTACTAGAGGGTAAAACATTCGGTAGATGCTAACGCCACAGGCCTGCAGCGCAACCGTTTCTCTGTCACTCGACATCCGACCAAGTCCCATCAAAACGCCGATCAAAAGCGCCATCGGGATCGTTACCCCGAGTCCTTGCGGCAACAGCGTCAACATAATTCGGATTACGGTTAAACCGTCGACGCCTTTTGCAATCAGATCTTCGGCAACCTCCATGATTGGTGGCAGCATTAATAGAAACGTAAAGACCAATAAACCAAGCCCAAACGGCGGAATGACTTCCCGCAGAATGTAACGATCAGTAGTTCTCAGCATCGCTATGCACGGACACGCCGCTACTAAAAAAAAGAGGCTGCGGCTGACTTCGTGAATCGTAGCAGGATGTGAAGCGGAACAGGTAAAGTCGAAACGGTGTTTTAATGCCTGGCCGGATGGAACGGAAATAAAAGGTAGAAGAACCTACCATTTTAACTGTGATTTAATGAGTCTGATAATGACTGTTATGTTAACTTACGAAAAACCATCACCCGGAACGCAGTTCAGTAAGCACTTCTTCCAGTGCTTTAATCAACGAATCCCTATCGACTCGTGATTTACGAAATGCCAGGCGGAGTTTATAACTCTTGTTGTCTGGTAGGAAGTTGAAAACAAACGCTTTCGGACGGCCGGCTTTTCGTTTCTTTTTGTACCGTCCGGCAACCTGCCGTGTTCTTTCCCGCGTAAGGTTACCCTCTGTCCGAGTAATCCGCTCAACCAGTGCAATCATTTTCTCCTGATCTGATTGCCGCACTACCTCAAGAAGTAACGACTTTGAATTGATATTGGCGAGCCGACACAGTCGTTTCACATCTGCAGGCATCCCATTCAGATTTAGCGACTCCGTCACTGACGTTCGTGACTTACCCAACCGCCTAGCGAGTTGCTCGTGTGTGTACCCAAATCGTTCCCCCAGTGCATGCAGTGCCTCGGCTTCTTCGAACGGCGCCAGATCCTTACGCTGGATATTCTCTACAAGAGCTATTTCAATGACCTCACTATCGTCCACATCGCGAATGACGACTGGCACTTCGGTGACACCGACTTGAGCTGCCGCTTGGTATCGCCTTTCACCAGCGATGATCTGATAACGACCTCCGCGTTGGCGTACGATGAGTGGTTCGATGATGCCTTTCTCGGCAATCGAGGCCATTAACTCAGAGAGGTCGCCCATTACCTGACGCGGCTGGTCAGGATTCGGATCAACTTGGGCGATCGGCACCAATCGCCCAATCGGAGTACCTGCCGACGTGGCTAGTGACTCCACATAATGCGCGTCGTGCCGCATCGTAACTGTCTGCGGCAATCCCCGTCTAGGCACGGTCCATTACCTCCTCGCACAAACTATAGTAGTCAGTCGCTCCTTTTGAATTTGGTGCGAAACTAAATATCGACTCCCGATACGCCGGACTCTCCTCCAAGCGAACGTTCTTTGAAATAACAGTGTTAAAGACCTTCGTACCAAATACCTTATGAATCTGCACCTGGATATCGCGTGCGATCGATGTGCGTTTGTCGTGCATCGTAATGAGCACACCGAGAATACGAAGAGCCGGGTTAGCGCGGGTCCGCACCTTTTCAATTGTTTCAAGTAGGTCGTCCGTCCCCTCAAGCGCAAAATACGATGACTGAATAGGAATCAGTAAATGCGAAGCAGCCACGAGCGCATTAACCGTTAGCAGTCCGAGTGTGGGCGGGCAATCGATCACCATATAGGGAAACCGACTACGAACGGTCTCAAGTCGATCCTTTAGGCGGAAGTGTGAATCAAGTTCCCCTACAAGTCGCGCTTCGAGTTTGGCCAGCGTGATCCGTGCAGGGGCTACCCACAAATTCTCTTGAGACGACGCACACACCACGTCGGATAGCGCGCAGTTACTGTCAGCGATCGCATCATAGACAGTCCGATTGATCTGGTCGCGCTCGACGAACGACATCGTACTGTTAGCCTGGGGGTCAAGATCGATCAGTAAGGTTGGGTTGCCACGGAGCGCAAGGGCGGACGCGAGATTGATGGCGGTGGTAGTCTTTCCGACTCCACCCTTCTGATTGGCGATCGCAACGATCATCGCAAAAAAATCTTCATTAGAATAAAGTCGGCCAAAGTCAGAAGTCGCCGCGAAACAGTAATCTTAGGTTGGGCGGTATTTTAGAGAGGCTGCTGAAGTGTGTCAAGAAAACGTGGAATACCTACCAAATGAATACAGGAAAGAGGCGGATTAACAATCCGTCTAAAATGATCGCGCTAGCAACAAATCCAAAGCATGTCGGCCGGCCGACATGCTACATCTTGTATCTACCCATGTCGTCAGGGTCGAGGCCCTCAAGCCATTTCGCAAGCCGCGCCGAATCAGCTTTCTTCAAGGAAAAATCAAGTTCCTTAGCGCTATCGAGCACGCTTTCCTCCACGTAGATCGGGACACGCACGCGAAGCGCTAACGCAATAGCATCACTCGGCCGTGCATCGAAAGCCACAGCCTGTCCGTCAATGCGCAGGTTAATGAATGAGTAAAAAGTATTGCCCTTCAGTTCGGACACGACAATCTTTACGACTGTTGCCTTAAGACCCTCAATAATATTTCTTAGAAGATCATGCGTCATCGGCCGCGGCACTGAGACATTCTCGATCTGACGAGCAATGGCATTTGCCTCAAAAACCCCTACCCAAATTGGCAAGATTTTCTGCCCTTCACCGTCGCGAAGGATCACTATTGGCATATTGCTAACTGGGTCAGCCATCAACCCCTTAATGGTCATTTCAATCTGCATGACTAGCCTCTCACCAGAAACACTTCAATCAAGCACCCATGCCCTCTGCACCGTCCCTGAGTGTTCGCCCCCACAGACTATTTGGCCCGACGCGTGACACACGCACGTTCACGATGCGGCCAATCCAGTGAGACTCGCCTGGGAAATTGACCACCGTATTGCTTGATGTGCGACCTGAATATTCAGTGTCGCGGCGTCGGCTCTGTGAATCAACGAGCACATCGACTGTAGTCCCAATTGTTAATTCATGAAGCTTCACCTGAAGGCCTTTCTGGAGCGCCTGGAGGTCAAAAAGTCGCCGCGCCTTGACCTCCTCCGGGACCGTATCTGGCATGCGTTTCGCCGCAAGAGTATTCGGTCGCTCTGAATACTTAAAAGAAAACATGCTGTGATAGCCCACTATCTTGGTAAGCGACAACGTCTCCGCGAAGTCCTCATCTGTTTCCCCAGGGAACCCGACGATCATATCGGTTGAAAGCGCGATGTTCGGAATAGCTTGCCGAATTTCTGAAATCAGCTCGAGGTAAGACTCGCGCGAGTAGCGCCTGCGCATTTCAGCAAGAACCTTACTCGACCCTGACTGCACCGGAAGGTGCAGGTGCTTACACACCTTTGGTAGATCCCGTATCGCAGTAATCAGGCGCTGTGTGACATGCCGCGGATGGGGACTTGCAAACCGGATACGTTTGACTCCTGGCACGTCGTGTACAAGCTCTAGGAGACCGGAAAAATCACAATTGCTTAAGTCGGGAGCTTGGTAATGATTCACGATCTGACCAAGAAGGTGAATTTCTGAGTGCCCATGCGCCGTCGCTTCACGTACCTCATCGAGGATCTCACTCGCCGACCGCATTCTCTCCTGACCCCGTGTATATGGCACTACACAAAACGCACAGAAGTCATTACATCCTTCGATGATCGTAACGTAAGCCTTGACAGGATCTTGTCGAACCGCAAGGCCCAGAGGAAACGACACATCATCGTAAGGGTTAATATCGACGCGGGGAACTGTATCCTGAGTCACCTCCTCTAGCATCATCGGTAGGCGCCCTAACGCTTGCGTGCCCACTACGAGATCAACCATCGGCGCCCGTTTCAACAGGCGTCCACCCTCCTGCTGCGCTACACAGCCAACAACCGCAATGAGCGGCCGAGGCCCGTCTCCGGGTGCGGTAAAACCTGAGATCCGCGTAAACAGCTTCTCCTGTGCACGCTCCCGAACACTGCAAGTGTTCAGGACGATGAGGTCTGCCTGATCGGATTCTGTAGTCACCTCGTACCCGGCTGTCTCCAACAAGCCAGCAATACGTTCGCTATCGTGTACATTCATCTGGCAGCCGAAGGTTTCGATACAATATTTTTTAGCCACGACCTTTCGCTTTCGCTGTTTCGCTTTCGCTTTTCGATTTTTGTTTGTGTGAAAGTATTTCCCGAGCGCTTGCGCGGGCCTGTGGCGTCACTCCACCCGTCATTAACCTAGCGAGTTCATCCACTCTACCCGGCAGATCTAAGCGTTCCACAGTGGTGTGAGTCCTTCCACCCTCTACGTGTTTAGAAACATGGTAGTGCGAGGTCGCATACGCCGCAATCTGTGGCAAGTGTGTCACACATAGAACCTGAAACCGCTTCCCCAACTGTTGAAGCCTCAAACCAACACGTTCCGCAACCTCACCACCGATACCCGCGTCCACCTCATCAAAAATGAGTGTCTTTCCGGGTGCGTCGGTCGACGCGAGCGTTTTAAGACCCAGCATGACCCGTGACAATTCCCCTCCTGACGCAACTTTAGCCAGTGAACGTAAAGTTTCACCGGGGTTTGCGGAAAAGAAAAACTCCACCGAGTCGATCCCTGCCTCGGTCCAACGTGTCGATGGTACCCCCTCTTCGAAACGAACTTCGAAACGCCCCTTAGGGATCGCTAAAGCCTCCAACTCATCCGTGAGTTCCTTTTCTAGGGCTCTCCCCTGTTTCAGTCGGTACCTGGACAACTCACGTGCTATACCGTGATATTCATTGCGTGCCTCGCGTTCGCTCTCCTCGAGCCTAGCCAACTTTGTCCGTCCGGTCGTATCACTATCCAGTTCTGCAGCGAATTCTTCACGAGACGTTAATACGTCACCGAGGGACTGACCATATTTTTTTTTCAGTCTTTCTAGTTGAGCAAGACGCCCTTCCACCTCCTCAAGACGAGCCGGTGACGTTTCAATATCAGCTGCATAGGAACGAAGGAATCCAGCCAGGTCGTCAAGTTGAGAGTTGATCGCCTCCCGCCCATCCAGATACGCCCTAAATGCAGGATCCAGAGACGCCAATTCTTCGATCTGACTCCAGACCCCTCCTAGCACTGCTAGGATCGAGTCGTCCCTTTCATAGATGGCCGTGTAAGCACCACCACTTAACAGCTCAATACGCGCGGCGTTAGCTAGGCGACGACGTTCGAGTTCCAATCGGTCATCCTCACCAGGCTCTGGCGCCACCTCGTCAATTTCCTGAACCTTAAGCGCCAACAACTCAGCACGTCCCCGGCTATTCTCCGCATCGAGTCGTGCTTGGTCGAAACGTCGGTCGGCATCCCTCCACCGTTCGAAGGCCTCTTGAACACGGCTAGTAAGTGGATTCAATCGACCGTGTGCGTCGAGCAGTCCGAGGTGGTTATGCGGATCAAGCAGAGCCTGGTGGGCGTGCTGACCGTGGATGTCAATGAGTTTTCGCCCGAGCCCCCTTAATGTAGCCGCAGTGACCAGCGAATCGTCAATAAACACTCGGCTTCGTCCCAGAGACGAAATTTCCCGACGGATGATGATTTCTCTCCGGTCTTCGTCGTCGAATGTCGCTTGGACCACTGCCTGGTTCTCACTGGTCCGTACAAGACTTCCGCTTGCCCGGCCACCCAACAGCAAACCCAACGCCCCAACTATGATGGATTTCCCTGCTCCAGTTTCACCCGTTAGAACGCTGAACCCTGGATCAATCTCCATCTCGAGCTGGCTAATAATGGCGAGATGACGGACGCTAAGAAAGCGAATCATATCCGCCGCTTGTCGATCCTTTACGAGTTACTGCGCGTGACGCTCAGGACGTTCATGGTAGGAAACTCCATCGTATCATATGTTTGACAGCATACCTGGGGCATGCTACGCTGACTCAGGCAAGCTTTCCCAGCGGCGCCTCAGTGTCAGGTCATTAGGGGGGACGGGGTGTTTACCCTTGCAAGCTATTCCTATGCCCTGCTCCAGGCGACCGACGAGGTTGCGTCTGGGGGGGGAGAGTTTGGCAATAACATCGTAGGCCTACTCCGAAACTCCACAGGTATCTTTCAAGTTGTTCTTTTCGTTCTTCTAATTTTTTCTATTGCCTCCTGGGGAATCGTTTTTTTTAAGCTCTGGCAGTTTCGACGTATCGAAGCCCAGACAGAAACCTTCCTCGAAGTGTTTCGCAAGAGCAATAAATTCTCAGAGGTGCAGTCTGTCTGCAAATCGCTAATGGCAAGTCCGCTTGCCAGTGTTTTTCACTCTGGATATGTTGAACTGAACGTCCAGTTGCGCCACGGAGAAACCTCAAACGGACCCGGCCCACCAAGCACACCGTCGGTCCGCCCAGCCTTACGCAGCTTCGACGCTTTGGACCGTTCACTTCTGCGCGCGTCAAATATTGAAGTGAACAAACTAGAACGGCACGTGCCATTCCTCGCAACGACGGCGAGTATTACCCCGTTTATCGGCCTGTTCGGGACTGTTTGGGGCATTATCATTGCCTTCCAAGGAATCGGCGAGACCGGGTCAACCAACCTTGCGGTTGTGGCACCTGGCATCGCTGAGGCGCTGGTCGCGACTGCTGCTGGATTATTTACTGCCATTCCGGCAGTCTATTTCTATAATCACCTCACGCAAAAGGTGAAACTTATGGCCTCAACCATCGATGATTTTTCGCTCGAATTTCTTAATATCGCCGAACGAAATTTTTCGAATTAATAGAAACTGGACGCTGAAAGAAACTGTTGCGCGATGCCGATGGTCCAAACAAAAGGGGGACAAGACATCGGTCGTGGGCGACGTCGTCGGCATCGCGTTGGGACGTCACTGGCTGAGATCAACGTCATCCCCCTCGTGGACGTCATGCTTGTCATGCTCGTCATTTTCATGGTTACAGCACCGATGATGCAGCGCGGTCTTAATGTGAGCTTACCTGAGGCGCGCCGTGCGGAGCAGCTCATCTCCGAACGTTTATTCGTGACAGTTCCTTTGGAATATCGTTCCGAACAGCTTGTTCAACTTGGCGATGACCACGTTCGCGTCGAGTTTCTTTCGGAACGTGTGCAGCAAGAACTCAGTGCACGAACCGACAAGAGCGTGTTCCTCCGCGGTGACGGTGAAATCACCTACCGAGAGCTCGTGAGCGTCATGGACCGGCTCAAGGAGGGTGGCGTTGAAGAAGTCGGGCTTGTACTCGATGATCTACCACAGGAGCGGTGAAAGCTGCCTTGCCGGCGATCCTGGTGGAAGATACACCGACTGTCGTACCGCTGAGTTGAAGAGTTTACCGTGAAAGAATCTACATTCTATAGTCTAACAACGCGTAAGTCTGACCCCGAGAGCTTACGTCGTCCTCTGATAGCCTCGCTTGGGATCCATCTGGTGCTTCTAATCGCACTAGTGTTTAGCCCGGGCAGCTGGCTTGTTGGGCAGGATGCTGACGCCGCCGGGAACACTATGGCGATTCGGCTCGGTGGGCCCGATGGACCTGGTGAAGGTGGCCTAACCCCAATGGGCGGACGGCCCATTCAAGAAGTGGTACCACTGCCCGAAGCCCGTCGGCCGCAGTGGATCCAACCACCATCACCGACACCACCGAAGATGGTGATGCCAGTGGCCACTGAAGAAGCACGTAGACGTCCGGAACCAGAAACCGAGTCCGAAACAGTCCCAGATGAAGCGCGAGGCCGAACACCCACCCGTGGTCCTGAGGTGCGTGACGGCTCCACTATGTCAGAAACCGGACTCGAGGGTATTGGGATAGGCCTATCAACAGGAGGCTTGGGCGGAAATGACTCGGAAGTTATCCTGACTGATTTTTGTTGCCCGGATTACGTAGCAACGATGCTGCAGCTCATCCGGCGCCGTTGGGACTCAAACCAGTCGTTACCGGGAGTCGCGGTCATCCGTTTTACTATCGACCGAAGTGGGACAATCGACAGGGTCGGCGTTGACCGCGAAAGCGGGTATCTCGCTCTCGATCTGTCCGCACAGCGAGCCGTATTACTGACGAGGCAATTACCGCCCCTTCCATCGGCGTTTACAGAGAACAGCCTTACCGTTCGTTTAACGTTCGAGTATCAATCGTGACTAAGCCCCATCGAATTCTATTATGTCTCGCGTTTACGGCCGCTACCCCAATGCTGCGAGCCTACAACGCTCCACAACAAACGAACGAGCAACTACCCAGTCAGCGCTCTGAGATTGACCTTATCATCGGCGACCGCATAGGTGCGCAACCGAGATTTGCTGTTCCAAATTGCCTTACGTTATCGGGTGATCCTGAATTTGCACGCACGATCGCTCAGGTGCTGTGGGACGACCTGGATTTCGAGCGCGAGTTCCGAATGCTGGAGCGTGACACGTACAGTACCATCCCCCCAGCGCGCTCGCTTACCGATTTACCCTTTGACAGTTGGCGGGAACTAGGTGCCGACGGCGTCATTAGTTGCGATGTCCAGCAAGGGAGTGATGACCACATCCGCGTAAGAGCTCGCCTCTTCAACGTACGATCTCTCGAATCGGCGTTCGGGGTGGAGTATACGGGCTCCGTTCACGACGTTCGGGTATACGCTCATCAGCTCTCTGACGAGATCCATCGGCATCAACGCGGGCTCACCGGTATCGCACGTTCCAAGATCGCATTCGTTTCCGACCGTGACAGTGAATCATTGTTGGGCCTCATCGAAGATCGGCAGTCAAGAGAGATCTATATTGCTGACTACGACGGAGCAAACGTCCGCCGGGTCACCATAAGTCGCTCATTAAACATCACTCCCGCGTGGTCACCGAACGGTCGTGCTATCGCCTACACCTCATATCGCAGCGGGCCACAGGACGTCTTCGTGTCGCATATCTACGAAGGTCGTCTAGAATCGCCTGCTGGTGGGACTGAGGAAATCCACAACTGGCTGCCCGCCTGGTCACCCGATAGCACTCAACTGGCATTCACATCGAATCGGGACGGGAATTCAGAAATTTACGTCATGAACGCGGACGGAAGCAACACGCGCCGCCTCACAAACCATCCAGGTATTGACACCAGTCCGACATGGTCACCTCAAGGACATCAAATCGCCTTCACGTCAGACCGGACCGGCTCGCCACAGATCTACGTCGTCGGCAT